>Ga0182024_10018684_pt1 | contig 12874 bp, 15 predicted proteins | sample P32metaG_FD_120480 | JGI IMG/M metagenome (GOLD analysis project Ga0182024, IMG submission 120480) | Permafrost microbial communities from Stordalen Mire, Sweden - P3-2 metaG (Illumina Assembly) | ecosystem: Environmental > Terrestrial > Soil > Wetlands > Permafrost | place: Sweden: Stordalen...
AGACAACTGAGGGGAAGCCAATGAAAGCCGATGCAGACATTCGTCGAGATATGGAGAGCGAATTGAAGTGGGATCCGAGCGTTGACGACAAGCGAATTGGGGTAGCCGTCAGCAATGGTGTCGTCACCCTCACTGGCGACGTGCCTCACTATTTTGCCCGGTGGGCGGCCGAGCAGACCGCCAAACGCGTCAAGGGAGTTCGAGCCATAGCAAATGATATCCAAATCAAGATCCCGGCGTCGGGCACCCGATCGGATACCGAAATCGCCGAGGCCGTGGCGAACGCGCTGCGCTGGAATGTGTCCTTGAGCGGCACGGAGATCAAGCCACCCGTGGTGAAAGACGGCTGGGTGTCGCTGAGCGGTCTGGTGGATTGGGGCTACCAGCGAATCGCTGCCGAGAGCGCCGTGCGAAACCTGATGGGCGTCAAGGGCGTCTCTAACGATATCAGCGTGAAGCCGAGCATCAAGGCATCGGATGTGAAGCAGAAGATCGAGGACGCCTTCAAGCGCCACGCGGTCCTCGATGCGAAGGACATTCAAGTGATCGTTCATAACGCCAGCGTCAGCTTGAATGGGCATGTGCATACCTGGCAAGAACGCGAAGATGCGACGCTGGCGGCTTGGGCGGCTCCTGGTGTCAACACCGTGGAAAATCACCTGACCATCCAGTAGGTTGACGGAACGGTGCCTCGCCAGGCACGGGTCATCGCGAGTTCGTCGCGGGGGTTCGTGCCTGGCCTCATTTGGCGGGCGGTTCGCTGACATGCTCGTGCAATGATCCGCGGCCTACACTCCGTCACGAGTATCGGACATGGGTTGTCACGGCCCGAGTGCGAGCCACATCTGACTGGAGGACGATCATGAAAGCACGCGATGGTCGTGGACACCGGCCTCATCGCCGCCAATGTCTATCTGTTCGCGGCATCCACCGGGTTGGCAGCTTGGTTTCACAATAGCGACAAGACTGCGCTCTCCAAAAAGCTCGGCCTTCGCGCCGATCAGCGCGTCCTGTTCGCCCAAACCGTAGGATATGCGCTCGAGGAGAAACGCCAATGACGTCCGAAGTGGATCTCTCGCCGCCACGGCCCGACATACATCGTACCCGTCGCCCGACGTTGCGCGTGCCCGTCGCCATCTCGCCGACGCACGCTCACCTGACGGCGGCGTCCATCGAGACCTTGTTCTGTGATCACTATCGTTTGCATGAGCACCGCCGCCTTGGACAGCCCGCACTGTATGAGGCAGAAGAGACGGTATCCCTGATTGGGCCCCGGGGGCGCTTGAACCATATTCCCGTCATCGGACCGCCGCGGACGGCGAATCAAATTGAGATATCCTCGACCGATGCGCGCAGATTGGGCATCGCCGCACCGGTCCGGCGATCCGGCCAGGTCGTCAATACTCCGGGCATCGTGATTCAGGGACCCAGAACGAGCGTGCGGCTGGAATACGGTGTGATCCGCGCATTGCATCACGTGCATATGGCCCCCGCCGATGCCGCACGCGTTGGGGTTCATGACGGAGAGCGCGTCGATGCGGTAATTTGGGCCCAGCGTCCGCCGGTCTTTCTAAGAGACGTGCTGATCCGCGTGTCCCCCGAGTTTCGGTTGGAGCTACACCTGGATGCGGATGAAGCCACCGCCTTGGGGCTGAAATCCGGCGATCACGTCGAGCTTCGTAAGCGAAGCACGAGTCGTGCCGCAGCGTGTGCGTTGGCCCCGCGGTAACAAACGATCACACCGTCTTTGTTGGCATGCAGCGGGTCGCGCGTGATATCTGTATTAGCCCCGGCAGTGCGGCCAGCAACAATCGCGGATCCAATGGTTTGCTGGTCATCCAAACAATGACTTCGTTGACGCGTGGAACCTTGGCGGCACTTAAATCGCCGGTCAAAATGATGACCGGCGGTGCGTATCTCAGCATTCTCTGGATCTTCTCAGCAGCTTCGGCCCCGGTCATCTGAGCTTCGAGATTGAAGTCCGCAATGAGGACATCGGGTCGGAGACCTCCGTTCACGAGTTCAAGCGCGCCCGATCCGCTCGCCGCGCTGTTCATTTCGTAACCCTCTATGCTTAACAGCAGCGCCATGGACTCACGTACCGAGCGATCATCGTCGATGTGCAAGATCACTCCCGCGAAGTCAGCATTGATGGGCTTTGCCTTGATATGAATCTACCCGCAAGCATTACCGAAACAGGACGGCGATTGATATAGGTAATTGAGCGTAGCGCCTACGCCCGTCCCGCATGGACACAAAGGCCTCACCCCTCTACTACAGGCGCATGAGCCTCGACGAAGCGAGCGACATGCTCGGGCTCGCCTCCGCGAAGATGGATCCGGCGGATATAGGGTGGGGCGGGCAGCTGCGGGTCGAATCCCTGAATCATGGGATGCTGTCGCGTCTCTTTGCGTAGCTTGAGGAAGCAAGCATTCTGCGGCGCTTGGGTCCTTCACCCAATAGGCGGTTCCACCTATGGCGGGACGATGGCTGCGCTGAACGGCTAGGTAGTTCACCGCATACCGTTGTAGCCGCCGATTGCGCAGGCTTGCGCTAAAGGCTCAGTCGATTACATGGTGAAGGAGGATTTATGAGTACTCGGATCGCGGCGCTACCCGGCCAGTGGTACCAGGATCGGGATTCCGGCGGCACATTTCAGATCGTCAGCGTCGATCCGGATGATCGATCCGTCGAAATTCAAAATGCCGACGGGTCATTGGAAGAGGCAAGTTTCGATGACTGGATGGTGAGGAATCTCAAGCAGTGCGAGCAGCCCGAGGATTGGGTGGGCCCATTCGATGATCTCGACCCGGACGACCTGGGGTTGCCGGAGCGTCCGCTGCAAGCACACGAAGCGGAGACTTCGATGGAGCGCGCATTGCTCGAGATCGAGGAGCGCGGCACGAACGGCGCGGATGAATGAGTGTCAGAATGCGCTGCTTCGGGCGCTTAAAAGAGCGGCGGCGCGCGATGCGCCGCCAAGCTGATGGACCAGCTCAATAGGGTCATCGTCACTGCACAGTGATCTGCTTCGCCTTCTGTTTCGGTGACTCCGTCTTCGGAATATGAACCGTCAGAATTCCCTCCTTGCTCTCACAATGAACCGCGTCGGCATTCACGTTGTCAGGGAGCGAGAAGCGGCGCTCGAAGCTGCCATAGAAGCTCTCCGTGCGGTGGAACTTCTCATTTTTATCCTCTTTTTGCTGCTTGCGCTCGCCCTTGATCGTGATCAAGCCCTCATCGAGGCTCACCTGGATGTCTTCCTTCTTGACGGCCGGCAACTCGGCCCGAATAACATACTCCTTGTCGGTCTCACTGATGTCAGCCGACGGCGCCCAATCGAGTTTCTTGCCGTTTCCGAGTGCGAGACGTTGCCAATTCGCCAATGCGCTCGGCAACACTGGATCGAATATGCTTTCCATCTCGCTGAACGGCGACCAACGTATTAGATTCATCGTATTTCCCCTTACATCTCCACGCCGGATTGGCGTACCAAGGATGCTGCCCCCAAACGGCGAGCGATACGATCCGAGAAAGTACCTATTGGCCTCGGCGGGCCGCCGCGTAAATTGAGCGTCGTGCTTCGATCCGTCCCGCGTGCAGCATTTCCGATGAGCTAAAGGCGACGAGCCACGCGTCCACTCGGATACCGCGCATTCATCCGATGCTCGCGACTCTCGTCGAGCAGCCGTTTGACAGGCCCGGGTGGGTGTTTGAGGAGAAGTACGACGGCGACCGGATACTCGCCTATAAAGAGGGGAATCAGGTCCGGTTGGCATCGCGAAACGGGCAGGACCGTACCGACCGATTTCCACGAGTCGCGGCGGCGCTAGCGAGACTGGCGGCCCACACGCTCCCTCCGCCCCACGCCAAGGGCGCTGTCTTCGTTGCCCCCAAACTTGTCGCCCAGATCTCGTTCCAGGAATGGACCGCGGATGGCAAGCCGGCCTACATCGCTGCTCGAGCCGCTGAATCGAGCGAACACATCGTCGAGCGTCGCATGTTCACCGATTGCGGCATTGAGTGCTGCCGGCGTTCCCTGGATTGCCATCCTTCCTCGATACAACAACGCGACGTCCGAGCACAAATGATCCGCTTCTTCCATGTCGTGAGTCGTCAATAGGATGGTCATGTGGTAGTCCTGATTCAGGCCCTTCAAGTGCTTCCATACGGCATGGCGCGCAACCGGGTCGAGGTCTATCGTGGGTTCGTCGAGAAAAAGCACCACCGGCTTGTGCAACATCGCTTGGGCCAGCTCGAGGCGACGGACCATTCCTCCCGAATAGGTTTTGACCAGCCGGTCCGCGGAGTCCGACAAGCCCATGAAGTCCAGGGCCGCTTGGATGCGGCTGCGCCGCTCGCGGGGCGGTATCCCGTACAACCTTGCCGAGAGCAGGAGGTTCTCTCGACCCGTCAGCGCTCCATCGGCCGACAACATTTGAGGAACATAGGCGATGCGTTTCCTGACTTCATGGGGATTGTCAGAGATCTCGTAGCCCGCGACGCGGGCAAGACCGCTGGTCGGCGGCAGCAGCGTCGTGAGCATCTTGATGGTGGACGACTTGCTGGCGCCATCGGCCCCGAGCACGCCGAAGATGACGCCGTAAGGCACCTGGAGATCGATGTGATCGACGGCGGTCACAGGACCGAACTGCAACGTCAGTGCCTGAACATCGATCGCAAAGCCATCGGCGCGAAGCGAGGAGGGGGCTGTAGGGCTATTCATAGTTGATGATGGGTCATCTACTAAGATCCTTCCAATCCTGCCACCCGCCGCCGGGCTGCGGCGTGCCGGCGGTCAGAACATGGATTCGGACGAGGCGCATGAGGCTTTCATGCCCGAAATACCGTCACGGGAGGTTGGTCGTGTCGGCCGGCCGGTCGGCGGCATGCCGATCAGCATCCAACTCGAACCACATGGCGTTCAGGATGGAGAACGCGCAAGCCAGACCGATCCCTAATATCCAGCTGAAATACCACATGATCGCTCCTCAGTAACTGGTCTCGCGGTTGGCTTCGACGTAGGCGTTCGTCACGGGTCCCCGCATGACCCAATACACCCAGCCCGTATAGGCGAGAATGATCGGTAGGAAAATGATCGTAGCAACCAACATGATGCCGAGTGTGCGGTGGCTGCTCGAGGCATCCCAAACTGTGAGGCTGCTCTGCGGATGGGAGGACGAGGGCAGCAGGAACGGAAACAAACTGACTCCCATCGAACCGATGACGCCGGCGATGCCGAGACTGCTCACGATGAAAACCAGGAGCCGCCGCTTCGAGCCGGCGAGCGCCGCCACCAGCAAAGGAGCAGCGAGACCCACCGCCGGCGCAAGCAGCGTGGCCGGCCAGCGGACGTAGTTCGCGAGCCACGCGCCGTTTTGGGCAACTGCGGTCTTTGCGAGAGGGTCAGGCTCCGCGCCGGGTAACGCGCCCGCGGTGATGGCGAAGCCAAAGTGGCCCCTCCACAACCAGACGCCTGCGAGTAAAAACAGTAGCAGCCATGCGAAGGCGGCAAACCGCGAAATCGTTCGCGCACGTTGGGCTACCGCCCCGTCGGTTTTTATCGCCAGATAGACCGCGCCATGCGTCAAGAGCATCGCCACGCTGACGACCCCGCAGAGGATCGCGAAGGGGTTCAACAGGTCGAACAGACCGAAGGCATAGGTCGCCCGCAACTCGGAATCGAAACTGAACGGGACCCCCTTGAGGAGATTTCCCATCGCCACGCCGAACACCAGCGAAGGGACCGCCCCGCCGACGAACAAGGCCCAATCCCAGTTCTGCCGCCAGCGCAGCCCCGGCATTTTGCTGCGGAATTTGAAGCCGACCGGCCGCAAGATTAAGGCCGCGAGAACCAGGAGCATCGCCAAATAGAATCCGGAGAAGCTCGCCGCATAGAGCGCCGGCCACGCCGCAAAGATCGCGCCGCCGCCCAAGATCAACCACACTTGGTTGCCTTCCCAAACGGGCCCTATGGTATTGATCACGACGCGCCGCTCCGTGTCGGTGCGTGCGATGAAGGGCAGCAGCATCCCGACCCCGAGATCGAACCCGTCCATGATCGCAAAGCCGATCAAGAGGATTCCGAGCAGCAGCCACCAGATCACCTTGAGTGTTTCGTAGTCGAACATGATGGCTCCTAGCGAGGTAGGCCGGCAGGAATGGGACCGGCCGCGGCGACGCCCGCGTCATCATGCACCGGTGAGCCCGCGCCAGGTCCGAGCTTCACGTATTTCTTGAGAAGAAAAACGTCAATGACGGCGAGCACGGTATAGAAGATCACGAATCCCGCGAGACTCAGCGCCACGCTCGACGTCGGGATCGGAGAGACCGCGAGAAACGTGGGTAGCACGCCCTCGATCGCCCAGGGCTGCCGGCCATGTTCGGCGACGAACCAACCGAGCTCGGCGGCAAGCCAGGGGAGCGGGAGCACCCAAAGGGCAACTTTCAGGAACGCGGTGCTTTGAGCAATGCGCCGACGGGCCGCGAGGTAGAAGCCGACCGAGAACAACGCGATGAAAAAGAAGCCCAGCCCAACCATGACCCGGAACGACCAGAATATCGGCGCGATGGACGGCACCGTGTCCCAGGCGGCCTTATCGATCTGCGCCGGCGTCGCCTGAGCCGGATCGTCCACGTACCTTCGAAGCAGGAGCGCGTAGCCGAGATCCCCCGCATGGTCCTTGAGCCTCTGTCGGGCGACGGAATCGCTGGGGTCATTGCGCAAGACCTTCAGCGCCGAGGCGGCAGGAATGCCGTTGAGAATTCGCTCCCTGGCCCGCTCAACCAGCTCGACGATTCCGGGAACCGGCGTATCCGCCGAGCGGGTCGCGATGAGCCCGAGTATCCAAGGAATCTCGACCCGGTCATGCGTCTCATGGCTCGCTCTGTCGGGAAGCCCGAAGAGCGTGAACGGCGCGGGTGCCGGTTCTGTGTGCCACTCGCCCTCTATGACGGCGAGTTTCATCTTCTGATGCTCGGTCACGTTGTAGCCGCTTTCATCGCCCAGCACCACGACCGAGAGCGCAGCAGCGAGTCCGAAGCTGATCGCCACGGTGGCGGAGCGCTTCGCGAATTCGATGTGTCGTCCCTTGAGCAGGTACCACGCACTGATCGCAAGCACGAAGACGGCCCCGGTGACGTATCCGGCGCTCACTGTGTGCACGAATTTGGACTGTGCCACCGGATTGAAAATCACATCGCGAATTGAATCGAGTTCCATGCGCATGGTCGTGGAATTGAAGTGCGCACCGGTTGGGTTTTGCATCCACGCGTTGGCAATGAGGATCCAAAGGGCCGACAGGTTGCTGCCGATGGCCACCAGCCACGTGACCACCAGGTGCTGGCGGCGGCTCAGCCGATCCCAACCGAAGAAGAACAGCCCGATGAACGTGCCTTCGAGAAAGAAGGCCATCAGCCCCTCGATGGCAAGCGGCACGCCGAAAATATCCCCGACGTAGTGGGAGTAATAGGCCCAATTGGTTCCGAACTGGAACTCCATCGTGATACCGGTGGCGACACCCATGGCAAAATTGATGCCGAATAGGATTCCCCAAAAGCGGGTCATCTCGCGCCAAACCGCACGACCGGTCATCACGTAGGTGCTTTCCATGATCGCCACCAGGATCGACAGTCCCAGGGTGAGTGGAACGAACAGAAAATGATACATCGCAGTGGCGGCAAACTGCAGTCGCGACAGGTCGATCAGATTTGAAGAGCTCATGGAGTATCCTTCAACGCGCCTGCCCCGATCATTGCCTGCGCGGTGGCGCTTGCGTCCGATCGCGGCCGGTGAGCGGGGCCAAAAAACAGCAGATAGATTGCAAGCAAAAGAGTCCCTTTGAGCGCCAGTGCAACGAGAACGTCACGCCCGGGACGCGCGGCATTCGGCGCTTTGAAGAGTTGCGACACGCGAAAGCTCATTGAGTCATACCATGGATTCTGAAAGGGGGGGGACCATAGGTCGGTTTGCTTGATTGCGCAATAACGAAACTACTTCACTTGGTAAGGACTTATACGTAGGCCGATTGCGGTTCGGCCTGCCCGAGTCGAGGATGCGGGGCAGCCCAAACGCGCGACGCGGCCAACACTGAGAAATTGCGCGATCCATATGGTTTTAACGTCCCGCTCCGCCTTTCGGCTCCCCGGGGATACCCGTGATGCATTTCGGGATTCTCGCATACCAACGGACCCTTCGCCGGGCGAACATACAACCGACACGAGTTACCGAGGCGCCCATGAGCATCCATCAGTCAGTTGCCAGCAGTCTCCGCGTCGTCACCTGCGACGGCAATTGCGAAGAGATCGAGACGCCGACGCGAAAACAGGCGCTTTCCGAGGCCATCTCGAGCCGCGACGCAAAAATTCGGCACGATCTCGAATCCGAATTGCAGTGGGATCCTCGTATCGACGATCGCAAGATCGGCATCGTCGTCCATCACGGCATCGTTACGTTGACTGGAGAGATCTCGAGCTACAGCGGCCGATGTGCGGTGGAGGATATCGCCCTGCGCATCGAGGGTGTACAGGCGATCGCGAACGAAGTCGTCGTGAATCTACCCGGGTGGGGGGTGCGCAGCGATGTGGATATCGCCGAGGCGGCCAGCAGCGTATTGCGCTGGAACATAGCGACGCGATGGTCGAACATCCAACCTATAGTGAGCGGAGGGGCGGTAACCCTACAGGGACAGGTCGCCTGGAAGTTTCAGAAGGAGGCCGCGGGAAGGCTTATGGCCGAACTGGCCGGCGTTCGGCATGTCGCGAACCTGATCGAGGTCAGGTGGCTCATGCCTCATGGGAGCCGATCGTGAGCGGCAACGTAGGGAAATGCCCGGCTCGAACGCAACGGGCGACCCGCTAGTGGCTCGCAACCTCCAGACGGGATCGGGCGGGTCAAGGTACTGCGATACTCCGCGTCCCGTTCCAATGCCTGATTGATTCGATCCAGCAAGTCTTGATCGCGAAAGGGCTTTTTGTAGAAATTCGAATCGACCTTCCTTCATGGCTTGAACTGCCATGGGCACATCGCCGTGACCCGTGATGAAAATCACCGGCAGCATGCAGCCCGCACTAGGTGGGGAAGCGGAAATCTGTTTTGCTGCCGGCATGGGCGATTATCTTGCGAAGCCTGTCAAACTGAATGAATTGAAAAAAAGGCTCGATCAATGGTTACCGATGCTCTGCAGACAGTTCGAACTGCAATCTTAAGGAGGCGACCGCTCGGCGTTACCTGAAAGCAGGTAATCAGTTACCTGCAAACATGGGTTTCCGGAATGGTGTCAGCCGGGTAGGATTTCGCTAACTCGATTTAACATTAATTTGGCGCTTATTATTCCCGTTCGTTAAAGAGACTGATGATTCGCATGGCAGCGAGTCGCGTGGTAGCCGTGCGGACAGAGAACGATGGCAAGTGTTTCGGCGTTGCAAGTTACGGTGCGGGCATGCCGCGCCATGCCGTGAGGCGGCTTGATCGACGACGCGCCGTTACTGATTGCATAAGCCGTCCGCGACTTGAATCCCTGTCTAGCGAATTCCAACGAGCGCCTGAGGCGCTTGGCAACGCGAGGGCGACGCATGGATGAAGTGACTCAAGCACAAAACGCGCTTCCCTCAGCGCAATGTGAATTGGTGGAAGTATGTCGCTCGTGGCAGGAAAGATTTATGGACTCGCATAACGACCCAAATGGCTACACCGGGCGGATCGGTCGATCCTTATTGAGCGACTCCTGGACTGATATTTTTGAGCACTTGCCAGACGCCGTGTTCATCGTGGCGGGCCGCGCGGACGAGGGCCAGATCAAATACCTCAACGCTCAAGCGACGCGCATGTTCGGCTACGATCGTGAGGAACTGATCGATCAGTCGATCGAAACCCTCGTCCCGCTTCATTTGCGAGAGCGGCACACCCAGCATCGCCACGCCTATACCGATACAGCGCGTCCCAGGCAAATGGGCGCGGGCCTGGCGCTGTTCGGCATGCGGCGGGACGGCACGGAATTTCCCATCGACGTCATGCTCAGCCGCGTCGGCGGCTACATGCCGCCGGTGATGGTCGCGGTGGTGCGCGACATGACTGAGCATAAGGAACTCGAGAGAGCCCTCACTCAAGCCCGCGATTCGGCGGTCCGTGCCAACGAGGTGAAGTCGCGATTTCTCGCTGCTGCGAGCCACGACCTGCGTCAACCGTTGCAGACCATCTGGAGTCTACAGTCAGCGCTGGCGCGGGCACTCAAGAATTCAGAATTCGTGCCGCATCTTGGATTACTGGAGGAAGCGGTCCAGAGCATGGATCAAATCCTCTCGACGCTGATGGATGTCAACCGCCTCGAAATGGGCGCGATTCAGCCAGTCATTCGGGATTTCCCCCTGCGGGAAATCCTGCCGAGGCTGCGCTCAGAATTAGGCTACGCCGCCGTTAGCAAAGCACTCAGGCTGGATATTGACGATTCGGATGAGATTGTACGCAGTGACCCGATGCTTCTCCCGGTAATCCTACGGAATCTGATTGGCAATGCCATCAAGTACACACTGCAAGGCATAGTGCAGGTCCGCGTCCGCACACAAGGAGAGCAGCTTTATATCGATATCATCGATAGCGGGCCAGGGATCCCGGCCGAACACCTCGAGCGAATCTTTGATGCTTTCTATCAGCTCGACAATCCGAGTCGTGATCAGCGACGAGGTGTCGGATTGGGCCTTTCGATCGTTCAAACGATTTGTCGACTCCTTGGTCACGCTGTCATCATTGAGTCCGAACCCGGCGCGGGGTCTACCTTCACTGTGCAGTTGCCGCGCGGGGAAATGACGATTCTGCCAGCGGCACTGGAGTCCATCGAGGCGGTGATAGTAGCCCATCCCGTCAGCGGGATTCAATTGCTGCACATCGAAGATGATCCGGGAGTGGCACGCTCCATGGCGATGCTGCTACGCCTCGAAGGCTATAATGTCATCGGTGCCGCCTCGCGCGATGAGGCCCTGCAACATATCGAGGTCCATGGCTTGCGCCCGGATCTGATCCTGTGTGATTTTCAACTCCCCTTAGGTATTACGGGAGATGAGATCGTCGCCGAAATCGCGTCCCTATTGAACCACAAGCCTCCAACCATCATGTTGACCGGTGATATCTCGGATAGGCACATCGAGCGCGCCCTCAAGATTGCCGATCGGATACTGGCGAAACCGGTAGACATCAACCTGTTGCTGCGCGAGCTCGAGATCTTGTTGAACAAGTGAAACGGAATTCACAGCCGAACCATGCCGTGGCGCAAGGCGAAACGCGTCAGATCGGCGACGCTGTGCAATTTAAGCTTCCGCATTATATTTCGCCGGTGCGACTCCACCGTTGCGGCGGTGATGCCCATTTTGGCGGCGATGTTGGCCGTGCGATGTCCCTCGGCGACTAATTGCAAGACTTCCCTTTCGCGCTTGCCCAGCGCCTCTGGCGATCCTCGACCGGCACTCGGGGACGTATCCCAATCACTCATGACCGCGCTGGTTATTTCCGGAGATAGATAGCTGTTGCCGCCGGCAACGGCACGTAAGGCATGAATGAGTTCTCGGCCAGAGGCGGACTTGACTACATAGGCGTTCGCGCCCGCCTTGACCATAGCGCGTACGAACTGGCGGTCGGTATAGCCGCTTAATGCGATGATTTTGAGGTCAGGGAAAAGCCGGCGCAGGTCGGCGGTGACGTGTTCGCCGCTCATCTTCGGCATCGCAATGTCGACGAGGACTATCTCGGGTCGCAGTTCCCGGACGCGAGCCAGGCACTCTTTGCCATCTGCCGCTTCACCCACGAGCGTGAATTCAGAGGTTCCCGTCAAGAGACTGCGGATCGCTTCCCGGATGAGAGGATGATCATCCGCGAGAACGATGCGAGCAGGCTTCACGTCGCGCTCAACGGGATTTCGATCGTTGCCGTAGTGCCTCGGCCGCGCCCGCCTTCCAACGTTAGCGCACCTCCTATATATGCCACTCTTTCACGAATCGTGGCGAGGCCAAGGTTTGTCGTGGACTTGAGGTCGGGGCCGTCCAAAGCGAGGCCAACACCCTGATCGATGACCTGAATCTTCAATGCCCCGTGGGTGCGCCGCGCACTGACGCGGGCGGTCTTCACGTTGGCGTGCCGTACCACGTTGATCAGCAGCTCCCGCACGGCCCGAAAAACAATCGACGCGGCGACGTGATCCAGCGGCTTAGGTAGACCATCATCCTCGATGGACACTTCCAGGCGGAAGGTTTTCCTCATCTCTTCGCCCAACCATTCGATCGCCGGCACGAGACCCAACTGATCGAGCACGGGCGGATTGATTTGGGCCGTGAGGCTGCGCATCTCCCGGACGATGTGCCCAAGCAATGTGGCAAGCTCCTCCAGCGCCGCTTTGGACTTAGATTTGCCGGTCGTAGTGCGCAACGCGTCGAGTTTGATGACCGCCGCATTCAGTTCCTGTCCGAGTCCATCATGCAAATCGCGCGCAATCTTCTGTCGCTCATGCACCTCGGCCAGGGCCAGTTCGCGCGAGATCCGGCTCAATTCCTCGCTGCGCTCCCGCACCCGTCGTTCCAGCAGTTCGTTGGCGGCCACCTTCGCCTCGATTTCCTCCTGCGCCTGGCGCTTGGCGTCGGTGATGTCCGCAAAGGTGATGACCACGCCGTCGATACGCTCATCCGCGGTGCGGTAGGGAAAGATGCGGCGAAGATGAACGCCGTTGTGCTCTATTTCCGTCGAGCGTGGTATGAGGGTCTGCAAAACCGCTCGGGCATCTTCGAGCATTGTCGGATCCGCCGCAATCGGACTCAGATCGCCGATGGGCCGGCCGACATCGGTCGGCAACAGATTGAACAGTTTGTGTGTCGCAGGTCTGAACCATTTGAT
>Ga0182024_10018685_pt1 | contig 12872 bp, 12 predicted proteins | sample P32metaG_FD_120480 | JGI IMG/M metagenome (GOLD analysis project Ga0182024, IMG submission 120480) | Permafrost microbial communities from Stordalen Mire, Sweden - P3-2 metaG (Illumina Assembly) | ecosystem: Environmental > Terrestrial > Soil > Wetlands > Permafrost | place: Sweden: Stordalen...
CCGGCCTTTACATTGAAACAGGAAGAAATGCCATGGGTCCTCGGGAGTGAAGGCGTTGGATCATCAGAATTCTGCAAGCGATCATAATTCCCAATTGTTAGAGGCTGATCCCATGACCACTACACGACGAGATAGTCCGTCATTCGGAACTCGTGGTCTTATCTTTGCCCTCGTTTTGGCTTTCATGTTTTATTTGCTCGTCTCAGATATGGTGAGTCACCATTTTTTTAGTGGCGGAGCACCTGACTCGCCAAAGACTCTGCAATCGTTCACACCCGTTTGGCAGTGGACCCGCCATTCTGGAACCGCTCCAAGTGAACATGATCGTCCTGCTATCTGCGGCTCAACGAGGAAAAAGTTCCTGCGATCTACGGTTCGTCAGATGAAGGCAAGGGTTGATCGACAGCCTAAATCAATGTCATCTCATTATCGATTGATCCCGAGAGCATGCTTTTCGAGGTTTCATTTTCTACTCGTTTTCCAATTAAGTGCTCTTCCAGATGTGCTATGTGCCGCCAGCGCAAGCGTTTTCAGATTGTGAGTTGTTCGACCTATAGTAGGTGTTTAATATTGGCCGGAGGATATATGGACATTCTGGTGGCCTTGAACCAGGAACAAGCAAAGCTACAGCAACAGTTGAAAGGGATACAAGGAGCTATTGCCGCTCTGAATGGTGCACATGACGCTCCACGTCGCGCACAGCCCGTCAGCAATAAAGGAGTCCATCGTAAGCGAACGATGTCTGCGGCGGGGAGAGCGAAGATTTCAAAGTTAACAAAAAAGCGATGGGCAAAGTTCAGGGCTGAAAAGGCTAAGAAAGGGAAGTAGCCGGTTCAGCTCGCAGTGGCGAGACTATGCGCATCACCCGAAAAAGTTTGGCAACGTTGCCTGTGTGTAACTTGCGTCGTCACAACTAATCAGCACTTGCGATCGGAGATATGGTCGGGGGTCGAGTGCTAGAATCAGGTTATGAGAGAAGCCCGGCTAGTGAGACTGGAAGATTTCGGCAATGTCGGCAGGCGAAACCTGAAGTTGGAAAATGCAAAACCTCAATAGGCGTCAACTCTGAGCTTCGAAGATTTCGATCAGATTGTAGCGCAATTCATTTGTGTATCGTTCACGCAATGCTTGTGCATCGAGTCTCTGTGACCGGAACAAGTAATCCGCGTCTTCTCTGTCTTTTGGGCGGCTCGCTCGAGCTTAGAGAGAATGCAGTCGTAAGCATCCGCCACCAGCAATGTGAGACATTTGCGTTGTCCGGCAGGCATGTCAGTAAGCCTGGTCACATAGTCCTTAGGCAAATTGGCCACGCCAACGCGATGAAGCCATACCCTATGTTTCTTGTGAAGGATTCTGACGACGACTGTACCCCTCTCTCTCGACGTCAAAAAACCTTCCATCAGACGCTGTTCACTGTGCGACAAAGTGTAACCTCTTGGATGAAATATAGTATTTTGGAAATGCTCCTCGGCCGAGAACCAAACGGGATTGTGCGTAACTTATGATGACGCTCGCTAAACGAAGTTCGGTTCCAATTACGACGCTTGCACCTACGCTGGACCAGCTCACTTTTTCCATCGTCCCAGTTGCGCCGTTTCGGCTGGATCTTACGGCCTGGGCTCCGGCGCCGCTGCCAAAACAGAGTAGATCGCTGGGACGGCACAACCTATCGACGAGTGCTTCCGTTCGATGATGTGCCGATCGAAGTAGCGGTCCGCCAGACCGGGCCTCCTCATACCCCGCGATTGCAGGTAACCCTTACCGGCCCGGGATTACAACCCGAGTTCAAGCAGAAAGCAAAAACCTTGGTGGGGAAGATGTTTGGGCTTCATGTGGACTTGGCGCCCTTCTATCAGATGGCCAGCCACGATGCGAAGCTGCTAATATTGGTGGAAAAATTTCGAGGTGTAAAACCGCCTCGCTTTCCCACTATTTTCGAAACGCTGTCCAATGCGTTCGCATGCCAACAGTTGTCACTTGGAGTTGGGCTGGCGTTGCTCAGCCGCTTGGCTCGTGCCTGCGGGTTGAGGCTGGAGCAAGAGGGTGAAACCAACTACGCATTCCCCCGCCCTGAAGATCTCCTTAAACTTACGCCAAACATAATTCAAAAACTGGGCTTTAGCGGCAACAAGGTGCGCGCATTTCTCGAACTTGCGGAAAGCATCGTTAACGGTCGAATCAATTTTAATTCTCTGGAAAACATGGACAACGAAGCAGTCATTGCATGGTTGCTGAAAATACGAGGTATTGGCAGATGGACCGCTGAATACGTCGTGCTTCGCGGATTGAAGCCACTGGATGTGTTTCCCGGTGATGACGTTGGCGCCCGGAACAGGCTCGCCAAATGGCAGCATCGCAAACAACCCATGGACTATGCCGCTGTCGCGCGGATGACAAGGCGCTGGCAGCCATATGCTGGGATGGTGTATTTCCACATGCTGCTGGAAGGCCTTTCCGAAGCCGGCAAACTGCAATGACGCTGAATATCAACATCACGAATCTGACGTTCGTCACTACTCAGGTTGATGTTTGGCATGAAGTATGCCTCAGCAATACCGTTGCTTGTCATGACCTCAAGCCCACTCAACCCACGACCGAAGAAACATAGCCGCTCATCTATTGTGGGGAGATTCTACAATTCACTCCAGGCTGCCATCCTAGCTGTGTTCTCTCTTTCTCGCATAAATAGTATCTTATTTTTTGCGGGTTCGAGCGAAAATTCCTTTGCTTGATCTTCGAATTGTCGGTCACTCAAAGTAAAGTGGTCGTGTTGTCGTTGATGTTCTGCCCAGGAATCGACGAGGAAGTTCTCCAAATAGCGATTCGGAATTTCGGAACGTAGAAGTCAACATTCGTGCGCAAGTGACGGCGCGAGGATTACTCCTCTCAATCCGCATCACGGTCGGTCACTTTGAGGCGTCAAATTCACCTGTGCGAAGCCTGTGATAGAATCGCGTCATGTTGAGGTTCCGACTCAATAATCCGTTTGTACCTGCAGGATAGACTTCCATCATCGGAGTACCGCCACGTTGGACCAAGAGCTATTCGATCTGCTCGAAGGTACGGCCGATGCCGCCTTCACGCTAACCGATCAAGGCGAGATTTGTTCGTGGAACAAGGCCGCTGAAAGATTATTTGGTTACGGAAAGGCTGAGGTTCTCCAGAAGAGCTGCCAAAGTCTTCTGCAGGGACGCGGACCTTTGGGTATCCAGGTGTATGGCGACAATCACAGCATTCGGGATTGCGCTGAAAAAGCACCGCGAAGTCTCTAACTGTGACCTGGAAGTAAAGATCCGTTCCGGTCGCCGGATCTGGGTGAGCCTGTCTACCCTAGTATATGAGAACTCCCGGAACCATCGGCGCTTGATCGTGCACTTTGCTCATGACATCAGCAAGGGGAAAAAGAACGAGGAACTTCTCCGCAAGATGACAAACCTTTCGCGACAATTGACCAGTATTCCAGACGTTGTCGGGCGGCGGGTACCTGTGTCTCCACTTTCTGAACAGGAAAGGGAAATCCTGCAGATATTTTCTGTGGGCAAAAATTCAACGGAAATTTCTCGTAAGCTGAGGATCACGCTGCAAACTTTGCGGAACCATCTACACCACATCAATCAGAAGCTGCACGCGCATAATCGTCTGGAGGCAGTGACCCATGCCATACAGCGCAAAATAGTTTGAGTTTGTAGGATGGATTCACTCTTCTTTTTGTCTGGCATCCTGAATAACACTCCCTGTTTACAGACGATCAACTATTTGTTCGAGCGGAGCGTCATCAATCCCCGATCGTTCGTTTTCTCATGTATGACATCTGTTTCTTCCGAAGGTATAAACGACCTATTGTCACCGACCACATATTCGTCTGACGATGCGAGCGGACCCGTAAACCAAGCCTCGCCCACGGTTACTAGTGAGTGACATTCGCAGCGCAATCGGAGGAAGACAGGCGGTGAGGAAGCAATTTTACATGCTGGGGCCACGCGCGGCTCTTTCGAGGAGGATTCACCTCGACAAATGTCTTCGTGACCGGATCTGCATTCCGGTTGGCCATTGCCACCCTTGATTGGCTCCGGGCCGGAACTGATGACGGGCCGAGACCATCATTGCTGCGCTGGTGTCGGTTGAGATTTCGTTGGAGCGCGATAGCTTTGCATCGTGAATTACAGACGTTTCTAACGCATTATAACAACCCATTGTCGGACAGCGTGACGAATCTGAAAATGGAGAGCGATGAAGATGGCGGCTTCACTGGTGCGTAAATTGACGCGGTTGGGGAGTTTTCTGGCATGACTTGCGCGGAGGAACTGGCCGATTTTGTAACACGAAGCTGTTTTGACAATCTATCCGACCGCGAATGTGCACAACTCAAGATCCGGGTGCTGGATTCTGTAGGGTGTGCCATCGGTGCAATGGATGGCGAACCGATCCGGATACTTCGGGATCAGATTCCCGAGCCCGATGGAGTTTGTACTCTTATCGGAGGTGGCCGAGCGGCCGCTGACCGGGCAGCATTCTACAACGGTGCGCTAGTGCGATATCTGGACTTCAATGACAGCTATCTGGCCAAGGAAGAAACTTGTCATCCCAGCGACAACCTGGCTCCGGTATTAGCGGCAACTGAGTACGTGGACGGCACGGGTCGCGACCTGCTCACTGCCTTGGCGGTCGCTTATCAAGTGCAGCGCCGTCTCAGTGATGTTGCCCCCGTTTGGGCGGCAGGATTCGATCACACAACCCAGGGGTCGTACGCCGTTGTGACGGGGGTATCGAGGGCGTTGGGACTGAATCCGATGCAGACTGCAAATACCATCGGCATTTGTGGTACCGCTTTCAATGCTCTCCGGGTTAGCCGGACGGGGAAGCTATCTAATTGGAAGGGGCTGGCCTATCCAAACACTGCTGCGGGCTGCACGTTCGCAACTTTTCTCGCCATGGGTGGTATCACGGGGCCTCTGGAAGTTTTTGAAGGGGAAAAGGGGTTTATGGACGCCATCGCGGGATGCTTTCAGATCGATTGGTCACAGGAAAACCTCGGGCGCGTTATGTCCACGGTTCTCAAGAAACACAATGCGGAGATTCATTCGCAAACGGCGATCGAATGCGCACTGCAATTGATAGCCGACGAGAAGTTTGACGCCACTGAGATCGAGCACATCGATCTAGAAACGTTCGTCGTCGCCTACAACATCATTGGAGGAGGAGAAGAGGGTGACAAAACATCTGTGAGTACGAAGGAGGAAGCCGATCATAGTCTCCCCTACTTAGTCAGTGTTGCGTTGCTGGACGGACGGGTGATGCCTGAGCAATATGCAGCAGAGAGGATCTTGCGACCGGATGTACAAAAGTTGCTGCACAGGGTTTCTGTCCATCCAGTAGATGCTTTTTCTGATCGCTTCCCGAGTGAGATGCCCTGCCGTCTTACGATTGCGTTCCGGGACAACGGCGTGCTGAGCAAAGAGACTCACGACTACCCCGGTTTTATCACCCGGCCTATGTCGTGGGAAATGGCCTGCGAAAAGTTTGAACGCGTGACTGAACGCTTCACGACAGCGTCTATGCGACGTTCGATATCCGATGCGGTGAGGAATCTAGAATCGATTCAGGTAAGGGAGTTCGCGCGATTGCTCCACGACATCGAGACACCGGAGCGACAGCGCCGCTGAAAGTTAGCGCCTACGAATGAACGGACAATCACTGCCGATTTTGCACGAAACGTCATTTCGCCTTTACGTGGAGACGCAATTTGGCTTCACGATGGTGACGTGCATCCGTGCAGTCGAGCTGATCGCAGCAATCTGAAGGAGCGTCATAATTAGACCATGGCTGGTCTTTGATCATACAGACATACAGAGGTCCTATCGACTAATACACGAATAACGCATCATTCGCTATCACCGTCTGCATGCCGGCTTTGCTTCGGCGGTTGGACGCGATTCGGAGCGTCGCGATGATATCGCACGATTCGTAGTCTCTTGAGGGCATATGCGGGTGCCAATCGTTGGCGTGTATCCGGAGAAAACGAACGCGATGGCACCTAGAGTAGGTGACAGCAAGGAGTCGGATTTAGGCCATGAAAGCACAACCTGCAAAAATTCCCCGTTTGAAAGTGGAAAAGACGTTAAAACCCATCATACCCGGAAAGCCCGAGAAGCCTACGAGCCTCGGGATAAAATCCACCAACAAACATGGTGCTTTTGGGTGGCCTGGCATTGAGCCACGATGGACTCACGGCGACAAAGATGGAGTGGGAACTGCCTACGCCGGCTCAAGCCGAATCTGGTTCACCTTGTGGAACGGTATCATCACTGAAGTTTATTATCCAACAGCGGACCACCCGCAGATCCGAGACCTGCAGTTTCTCATCACAGACGGAAACACTTTTTTCCATGAAGAAAAGCGCGACCTCAAATCAAAATGCGAGCGCCTTTCAGGCCACGCGCTCGGTTACCGGTACACCAACGCCGATCCCGGCAGCCGTTACACCATCGTCAAGGAAATCATTACGGATCCGTACCTTGCCTGCATTTTTCAACGCATTCAGCTTACTGGCGATGAAGCGTTCATCTCGAAACTGCACCTGTACACGCTGTGTGCGCCTCATCTTCAAGTAGGCGGATGGGGTAACAACGGTTATGTCATCGAGGTTGCAGGCCGGAAAATCCTGATGGCGCGAAAAAAAGGAATATGGCTGGCACTCGGAGGCACTGTCCAATTTTCTCGTACTTCATGTGGTTACGTTGGCCGGAGTGACGGCTGGACCGATCTCGCCGGAAACTTTCAAATGGATTGGGAGTTCGATCATGCCCCTGACGGCAACATTGCGCTGATGGGAGAACTAGACCTGGAGGGTAACCGCGAATTCACAATGGGACTGGCGTTTGGTGACACGGAGCACTGCGCGATTACGACCCTCTTTCAGGCACTTGGCACTCCTTTCAAAGAGCATTTGAAGCTTTACATAGAGCAATGGGAGCGGTCTAGCGCCCGGGTCCTTCCGCTGGAGAGATTTTCCACGGACAATGGGAACTTATACCGAGGAAGCTTCAGTGTGCTCCGCGCTCACGAAGACAAAACCTATCCGGGCGCGTTTATCGCTTCCCTCTCGATTCCTTGGGGGGAAGCAAAGGATGATGCGGACCACGGCGGATATCACCTGGTCTGGACTCGCGATATGGTCAGCAGCGCTTCGGCGATGCTTGCTGCTGGTGATCGTGTCACACCACTGCGGGCGTTGATTTATCTCGCGGTCTCACAGCAGCAAGACGGAGGCTTTGCCCAGAATTTCTGGATTGATGGCGGGCCGTACTGGCGGGGAATCCAGCTTGACGAAGTCGCTTTTCCGATTCTTCTGGCCTGGCAGCTCCAAAGGGAGAACGCTCTTCAAGATTTTGACCCGTACCCGATGATCCTGAAGGCGGCTGCTTATCTAACTCGCCATGGACCTGTCACTCAGCAGGAGCGCTGGGAAGAAGCCAGCGGCTACTCTCCTTCCACGCTCGCCTCAAACATTGCTGCTCTGATCGGTGCGGCATGGTTTGCGCGCGATCGAGGGGATGAGGCTGTTGCATCCCTCTTGGAGCAGTACGCCGATTTTCTAGAATGTCATATCGAAGCTTGGACCGTTACGACGGAGGGTTCACTTGTCCCTGGAATTCAGCGGCATTACATACGGATTCTGCCGGAGGACGCCGGCAACCCCAATCCCTTGGAGGACCCAAACTCAAAAGTCTTGAGAATCAAGAACCTTCCGACCGGGGCACAAGATTCATTCCCTGCGAAGGACATCGTTGATGCCGGCTTTCTTCAGCTCGTACGCTACGGGATAAGACGGCCCGATGATCCGTTGATCGTAGATTCTTTGAAGGTAATTGACGCGGTATTGAAGGTGAGCACTCCGGTCGGGCCGGTTTGGCATCGTTACAATCACGATGGTTACGGCCAGCGAGAGGACGGAGGCCCTTACATCGGATGGGGTAAGGGCCGGGCGTGGCCGCTTCTGACGGGAGAACGGGCGCACTTCGAACTCTCTGCAGGACGAGATGTAAAACCGTTCATACGAGCAATCGAAGGTTTCGCCTCCTCGACGGGGCTGTTGCCCGAGCAAGTATGGGACGAGCCGGACCGGCCGGAGGCTTATATGTTCCTTGGTCGACCGACGGGTTCTGCTATGCCCCTTATGTGGGCTCATGCGGAGTACATCAAGGTGCTCAGGTCCGTATCCGATGGTCGCGTTTTCGATCTAATTCCTGAAGTTGCGGACCGCTACCTTGCAGATCGCAAGGCTCGTCAATTGTTCGAGATCTGGAAGCCCAATCGGCAGGTTCGTAGCGTCAAACGAGGCTACACGCTTCGCATTCAGGTTCCAGCTGCCTTTCGCCTACACTGGTCAGCCAACGATTGGCAGTCTGTGGAAGATAGCCCCTCCTCAGACCAAGTTCTCGAATTCTATTTTGTGGATATTCCGATCACGGATGCACAGCGAGCGCCGATTCGTTTTACCTTTTTCTGGACGACCGAGAATCGCTGGGAAGAACGAGATTACGTGGTAGCAGTTGAATGAAACTTAAACTCGAGATTGGAAGAAACTAGCGGAAGGAGACAAACGATGAGCACAGCTGCAGTATCGCCGATTTTTATGTCCAAACTGAAGGATCGGAAAGAAGTGGCCGAGCGAACCGTCGCGTTTCGATTTGAGAAACCAACTGGCTGGACGTTCAAGGCGGGCCAATTTATCGACATGACGCTCTTGAAACCTTCGGAGACGGATCCTGAAGGAAATACGCGAGGGTTTTCGATTGCGAGTGGCCCTCACGAAGAAACGCTCATGGTGGTGACGCGCATGCGCGATACGGCGTTCAAACGTGTGTTGAAGACCATGCCGCTTGGCACCGCAGTTAAAATCGAAGGCCCGTCCGGAGATTTAACTCTCCCAAATAATTCTAGACGACCGGTCGTCTTCCTCGCGGGCGTTATTGGCATCACGCCGTTCCGAAGTATGTTAGTGCGGGCAGCGAAGGAGAAGCTGCCACATCGCATTTTCCTTTTCTATTCAAACCGGCGGCCAGAGGACGCTCCATTCCTCGAAGAGCTTCAAATATTGGAGCGAGAGAATTCAAACTACAAGCTCATCGCCAGCATGACGGAAATGGAGAAATCACACCGCCCCTGGAATGGAGAAAAGGGTCTAATCAATCAAGAAATGCTTTCCAGGCATTTGAAGGGCGCTGGGGCGCCTATCTACTACATTGCGGGGCCGCCGACCATGGTGAAGGACCTGCACGAGGTGTTAAACAACGCGGGAGTGGATGGTGACGATATCCGCTCGGAAGAATTCGCTGGCTACTAAGCGGATCTCCTATTCCGCCGCGGAAACATACGAGCGTTACGCCAAAACACGCAAGACTCGGGAGGAAAACGATGCAACCTGAACCTGCGAAAGAAAAACATTACTCATTTATAGCCGACATCCAGGAAATCCGCCGACGTGCTCGTGAACACATGGAGAAGGGCGCGGTCACGGAAGGCTACAAAGCGGACCGTGTGACGGTCCTCCGAGTGCTCAACGAGGCTCTGGCGACGGAAATTGTTTGTGTGCTGCGCTACAAACGCCACTATTACATGGCCGCGGGGATTCATGCACAAGCTGTGGCGGAAGAGTTTCTCCAGCATGCAAATGAGGAGCAAAGCCACGCCGACATGATTGCTGAGCGTATCACGCAATTGAACGGCGAACCAAACCTCAATCCAGATGGTCTGACTGCCCGCAGTCATTCACAGTATGTCGAAGGCAAAACGCTGCTGGATATGATTCGGGAAGATTTAGTGGCCGAAAGGATCGCGGTTGAGTCCTATAGCGAGATCATTCGCTATCTCGGCAATGACGATTCCACCAGCCGCATCATGATGGAAAAGATTCTGGCGATGGAGGAAGAGCACGCCGATGACATGAAAAAACTGCTTGAAACACTCAGCAAAGACGAACGATTTGCCGATCATGCTTGATCCGTCTGAGGTGAGTGTTAGCTGAGGAACATCTGAAACGAACGAATTGCGACACGTTTTTGCACGTGAATCGAGGGTGAAAATGCAATTAGGAATGATTGGGCTGGGAAGAATGGGCGCAAACATGGTGCAACGCTTGCGACACGGCGGGCACGACTGCGTTGTGTTCGACGTGAACTCCTCGAGCGTAACCAAGTTAGTGAGTGAAGGTGCGACCGGAGCAACCTCGCCTGACGACTTCGTGGCCAAGTTGAAGCCTCCGCGTTCTGCTTGCTGATGGTGCCTGCCGCAGTCGTCGATAAAACTCTGCACGATCTTGCTGTTTGCATGCAGCCCGGCGACACCATCATTGACGGAGGCAATTCCTACTACGTGGACGACATTCGCCGCTCTAGCGAACTCAAGCCCAAGGGCATTCACTATGTCGATGTTGGGACCAGCGGCGGAGTCTGGGGTTCTGAGCGCGGGTATTGTCTGATGATTGGTGGCGAAAAGGATGTGGTCCAGCGCCTCAATCCAATCTTCGCCACGCTGGCTCCTGGGATCGGAACTGCGACCCGAACACTCCGCCGCGATAAGACGGGCGGCACGGCCGAACAAGGATATCTGCATTGCGGACCCAGTGGCGCCGGTCATTTCGTCAAGATGGTCCACAACGGAATCGAGTACGGCATCATGGCGGCTTATGCCGAAGGTCTGAACATCTTGCATCACGCCAATGCCGGCACGAAGAAAGTTGAGGTCAATGCCGAGACTACACCGCTGCGGCAACCGGAATTATACCAATATGAGTTGTGCTTGCCCGACGTCGCGGAGGTCTGGCGCCGCGGCAGCGTGATTGCTTCGTGGCTTCTGGACCTTACGGCGACTGAGCTAGTGAAGGATCCCAGCCTGAAGAATTATGCAGGACGCGTGTCAGATTCAGGCGAGGGACGCTGGACCATCAAGGCCGCCATTGATGAAGCGGTTCCTGCCTCTGTCCTGAGCGCCGCGCTTTATGAACGTTTCAGTTCGCGCGGCAATGCAGACTTTGCCGACAGGGTGCTGTCCGCGATGCGGCATGAGTTCGGCGGACACTTGGAAAAGGCCGCAGCGAAATAGATGCAGAGAGGACCGGTGGCAAAATGGCGAACCTCGATTCGGATGCGTTTGTTTTCTTCGGCGCCACAGGGGACCTGGCCTACAAACAGATTTTCCCTGCGCTCCAAGCGCTGATCCGGCGCGGCCATTTCGATATGCCAATCATCGGAGTGGCCCGGTCTGCGAAGGGCCTTGACGGGCTTCTGGCCCGTGCTCACGAGAGCATTGAGAAGCATGGCGGCGTGGATTCGCGCGCGTTTGCCGCGCTATCGGCAAAATTCCAGTATGTGAACGGAGATTACGCCAACCAGGAGACATTCCGCCAGTTGCGAAAGGCGCTCGGCGGGGCGTCTCGTCCTCTTTATTACCTTGCCATCCCACCAGACTTGTTTGCGACCGTTGCTCAGGGGCTAGCCAAGGCCGACTGCGACAAGGGAGCGCGTGTAGTTGTCGAAAAACCGTTTGGCCGCGACCTTGCTTCTGCACAGGCACTCAACCGAACGCTCCGAAAATCTCTTCCCGAATCGGCGATTTTTCGGATCGATCACTACCTCGGCAAGGAACCGGTCCAGAATCTGCTCTACTTCCGCTTCGCCAATTCGTTCCTCGAGCCGATCTGGAACAACAACTATATCCACAGTGTTCAGGTCACGATGGCCGAAACTCTTGGTGTAGAGGGCCGCGGAGGCTTCTATGAAGAAGTGGGTGCGATCCGCGATGTCGTGCAAAACCACATGTTGGAGGTGGTCGCGCTGCTCACGATGGAGGCACCCATTGTCCGCGATCTGGATGCTTTGCGGGACGAAAAACAGCGGGCCTTTCGAGCCATGCGGCCGCTCGCTCCTACCGATATCGTCCGCGGTCAGTTTCGTGGCTACCGAAATGAGACGGGTGTCGCTTCGGATTCGCAGGTGGAGACATTCGCCGCGGTCAAGTTGTACATCGACACATGGCGATGGGCGGGTGTTCCATTCTACATTCGAGCTGGTAAGCGAATGCCTGTCACCGCAACCGAAGTGTTGGTTGAACTCAAGCGCCCCCCGCAGGCAGTGTTCGACACAATTACCCAGAATCAGGCGGATTACTTTCGCTTTCGTCTCAGCCCCAACGTACTTATCTCGCTGGGTACGCGGACCAAAATGCCTGGGGAAGCCATGGTCGGTGAGGCCGTGGAACTCGTCGTGCGGCAAGTCTCAGCGGATGAGATGACACCGTACGAGCGCCTGCTCGGCGATGCCATCCGAGGTGACGCAACTCTGTTCGTTCGTGAAGACGGCGTCGAAGCTGCTTGGGCGGTTGTCGATCCGATCTTGGGAAACGCGACGCCGGTTCACGAGTATGAGCCAAACACCTGGGGACCCTCCGAAGCCAACCGGATCGTTGCCGGTGATGGCGGCTGGCACAATCCCAAACCGATCGGCGAAAAAACGCTGGTAGCGACAAAATGAAATTCGCATGTGAACTCGAATCTCCGGTCACAGTAGACAAAACTGTGTTCAACAACGGTCGAATTGAAGAAGATTTCCGGTGCCATATAGGCCGTAGTAGCGCGGTGCGAAACCAAAAGTCAATATCACGGCTTCCGGGTGGCGAAGCATGGAGATCAGAATCTCCAATGGGCTGGGGCGATGCTCCAGGAAGATTGTTTGTCATGGGTCCACCAACAACTAGCAAGCTCATAAATCAATCGAGTAACGAAATGCAGAACGTGATCCATGGTCAAAGGGATAGCTGAACAGATCTCAAGACCCCACGAGAAGGAGAAAGCTATGAAGGCAACACAGCAGCTC
>Ga0182024_10018686_pt1 | contig 12872 bp, 11 predicted proteins | sample P32metaG_FD_120480 | JGI IMG/M metagenome (GOLD analysis project Ga0182024, IMG submission 120480) | Permafrost microbial communities from Stordalen Mire, Sweden - P3-2 metaG (Illumina Assembly) | ecosystem: Environmental > Terrestrial > Soil > Wetlands > Permafrost | place: Sweden: Stordalen...
GCATGACTTCCTCGGACAATTCCTGTGCTTCCGATTCGACCATCAGCACGCCTTCCTGTGTGCCGGCGAGGATCAAGTCGAGGTCCGAATTCTCCAGTTGTTCCGCGGTCGGGTTGAGCACGTACTGACCATCGACGTAGCCGACCCGCGCGCCGGCGATCGGCCCCATGAACGGGATGCCGGAAATCGTAAGCGCCGCCGAGGCGCCGACCATCGCGACGACGTCGGGATCGTTTTCGAGGTCGTGGCTCAGCACAGTGCAGACGACTTGCGTCTCGTTGCGGAACCCCGACACAAAGAGCGGCCGGATCGGCCGGTCGATCAACCGCGAGGTCAGCACCTCTTTTTCCGTCGGCCGGCCCTCGCGCTTGAAGAAGCCGCCCGGGATTTTGCCGGCAGCGAAGGTCTTTTCCTGATAGTTGACGGTCAGCGGGAAGAAATCCTGGCCGGGCTTGGCGGTCTTCGCGGCGACCGCGGTGCACAGCACCGTCGTCTCGCCATAGGTCGCGAGCACCGCGCCATCGGCCTGACGGGCAATCTTGCCGGTCTCGAGCACGAGGCGGCGGCCGCCCCAATCCAATTCCTTACGGTAAACCTGAAACATTATCGTTCATCCTTTGCGAACATAGGCGGCAGCGCTCGCGGAGGCGGATTCCCCCGCGCGCTGCCAGCATTTCTTTACGGCCCTCCGGCCGTGGTTTTGTGATGATGCAACTCGTGAGCCGGCCTTTGAGCCATCCGCGCTGCGGATGGCGCCGTTGCCGGGGAGCGTTGGGCGTTCTACCAACAGGTCAACGCCGCAGCCCGAGGCGCCCGATCAGCGTCTCGTATCGTGGCACGTCCGCTCGCTTGAGGTAGTCGAGCAGCCGACGCCGCTGGCCAACCATGACCAGGAGCCCGCGCCGCGAGTGAAAGTCCTTCTTATGCGTCCCGAGGTGATCGGTCAGATTGCGAATGCGTTCCGAGAGGATCGCGACCTGCACCTCGGGCGAACCGGTATCAGCGGAATTTACGGCATACTCGCCGATGAGCGTCTGCTTGCGCTCGGCAGTAATCGACATCAGGGTTATCCCTTCGTTCAATAATTGATCATACGTACCGGCAGGAGACGGCCCTGTTCGATGCGCGCCAGCCCGACCAAACGCTGGTCGTGCCGCGCACCGACGATCGTGCCGTCGTCAACCCGGTCGAGGCCGGCACCTCCGCCAATATCGGACAGCAAGAGGGGCTGACCGTAGCGAAGTCGGGCGGCCTCATCTGCCGTCAAAGCCAGGGCCGGGATGTCGTCCAGCGCGGCTTCGATTGGCAGTAGATGCCCGGAAGCAAAAAGACTATGCCCAAGGGTTGTCGCCAAATCCAGCGAAATTGCTCGGGCTGCCGTGAAGCGGCCCACGCTCAGGCGGCGCAGCGCGACGATATGGCCGAGCGTGCCGAGCGCCAGCGCGAGGTCGCGGGCGAGGGCGCGGATATAGGTGCCCTCGCCGACCAGCGCGGTGAAATCGGCATGATCGGGGTCGGGGAGGGCGATCAGCTCGAGCTCGGCGATGGTGATCTGTCGGTCGGCAAGCGGGGTGGGCTTGCCGGCGCGGGCCAGCGCATAGGCGCGGCGGCCGGCGATCTTGATCGCCGAATAGGCGGGAGGGCGCTGCGCGATCGTGCCGATGAAGCGCGGCAACACCGCGCGGATCGCATTTTCGTCCGGACGAGCCGGGCTTTCGTCGACGGTCTCGCCCTCGCTGTCCTCGGTGTCGGTGGCGATACCCAAGCGGACCCGGAAGCCGTAGCGCTTCGTCGCCTTCGAGAGGAAGCCGACGGTCTTCGTCGCCTCGCCGAGCGCGACCGGCAGCACGCCTGTCGCCAGCGGGTCGAGCGTGCCGGCATGCCCGGCCTTCATGCCCGTCGCGCGGCGCAGCTGCAGGACAACCCGGCTCGAGGTGATCCCGGCTGGCTTGTCGATGACCAGCCAGCCGCTGCGGTCGGCCTCAGCCGTCATTCTCGTCCTGCAGATCGCGCTCGACGGTCTGGCTGTGCAGCAGCGCGGCGATGCGGTCCGCGCTGTCGAAGGCGTTGTCGAGCGCGAAACTCAAATTCGGCACCCGGCGCAGCCGGACGAGCCGGGCGATCTGACCCTTCAGATAAGGGGCGCTGCGCCGCAGGCCGGCGATGATGTCGGCGGCGTTGGCGCCGCCCAGCGGTATCACGAACGCCGTGGCACTGCGCAAATCGGGGCTCATCTGCACCTCGGTGACCGTGACGTTGGCGTCGGCCAGCACCGGGTCGTGCAGCTCGCCCGGGCGCAGCAGCCGCGCCAGCGCGTGGCGCAGCTCCTCGCCGACGCGCAGCTGGCGCTGGCTGCGCCCGGTCGGCGAGGCGGTCTCTTCATCGTGATGGCGGCGGGGCATTGCAGGAATATGGGGCCGGTTGGGTGTCTTTTATATCGTCATGGCCGAGCTTGACCCGTGGGCCTTTTCGCCCACGGACTTGATCCGTGGGCATCTCCAGATCCCCGGGTCAAGCCGGGGATGACGATCCATTTTCGTTAGAGCGCGCGGGCGACTTCCTCGACCTCGAAGCACTCGATCACGTCGCCGACCGCGACGTTTTCGTAGTTCTCGAAGGCCATGCCGCATTCGTAGCCGTCGCGCACTTCGCGCACTTCGTCCTTGAAGCGCTTCAAGGTCTTCAGACTGCCCTCGTGGATCACGACGTTGTCGCGCAGCAGGCGCACCTTGGCGCCGCGGCGGACCACCCCATCGGTCACCATGCAACCGGCGACCTTGCCGACCCGGGTGATGTTGAAGACTTCGCGGATCGCCGCATTGCCGAGGAAACGCTCGCGCAAGGTCGGCGACAGCATGCCCGAGAGCGCCGCCTTCATATCGTCGATCACATCGTAGATGATCGCGTAATAGCGGATCTCGACCCCGTCGCGCCGCGCCAGGTCGCGCGCCGCCGGATTGGCGCGGACATTGAAGCCGACAATCACCGCGCCGGTCGCCTTGGCGAGGATCACGTCGCTCTCGTTGATCCCGCCGACGCCGGAATGCAGCGTGCGGATCGCGACTTCGCCGGTTCCGAGTTTGTCGAGCGAGCCGGTGATCGCCTCGACCGAGCCCTGGGCATCGGCCTTGACGACGATCGGTAGCTCCTTCGCAGTGCCGGCGGTGATCTGCGAGAACATGTCCTCGAGCGTGCCGCGACCGGTCGCGGCGGCCGCCTTCTCGCGGCGCAGCCGCTCGCGGTACTCGGCTATCTCGCGCGCCCGGCTCTCGCTCTCGACGACGACGAAATCGTCGCCGGCGAGCGGGGCGCCGTTGAGCCCCAGCACCTCGACGGGGGTCGACGGCCCGGCCTGGCGCAAATTCTGGCCGTGATCGTCGATCAGCGCACGCACCCGGCCCCAGACGCCGCCGGAGACAAAGATGTCGCCGATTTTCGCGGTGCCGCGCTGGATCAGCACGGTCGCGATCGCACCGCGACCGCGTTCGATCTGGGCTTCGAGCACGACACCCTCGGCCGGCCGGTTCGGGTTGGCCTTGAGATCGAGCAGCTCCGCCTGCAGCAGGATCGCCTCCTCGAGCTTGTCGAGGTTGGTCTTCTTCAGGGCCGAGACCTCGACGTCGAGCACCTCGCCGCCCAGTTCCTCGACGACCAGCTCGTGCTGCAGCAATTCCTGACGCACGCGCTCGGGCTTGGCATCGGGCCGGTCGATCTTGTTGATCGCCACGATGATCGGCACCCCGGCCGCCTTGGCGTGACGGATCGCCTCGACGGTCTGTTCCATGATCCCGTCATCGGCGGCGACGACAAGCACGACGATGTCGGTGGCGTTGGCGCCGCGCGCCCGCATCGCGGTGAACGCCTGATGGCCCGGCGTATCGATGAAGGTGATCTGCCTGCCGCTTTTGACGGTGACGCGATAGGCGCCGATATGCTGGGTGATGCCGCCGGCTTCGCCGCTCGCGACATCGGTCTCGCGCAGCGCGTCGAGCAGCGAGGTCTTGCCGTGGTCGACATGGCCCATCACGGTGACGACCGGGGCGCGCGGCTCCAGCTCGACGTCGGTATCGGCTTCGCCGCGCATGCCGATCTCGACATCGGACTCGGCGACGCGGCGCGGCCGGTGGCCGAATTCGGCCACCACGAGCTCGGCGGTGTCGGCGTCGATCACCTGGTTGACCGTCGCCATGACACCCATTCGCATCAACGACTTGACGACGTCGACCCCGCGCTCGGCCATGCGGTTGGCGAGTTCCTGCACGGTGATCGTTTCGGGGATGATGACCTCGCGCACGAATTTCTGCTGCTCGACCTCGCCATGCAGCCGCAGACGCTCGCGTTCGCGGGCGCGGCGCACCGAGGCGAGGCTGCGCATCCGCTCGCCTTCGTCGTCGGACAGCGCGCGAGTGACGGTCAACTTGCCGGTGCGGCGGCGTGGTTCGTCGCGTCGTACCGGCGTCGCCGGACGTCGCGCATCGGGACGACCGCGGCGGAACGCCGACGCCGCCTCTTCCTCTTCCTCGGCCGGCATCGCGACCTTGCCGGCCGCGGCGAGGGCGGCGACCTTCGCGGCGGCCGCCTTGCCGGCGCGCTCGGCGACCTCGCGCCGCGATTCCTCTTCCTTGCGGCGCGTCTCCTCGTCGGCCGAGCGCTGCTTGCTTTCCTCGACCGCGCGCTTTTTGGATTCCTCGTCCTCGGTTCGGCGGCGCGTCTCTTCTTCCGCCTGGGGCTCGGCTTCCTCGGCGGCGTGGGCCTCTTCCTCGCGTCGGCGATCTTCCTCGACGATAGTGGCGCGGTGACGCGCCTCGACGTCGGCCTTCTGCGCATCCTGCACGGCACGCAGCCGGCCAGCCCGCTCGTCGGCGGTCAATGCCCGGGGGATAGCGACGACGACACGGCGCGCCGGCTCGGCGGCTTCGGGCGCCGCTGCTGGCGAGGCCGCCGACAAGGGCGCGCGCGCCGCCGCTGGCGCGGCAGCTTCCGCTTTCGCCGGCTCGGGGGCCGCGCCGGGCATGATGACCCGCTTCTTGCGGACCTCGACAGCGACGGTCTTCGAGCGCCCATGCGAGAAGCTCTGCTTGACCTGCCCGGGCTCGCTCGGGCGGTTCAGGCCGAGCGTGCCGGTGCGCAAGGTCAGTGAGGGCCGCTTTTGTTCCTGGTCTACGTCACTCATGCGTACCGTTATCCTGCTGCGACGGCGACGCCGTCGCGATGTCTATGCCGTCGAGCACCGCCGCCGCGCGAAACCCGGCGAGCCGCTCCACTTCGATCCGCAGCCGGGAGCACAGCGGACCCGGCCCGATCGCAACGAACGCCACCATCTCGCGGCCGAACACGCCGCCCAATTCGCTCGCCGCGAGGACGCTCGCCGAGGCGACGCCCCGCGAACCCGCCGCCATCCGGCGTCGCCCCGCTTCCGCGCCATCGAGCGCGAATAGCAACAGCGCCGCGTTGCCGCGGCGCGCCGCCTCGCCGACCCGCTCGTAACCCGCCACCGCCAGCCCGGCGCGTCGCGCCAGCCCGAGCGCATCGCAGCAGCGCCGCGCCAGGAGGGCCTCAAAACGGTCCGCGAGCTCGGGCGGCACCACCACCGGCCGCCGCGCGGAGCGCGCGAACAACCGCTTCGTCACCGCCCGCTCCACTATATCGCGGCGGGGCAGCAACCACAAACCCCGTCCGGGCAACCGCGCGTCGACATCGGGGACAATTGTCCCCTCCGGCCCGACGACGCAGCGCAGCAGGCGGGCGCGATCGCGGGTCTCGCCCGTGACGATGCAGCGGCGCTGCGGGCCTGTTTCCGGCGCGTCGGCGGAGCGCGGCGCGAGCTTCGCGGCGGCGGTCGTCGGGTTACTCCTTCTCCGCCGGCGCCGCTTCCGCCAGCGCGTCGTCGAACCAGCCGAGCTGCGCGCGCGCCGCCATGATCATCGCGTTGGCCGCGTCGAGTTCGAGCTCTACGCCGCCCTTGTCGGACGCGGCGAGGATCTCCAGCAGCTCGTCGCCCGCCAGGTCGGCGAAATCGTCGAGCGTCTTGATGTCCTTCTCGCCAAGCGTCACCAGCATGCCGGGGGTGAGGCCCTCGACCCCGGCCAGGTCGTCGCCGACGCCGAGCTCATGAAAGCGCGCCGCATATTCCTCGTCGCGCCGCTCGAGCGCGGCGCGGGCGCGGGCCTGCAATTCGGTCGCGATGTCGACATCGAAGCCTTCGATCTCGGCTAGATCGTTGATCGCGACATAGGCGACCTCCTCGAGCGTGCCGAACCCTTCGGTCACGAGCAGGTGGGCGATCACGTCGTCGATGTCGAGCGCGTCGATGAACAGCTGGCTGCGCACGCGGAATTCCTCGGTGCGCCGCTCCGACTCCTCGGCCTCGGTCAGGATGTCGATGTCCCACCCGGTGAGCTGCGAGGCGAGCCGGACGTTCTGGCCGCGCCTTCCGATGGCGAGGCTCAGCTGATCGTCCGGAACAACCACCTCGATGCGCCGCTGTTCCTCGTCCATCACCACCTTGGTGACCTCGGCCGGGGCGAGCGCGTTGACGACAAAGGTCGCCGGATCCTGCGACCACGGGATGATGTCGATCTTCTCGCCCTGCAGCTCGCCGACGACCGCCTGGACGCGGCTGCCGCGCATGCCGACGCAGGCGCCCACGGGATCGATCCCGCTATCGCGCGAGATGACCGCGATCTTGGCGCGGCTGCCCGGATCGCGCGCCACCGCCCTGATCTCGATGATGCCGTCGTAGATTTCCGGCACTTCCTGGGCGAACAGCTTCGCCATGTATTGCGGATGGGTGCGCGACAGGAAGATTTGCGGGCCGCGCGGCTCCTGGCGCACGTCATAGATGTAGGCGCGCACCCGCTCGCCCTGGCGGAAGCTTTCCCGCGGCAACAGCTCGTCGCGCCGCAGCATCGCCTCGGCCCGGCCGAGATCGACGACGATATTGCCGAACTCGACGCGCTTGACGAGACCGTTGACGATTTCGCCGGTGCGGTCCTTGAACTCGTTGAATTGGCGCTGCCGCTCGGCGTCGCGCACCTTCTGGACGATGACCTGCTTGGCGGTTTGCGCGGCGATGCGGCCGAAATCGATGGGCGGCAGCGGGTCGGTGATGAAATCGCCGATCTCGGCCTCGGCGTTCAATCGCTTCGCGGCGGCGAGCGGGATATGGGTCGCCTCGTTCTCCACCGTCTCGACGACCTCGCGAAAGCGCAGCAGGCGGATTTCGCCGGTGCGGCGGTCGATCTCGGCGCGGATATCGTATTCCTGGCCATATTTCGAGCGGCCGGCCTTCTGGATCGCCTGCTCCATCGCCTCGAGGACCTCGTCCTTGTCGATGCCCTTGTCGCGCGCGACGGTGTCGGCGACCTGCAGCAGTTCCGGGCGGGCGTAGGTGAGGGTGCTTTCCATCTTTTCCCAGTGCCTCAGTGAAGCGGGGTGGAGCGGGCGGCGAGCAAATCGTCGGTGATGACCAGCTTGGCATTGGCGATATCGGCGAACGGCAGCCGCACTTCGCCGGCTTCGGCGGCGAGCCGCACGTGGCTGTCGTCGCGGCCCAGGAGCCGGCCGCGAAAGCGCTTGCGGCCGTCGAGCGGCCGCCCCAGTTCGATCTTGGCCTCGAAGCCGGCGAAGCGGTCGTAATCCTCGGGCCGGATCAGCGGGCGGTCGATGCCGGGCGAGCTGACTTCGAGCGTATAGGGCTCGGCGATCGGGTCGGCGACATCGAGCAGCGCCGACACCGAGCGGCTGATATCGGTGCAGTCGTCGACCGTCATCGGCGTGTCGTCGATCCGCTCGGCCATGATCTGCAACGTCCCGCGCCGCGCGCCGAGAAAGGCGACGCGGACCAGGCGATAGCCCATCGCCTCAAGCGAGGGCTCGATGATCGGTGCGATGTCGTCGGCAGTGATCGGCAAACGGTGTTTCCTGCCCAATCCACAAATAAAAAGTGGGCCGCCGGCCCACTCCGCGAACTCTGACTATGGGACTTGATCTTGCGCCATATATAGGCAAACCCGTGCTGCTGGCAAGGGCATTGCCGGCTCCGGGTCATTCACGGACCCGTCGTTCGAAGCGCAGAAAGGCCGGTGCGCGACCGGCCCTGCGCGCCTTTTCCTCGTAGCGCGTCGCCGGCCAGTCGGCCGGGCGCTCGCGCCAGTCGGCGGACCGCCGCGCGGTCCAGCAAAACGCCGGGTGGTCAGTCGCGTGCTGGAGCATCCAGGACAAATAACCCGGATCATCGGTCGCGAGACGCAATTCGGCGCGGTCGGTCATCAGCTCGGCCAGGCGATCGAGCGTCGCCGGCGCGACGAGGCGCCGTTTGTGATGCCGCGCCTTGGGCCACGGGTCGGGGAACAGGATGAAGACGCGGGTGATCGAGCGCGGCGATAGCGCCGCCAGCAGCGGGCGCGCGTCATCGTCATGGATGCGGACGTTCGCGAGCCCGCGGCGCTCGACCTCGCCGAGCAGCTTAACGACGCCGTTCTCGAACACCTCGCAGCCGAGAAAACCGATCTGCGGATGGCGCTCGGCCTGCTCAGCGAGATGCTCGCCGCCGCCAAAGCCGATCTCCAGCCATATTTCACGTGGCGGCACGGCAAACAGGCTGGCCGGATCGAGGCTTCCGCCTTCCGGCAGGTCAAACGACAGCGTTGGCAACAGCGTCGTCCGGCGCTCGCGCTGGCCGGTGCGCAGCGGCCGGCCGCGGCGGCGTCCGTAGAACAGATCTCGGGGGGGCGGCGCCTCGGCCACGCCTTCAGAAAGCGCGGCGCAGCTCGTCGGCCAGGTCGGTCCGTTCCCACGAAAACGCGCCGTTCGCCTCGGGCTCGCGGCCGAAATGGCCGTAGGACGAGGTCGGCGTGTAGATCGGCTTATTGAGGCCGAGATGGGTGCGGATGCCGCGCGGCGACAAATCCATCAATTCCTGCAACACATGGCCGAGCTTGGCTTCGTCGATGTCCGACTGGGTGTCGACGTAGAACGACAGCGGCTTGGGGACGCCGATCGCATACGCGATCTGGATCGTGCAGGTCTCGGCGAGGCCCGCGGCAACGACGTTCTTGGCGAGATAACGCGCGGCATAGGCCCCGGAGCGGTCGACCTTGGTCGGGTCCTTGCCGGAAAACGCGCCGCCGCCATGCGGCGCCCAGCCGCCATAGGTGTCGACGATGATCTTGCGTCCGGTGACCCCCGCATCGCCGTCGGGCCCGCCGATCACAAAGCGGCCGGTCGGGTTGACGAGGAAATTATCCTCGTCGCACATCCATCCGTCGGGGAGCGCGGCGAGCACGTAGGGGCGCACGATCTCGCGCACGTCGCCCTGATCGATCGTGTCGGAATGCTGGATCGACACCACCACCTTGGTCGCGCCGACCGGCTTGCCGTTGCGGTATTGCAGCGTGACCTGGCTCTTCGAGTCGGGGCCGAGCAGCGGCGTCCTGCCGGCATGCCGCGCCTCGGACAGGGCGCGCAGGATCAGATGCGAATAATAAATTGGCGCCGGCATCAGTTCCGGCGTGCCGGTGCAGGCGTGGCCGAACATCATGCCCTGGTCGCCGGCGCCTTCATCCTTGTTGCCGGACATGTCGACGCCCTGGGCGATGTCGATCGACTGGCTGTGGATATGGCAGTCGACGGTGGCGCGCTGCCAGTGGAAATTGTCCTGCTCGTAGCCGATCTGACGGATCGCCTGGCGGGCGACCTCGATCAGCAGATCCGACGTGATCGATTGCGGTCCGCGGGTCTCGCCGGCGAGCACGACGCGATTGGTCGTCACCAGCGTCTCGACACCGCATCGCGACTGCGGGTCGGCCGTCAGATAGGTATCGACGACGGCATCGGAAATGCGATCGCAGATCTTGTCGGGGTGGCCTTCGGACACCGACTCGCTGGTGAACACAAAATCGCGCTTCATCGAGATAAAGTCCCCCACGTCAACCCCGCGCGGCAATCTCGCGCCGCCGCGTGGTTGTCGAGTGTCGGATGGCGGCCGTCAAGCCCGAACTTGCCGAGCGGGCGGGCGAGGGCCTTGTTGGCTACCGGCTACCGGCTGCCAGCGCCTTGGCGAGGTCGAACAGGCGGCGGCGCACCGCGGCGTCGTCAATGTCGTAATAGGCGTCGATCAGTTCGAGCGTCTCGCGCTTGCGCAGCGGATCGGTATCGAAGCCCTCTTGCGGCGCTTCCTCGAACCCGGTCGGGACCGCCGGCGCGTGCACGGGGTCGGTCTTGTCATAAAAGAAATCGATCGGAACCCCGAGCACTCCACTCAACTCATGCAGCCGGCTCGCGCCGATGCGGTTGGCGCCGCGCTCGTATTTCTGCACTTGCTGAAAGGTGAGGCCGATCGCCTCGCCGAGCTTTTCCTGGCTGAGCCCCAGCATGTTGCGCCGCAGCCGCACGCGGGAGCCGACATGGACATCGATCGGGTTCGGCCGATCCGATTTTTGGCGGCCCGGTCGCCGCGGTGTCTTGGAAATCGCCATTTAAGGTGCGCTCGCCTGATATCGAGAGGCGGGCTTGATAGTTCATACGATTGTATGCGGTCAACAGCGGGCTGCGTACAACTGTATGTAGCGGACCGCTACCGAGGCGGCCGCCGCAGGGCGGGCGCCAAAGCGACGGCGGTGCCGGCGAGCAGCATCGCCAGGAAAATCCAGTCGCCGAGATGAGAATACGGCGTCGCTCCCCCCGCAGCAGGAAGGGCGATGTCGGCATAGGTGACATCGTCGAGCTTAGTGGCGGCGAGTAGCCGGCCTTCAGCATCGACGACGCCGGTGATGCCGTTATTGGCGACACGCACCAGTGGCAGGCCTTCCTCGACAGCGCGGGTGCGGGCCATCGCGAAATGTTGGTAGGGGCCGGCCGAGCGTCCGTACCAGGCATCGTTCGAGACGTTGAGGATCCAGGCCGGGCGCTCGTTCGGGTCGATGACCGCGCTGGGGAAGATCGCTTCATAGCAGATCAGCGGCGCGAAGGGCGGCAGGCGTTCGAGGCTGAGGGTCCGTGGTCCCGGACCGGCGCTCAGATCGATGCTGCCCGGGGTCAACTTGTGGAACGGCAGCAAGTCCGCCAGCGGCATGTATTCGCCGAACGGGACGAGATGCGCTTTGTCGTACTGGGCGACAATTTTGGCCGACGGATCGAGCACCTCGATGCTGTTCCACACTTGGCTTATCGGCCCGGAGAGTGGCGCGGCCCGCAGCGCGCCGGTGATCACATAGCCGCCGGGCGGCGCCAGGGCGGCGATCGCCTCGCGGTGCGCCTCGTCGCGCTCGAGAAAGAAGGTCGCCGCCGCCTCGGGCCAGATCACCGCGCCCAGCCTGTGCTCGGAGGGCGCAGCGCTCAGCTCGATCAGCCGATGGAAATTGGCCTCGGCCGCCGCCGGATCCCATTTCGCGGTCTCGGCGATCGACGGCTGCACCAGGCGCAGCCAGATGCCGGTCTCGGCGCTGGGTATCAGTCTCAGCCGCAGCGCGCCGGCGCCCGCCGGAACGAGGATCAGGGCCGCCGCGCCGAGCGCCGGCAGCGCGCGCCGCCACATCCCGAGCGGAGCCAGCGACGGCGCGCCCAACAAGGCCAGCAGCGAGGCCGCGAGCACGGTCACGAAGCCGAGTCCGTAAATCCCGACCCAGGCAGCGCCCTGCAGCACCGCCAAGGCGCCCGGGAAGCCGCCGGCCCAGACATAGCCGATGAGGCTCCACGGCAGGCCGGTGAAAAGGTGGCCGCGCAGCCATTCCGCGACGCTCCACATCACCGCGAAGACGCAGACGCGGGCGAGACCGCCGAGCTTCAACCGGAATCGAGCCAAGGCGGCGACGTAGAGAGCCGCCGCGACGCAGATGGCCAGGACGGCGGGGATTCCGAGCACCGCGAACGGCAAGGCCCACCAATACCGCGCGATGTCGACGAACAGCGCCGCGGCGATCCAATAAAGGCCGGCCGCGAAATGCCCGAGCGCGAAGACATAGGCGAGCCGCGCCGAAGCCCATGCCGTCTCGCTGCCATCGTCCAGCCACAGGTAAAGCGGGCAGATGGCGAAGACGAGCGGCGTCAGATCGACCGGCGGCAGGGCGGCGGCCAACAGCGCGCCGAGCACGAAGGCGATCCCGTAGCGCCGCCAGCCTCGCTGCGCCGCCAGCTCCTGCGCGATCCGGCAGAACGGCGTCACCATGCGTGCGCCGGGCGGGACGCGCAGCAGCGTCGTCTCAGGCACTGGCGAGGCCCTTGCCATCGCCGCCGGAGAGCGGCAGGCCGCGCACCCGCAGCCGCTTGATGCGGCGCGGATCGGCGTCGAGCACCTCGAATTCGAGCCCGCCCGGGTGCAGGATCACCTCGCCGCGCTGCGGCACCCGGCCGGCCAGGGCGAACACCAGCCCGCCTAGCGTATCGACATCCTCGTCATTGCCGTTATGGCGCAGCCGCGTTCCGTGCTGCTCCTCGAAGGTCTCGATCGGGATGCGGGCGTCGGCGATGATGCTGCCGTCGGGGCGCTCGATCAGGGTCGGCGTCTCGTCGACATCGTGCTCGTCCTCGATGTCGCCGACGATCTCCTCGATCAAATCCTCGATCGTCACCAGCCCGTCGATCCCGCCGAACTCGTCGACGACCATCGCGATATGGGTGCGCGACTGGCGCATCTGGACGAGCAGGTCAAAGACCGGCAGCGACGGCGCGACGACCAGAACCTTGCGCAGCATCGGCGCCAGCTTGACCGGTCGCCGGTCGGCGACCGGCGCCAGCACGTCCTTGACGTGGACGAAGCCGATCACGTCGTCGAGCGTCTCGCGATACACCGGCACGCGCGAATGGCCGTGCTCGATCAATAGCTTGACCAGATCGCCGAACGGCCGCTCGATGTCGAAGGCGATGACGTCGAC
>Ga0182024_10018687_pt1 | contig 12871 bp, 7 predicted proteins | sample P32metaG_FD_120480 | JGI IMG/M metagenome (GOLD analysis project Ga0182024, IMG submission 120480) | Permafrost microbial communities from Stordalen Mire, Sweden - P3-2 metaG (Illumina Assembly) | ecosystem: Environmental > Terrestrial > Soil > Wetlands > Permafrost | place: Sweden: Stordalen...
TCGGTGCCTAACTTCAGTTGGGGTTGAGCCGCGAAAGGCATAGAGGACGCCACGCCGCGCCTTCGGATCAAAATATTCCATCCCATCCCAATTCACACCATCGGGGCGTTGCGAGATGTGATACAGATTAGCGTCGCGAATAAGCGGACGCAAGTGCGACTTATACAGCTCAATTTCCTCTTTTGCGACTTTGTGATGATCCCCATCCCATGTAGTAGTGTCGATCATGATGCTGAGCCAACCCATCATCCCACTCCGCAGCATGTAGCGAAAACTCTCCATTGGAGGATTTTTTGAACTGTCTGCCGGACTTTCGACATACGCCTCAAGCATCGCGCTCGGTAACACGAAGCTGGCGTCGTAGAAAGCGCGGCGATTCGAAAGCGGGTCGTATGTATCGGTCATAGAGAAATAGTCGCCGTGGGCGGCGCTGCCAAAATCCACCATTCGGCCACCGTCATTGCAAATTTCAAGCAGCAATTCCGGATGCTTTTGCCGCAGATTCGCTTGAATATCGTAGTAGGCGCGAACCGCATGGTAGCTGACATCTGTGGAATTCGAACTTCGCTCGAACACGTATCCAGCGTCACGATAGACGCATTTGTTCAAAGGATCAGGCGGCGCGTGCGGATGGTCGGACGCATCGCAACCCTGGGCTACCAGATAGCCATCGTGTTCCAGCATGTCGAGTTTGTAATCGCTCACCAAACGCTCGGTCTCGCGCATCGCCCACGCCTTCGCGGGCGGATCTCCGATGTCAACGGGTTGGCCTTTGAACTCTTCGGGCTTCCAACTGGCGGGTAAATCCGTCGTCAGCCATCCTCGAGTTTTCGGATCTCGAACATTCAATGACCCGTCCGCTTTATCTACTCCCGCCTGCGCCCAATCCGCCCAAAGGCCAAATTTGAGTCCCTGGGCATGCGCCCGGTCAGCAATCGGTTGCAGACCATGAGGAAATTTCTTTGGGTTGGGCTGCCAATCGCCCACTCCACGAAACCAGCCGGCATCGAGATGAAACATCTCCAGCCCCAGCGCTGCGGAATCCCGAATCATATGATTCGCAATCTCCTCGTCTACCACCATCCCGCCACCCCAACTGTTGTTCACAGTCAGAGGGTAGTGGGGGTCCTTCCATGCCTCCTGATTGGTAAGCACTTCTCTAACCCAGCGCCGAAGCACATTCGAAGCCGCGTCCGGCCCGCCAGTGTTGGCTCCGAGAAAAATTCGCGGCGTTTCAAATACTTCGCCCGGCTTCAACCGAGTGCGGAATTGACCCAGGTCAGGATTGAGCCCAACTTCTCCGCGCAGAGAATCGCCCTTGCGGACCAAAGTCAAATGAGTGCGTCCGCTGAACTCTACTCCGACATACCATCCGGTTTGGATTCCGAGGGGATGCTCGACCAATAAGTAGGGAATAATCTCGCGCTCTTCTCCGCGACGAGGCTGGGCGTAAGTGCTCGACGCGCCCTCCCATTTGTAGCCGTCAGGAACCGGGACGATATGAGTTCCAATGTCGGACGGTGTGTCCGCGCCTTTTTCAACGTAGAATTGCTCGATTTGATCGGCTCGAGGTGTCTGCCAGTCGAACGGGAAACTGGTTTGCAGCGGTATCCAGACTTCACGGGAGTCGCGGTTTTCGATGCGAATCTGATGTTCGATCGGCCCGTGTTGCGAGCGAACTTCCCACTGCCACGTGAGGCGCAGATGCGGCGAGGGGGCATCGTATACAAAGCTGACGATATGCTGATCGGCGTGGCTCTCGGCAACATTCAAGTTCCACTCGATCCAGCGCGTATCTCCCGCGATTTCCACATCGGAAATGGGAGTCTCACTCACACGGTTGGTCAAGACCTCAGTCCCATTCTGAAGAGCCGACAACTTTGGCGAATGGAGTCCGGCCTCAAAACGCAATTTCGTTTCAGCCGTTCTTAGGGTTCCCACCATTTGAGCCCCGGCGAGCGAGGAGCCCATCCATAACAGAGATAAAAAGCAGAGTAATGTCCGGCAACAATGACGATTGCTCATAATAAGGAATGGAAAATAGCGTAAACCGACTTAGGCAGCCTTACTTACGTTGAAAGATGTAATATCTGCACGGCGCGCCCCAAAGGTTATATACCGCCTGGTCGATCGGAACTTCTGCCACCAAATCATAATGCGCATCAAGATAGCCACGAATCCAGGAGAAAATATTCATATACGGATCCTTGGCATCCCAGCCCGGATCCCATCCCCACGACAACTGGTTGTCGACGAATACTACGATCTTGGGCTGCGCGTTTTCGATCTCACGAATCATGTCGTTCTGCATCTGAAGTGCGAATGGCTGCTTCTCCACCAGCGGAAACACATAGATATATCCAGTGGCGGACCGCCGATGGGAATAGAAGTAAATTTCAGGTTCCGAGCCGACTACAGCAATGCGGTCTTGACTTGAAGAGTGGTCTCGAACGTAGTCTGCGACTGCCATCGCTTCCGGAAACCCATGCGCCGGGTGCATCTCTCGGTTCACGTGGAGGGGATCCATCTTAAACAGATATTTCCTCTGTCCCTGGAGCGTAGAGAGATACGACAGGATGAAGAATGCTATCGGTATAATCGCTACGGCCCGGGAAACGTTTCGTCCCCGCAGATATTCATCTGCGGCACTAATAGCAAGTCCGGCCAGCAGCGCGACCGCGGGTAGCAAGACCAGGAAATAATGTGGCCGGAAGTAGAGGCCAGGAAAAACTGCGAGAATCGAAAACAGGACAAAACCGAGCACGAAAACTCTATGTTCGCGACCGCGGCGGTTCCAAAAAACCGCTGTCAGTCCAACTCCTGCAGTTAGCCAGATGATTACAGGACGCGGAAACCACGGCCACATCACACGAAACAGAAACCAGCCGTCGGAAAGCTTAAGTATCTTTTCGTATGCGGCACCGTAGTAAATTGTCCAAAACCAGAATTGCCGAAACACACCGGTATACCAGGCGATGAGACAAGTAATCAGAAAGGGCAAGAGCATGCCCGTGGTCAGTATGCTTCCCCGCAAGATCAGGCTGCGCCACTTGGCCCCCTGTTTCCATTCGCTCCACGCCCAGAAAAAGAAACCAAATGCGGCGAAAAGTATTCCGTGCTGCTTCATTAGAAACGCAAGGCCGAAAAACAAGCCGCTACCAAACAGCACGACCGTTCGCTGTGTCTCCATTGCATGCAGAAGCAACAGTGTTCCTGCCAGGGCCATCAGGACAATGAAGTGCGTAGCATGGCCATCGAGCGACATTGTTTGCAGCCGGTTTGCCATTAAGGTATAGGAGGCAGCAGCAACGGTTCCGGCGATCATCCCAAACAGGCGCTTGCCCAGAAAAAAAACCAGCAACGCGTTTCCGATAAGAACTACAAGCATTCCTATTCGAATTCCGGCTACGGTTTGGCCGAAGGCAGCCATTATTAGCGCATAGGCGACATAAGTGCCCGGCAACTTCATGTTGTAGGCCGAATGGTAGGGAGGGTCCCCCTCCAACATCAGTTGTCCTGCGTATGCGTACTCGCCCTCATCGCGTTCCAACGGAGTATTGCGGAGACGAATCCGCACTGTCGCGAAAATAACCAGCACAATCACCAGAGCGGCATAGCAGAAATACCGGAGTCGTAAGTCGGCGCGTGATTCCTCAGACAACGGGGCGTCAACCTCCGGTTCTGCGATCTCAGCTTTCATGCTGACGTTAAACCTTCCATTAAAATTTTGTATCTTCAGTTTGCACTTACGATAATTTAGCGTATTGACCACACTTTTGGCACTTACTCGGTGTATGAAACTCGGTAGAAAAGTTTCACTGGTAAAGTACCACGATCGTCTGAGGAACCGTGAAAGTCATTTCTTGTGAGCGTCTGCGTCCTGCCCGTAGGAACTCGCCGCGAATAAGTTCAGATGATTCTGCTTCAGATAGTCGAGCTTCTCTTGTAAGTGGGTCAGTTCGAAATCCCCATATAAGACAAAATTTGTGCTTTGTGTACAGCCACGGATGTCTCCAGTGCGCACGTAGCAGGCAGCCCAGTGGCGCTTGCCTTCGGAGAACCAATGAATTTCTCGCCATGGTTTATACAAAGAGGCAGGCAAGAGTAGGAGCACCCAGATTGCAAGTACGAGATTTCGCTTAGCGAGCCATGACTTCGACAACAGAAAAAAGTATAGGGCAAGAAAGGCTGGGATGAGCAGAGTTGAGTAGCGGGAGGCAAAGGCCGCATTCAATCCCATGCAAAGACGTCCAACTGAGGCATTCGAAGTGAATAGCAGGGTGAAACTTAAGAGAATTGCGCCTATCAGATGGGCTGGTTGCGGGGACTTTATCAAGCGAAAGACATTGTAGCCAAACACTGCAAGCACGACGCCGAGGACGACTGCACCGAAGATTTCTACTCCCATCATTAACAAGAACGGCCTTGGAATAAGGAATGTGGAGAACATTAGGGCCATGAAGCGGGGATATTGCAATAAATTTAGAAAACTAAACTGAAAACAACCCACGCCGGGACGGAAGTCATAGTGAATAAAGAAGGAGCCCAAAGAAGCGGCAGCCACTAAAAGACCAGCCAAGGCCTGGCCGAAGGGAGTAGTCGTTAGATGGCGTCGGCTCCAATAACATTCGAGCAGGAACACGCCCAAGGTGATGGGGCCCATGAAGAGGCCATATCCGGTAAAAATCAGCACGAAATTGAGAGCCAAAACTAGGGAGTATCTAATTATGCTGTTGCGTCGAAGGAGAGCGAGGCAATAGAGGATCATTAGCAGCAGCGGAAGGCCCGCGTAGGAAGGATCGGGAGTGTTAAATAGCATTTCCCATTGGGCGAGGGTTAAAAAGGTCACGGGGATGGCGACATCCGAGTACGCAAGGGGACCATAGAGCTTGTACTTTAGGCGCAAGGCGAGCAGCATTGCGGCGAAAAGGCATGCTCCTATAAAAAATGGATCGACGCGCGCGTTCCAGTCCGTGAGGGGGTACAGAAATTTGTCAACGAAAAGACCGATTCCGTCACGCTGAATCCCTAATTGCATGAAAAACAAATCTGTAAAACTCGCCTGGTGGCGAAAGAAAGGCCCGAGAAAGTCCCATTGATCCATGAAGAAAATGTTGACTGAAGAGCTTCGAATGGCCAGAAACAATCGTGATCCCGATATCAAGATAGCGACAGCAACCGCAAGTGTAGGGCCGATGCGAGAGCGATTGGCCTGAACATCTTGATTCGGCTGAGGTATGGCGGGGCTTTCTATAGTGGTCATGGTTGGAAATATGTTGGACTAACTTATATCGGTTTGTCCAGACTGAGGGCCATATTGCGAGATTGTCGCGCATCTTTCATTGGGCGACAGGTTCCGCGAACAAATTAAGGTGATTCTGTCTTAGATAGTCGAGTTTCTGTTGCAGGTGTGTCCGTTCTGGGTCCGGAAATATTACAAAATTTGTACTCTTATCACAATACTGGAGATCGCCAGTGCGCACGTAGCAGTTAGCCCATTGGCGCTTGCCATTGATATAGGGTCGAATACTGTTGCGCGGTATGCTCACGGCGGCGGGCAGGATCAGAATAACCCATGCAGCGACGATAAGCTTTCGCTTGTCATCCCAGGACTTCGATAGCAAATAGAAATAGATGGCAAGAAAGGCTGGAATTAATAGGGGCATGTAACGCGAAGAAAGGGCTACAGCCGGACCCAGGCAACATCTTCCGACAGCAGTGTTGGCAGCGAACAGGAGACTAAAGCTTAATAAAACGGCCCCAATCAGGTGATTGGGGGAATTGGGAGAGTTCAGCAAACGAAGTATATGGTGTCGGAGAACAATTATTACAGACAGAAGAATAACCCAGCCGATGATTTTCTTCCCACTTGTGACCGTCATTGCCCCGGGAATGACAAATGCTGAAAACATAAGCGCCATGAATTGGGGATATCGCAGCCAATGATTATGGGGAAGTTCGAAACACGCCGCAGCGGACTGCCAGACGTAGTGAAAAAAGAACGATCCCAGAGAAGCGCTGGCAATGAGCAGGGCCGTGAATGGGTAGGCGAAAGGAATTCCGATCATGCGGCGACCGCTCCAATAGGATTCCAAGAAGAAAATGCAGAGCGTTATAACGCCCATGAAGATGCCAAACCCCGTGTAGATGAGAAGGAAATTCAGCAATAAAATTCCTGCATAACGCAACAGACGATTGGGGGCAATGAGCGCCAGGCAATACAGCAACGTCATTAGCAGGGGAAAGTGGCTGTGAGAAGGATTGGGGGTGAAGAGAACCATCTCGTACTGCTGCATGGTCAGGCAGATTGCTGGAATGGCAATATCCGAATACGAAAGAGCGCCGTAGAGCAGATAGCGAAGACGGAGCGCCACAAGCATAGAGGCAAAGGCAATCGAGCCGATGACGAAAGAATCGACGCGCGCATTCCAGTGAGTGAGAGGATAGAGAAATTTATCGGCAAGAAGGCCGACGCCTTCGCGATGGGGACCGTGCTCCAAGAAAAAAAGATTTGCAAAGGTGGCTTTTTGTTGAAAGAAGGGGGTCAGGTAATCCCATTGGTCCATGAAGAAAATGTTGACTGAATATTTCCGGATGATCCAAAAGAACCGAGCTCCGAGCACCACCGCGGCTAGAGCGACCGCGATTGCAGGTCCAATGCGAAAGTGGCTGTCATTCATATCTTGGTTAGGCTCAGAGATAAGCGGGTTGGCTTGTATTGGCATGGTTGAATATGTTGGCAGAACCATTACTGCCGCTAGCGGCCTTCTTGAATATCGAATTTAATAATGAATGCCCTCGCCGGCATATTACGCAGGCGAACCCGCACTATAGCGAAAATGACCAGCACTACCACCAGCGTGGCGTAGCAAAAATATCGGAGTCGTAAGTCGGCGCGTGATTCCTCAGACAGCGCAGCGTCAACTTCCACTTCCGCAATCCCACTTTTCATGCTGGGGTCAAACCTTTGATCCAAATTCTTTATCTGCGCTCGCATCACCATAATTTAGCGTATTAGGCACACTTTCGGCGCTTACTCCCATATGAGGGCCAAATTTAGTTAGAAAAGCTTCCACTGGTAAAATAACACGATCGTCTCGGAAGCCGCGATAAGCTGATTTTATGAGTAATCAGAGCCTTAACCCCGAGGCCATAGACCTATTTGAATGTTGTACCGAGGACTCCTTGAGCACAGAATCGCGAAGAGACTTTGGATGGTCAGGTACTCCTGTAAGTGGGTTTTGTGCTGTGCTACCCCGCATCATGCAACACCCTTGCATCTAAGGAAGAGCGGTAAGTAATCACGTAGCGCACTTTCAGGTTTTCCATCATATCGTCGTAAATAGGGCAGAGATCCGCCGTGTTCTCGGGAAAATAGGCGCGGCCTCCTGATGCGGAAGGCCTGACGATCGCAGGCTGATGCTGAGGAGAGATGAGGGGGTTGACTAGTTTGCAAGCTGCGACGCACTGATGGAAAAGCCGGTCCGGCACATCGTACAGAATTCCGCGGGCTAGTAGTGACGTTGAAGACGAAGGCTACACTGCTGTCTTGCGACTCGCCTTCTTCGAGTGATCCTTATAATGACGCACGAACCGCGCTCCCCACTCGATAAGCTTCTCTGCTAAAGCAGCTCCGGTGTCGGGCGAGCAAAGGCGCGGATCACCAGCTGCGACACCGCTCGGGGCGAGTTCCGCAACCTCGAGCGGCACGGATACATCAAAGCCGTCGAACCCTACCGTCGCCAAACCCGTGACGGGCAGGCCGATGACCTCGGGACGAGCGCTGGGTCCCGGAATCATATCCCAGCGAACGCGATCAGGAAAAAAGTGCATCGCCAGACTCGTCAGTACGTCCGATCCATGCCCTGATGTCTGCCTGGTCTTTTCCTCGCCGACAACATCCACCAATAGACGAGTCGCAACCCTCCAAAGATAAATATTCGGAATCAGGCATCCGCTCGACCGGTAGATCTCCGACGTCACTTCCTGTATGCACTGCACGTTTCCATCGTGCCCGTTCAGGATGATCAGATTGGAAAGATCATGCCGCAAAAGACAACCGATAACGTCCAGCAATATCGCACGCAGAGTAGCTTGGGAAATGGCGAGGCCTCCGGGAGTGCTGCCGAAGTAATTAGCTCCCCCGAACGGAATCACCGGAGCAACCAAAGTCTCCACGCCCGATGCACAGGCGCGCTCGGCAATCCGGGTCGCAACGTGTTCCGCTAACAGGTAGTCTCCCATCGGCGCATGAGGACCTTGATCTTCATGGCTTCCCAGCGGGAGCAGAATTACTGGCTTTCTACCCAATATTTCACGCCCTTCGCCGGCGGTTAAGTCGCCCATGCGAACTTTTCTGGAAACTCTAGAACTCATTCAGGTTCTCTCCGAATAGATGCGACAGCGATCGAAATTTGCAGAATCAGATCACCGCCCTGTGCTCGAGAACCGCGCATGTCGCGGCGAATTCGTTCGCAAGGGAGCGATCAATGATGGCTTGAAGCTTCGGGCCGCCAGCAAACTATAAATTCTGTTTGCTCGTACCTGATAGCCCGAAGCTCGCAGCTCGAACTGGCGTGCCGGCGCGATAAATTCGATCTTCCAGACACTTTCCGAGGACGATTGGTTCACGAGCAGTAGTGATCGCAGTTACTATATCACTTCCACTCACGGCATCCTGAGCGCGAGGACACCGTTTAATCGGTCGTGATGCGGATTTAACAGACCAGTGAAGTGAAGGAGCTTGGTGATTAAGAATCCACAGACGGTATCGGAGAGTACGCCCCGTACGCACGAGTTGGTCAAGGGCATCGGCATTACAAGCGCGATCGCACTCGTAGCGGGCAACATGATCGGCTCAGGAATTTTTATTGTACCTGCCGATATCGCACGTCTCGTCGGCTCGCCTTCACTGTTGATTGCGACATGGATCGTGACCGGCGTAATGGTTGTCGGAGGAGCGCTTGCATATAGCGAACTCGCGGTGATGATGCCGCGCGCCGGTGGACAGTATATATACCTGCGTGAGGGGCTGGGCCCGCTCTGGGGCTTTCTGTATGGCTGGACGTTGTTCCTGGTAATTCAGACTGGAACCATCGCTGCAGTCGGCATGGCATTTGGAAAGTTTCTCGGCGTTCTGGTTCCGTCGATTTCACCGTCAAACTGGCTGATTCATTTCGTGCACGTCCCGCTGATTCGTCTTGGGTCGATTCGGATTGGGGACATCGATGCAGGCCTTAACACGCAGAATGTGGTGGCGATCCTCGTCATTCTATTTCTCACCGGCATCAACATTCTCGGAGTGAAAACCGGCGCTGCCTTGCAGATTGTGCTGACGACTGCGAAGGCGATCCTTCTCTTATCCCTGATCATCCTGGGAATATTTGTCGGACGCAACGCGCAAGCGATCTTGTCCAATTTTGGGACCAACTTCTGGCACGATTCGGGATGGCGAGTCATGCATGCTGTCCACATCGGAACCGGCGCGTCCATTGTGACCGTCGGCAGCATCACGATCGTGGCGCTTGCCCAAGTAGGCCCGCTGTTCTCATCTGAAGCCTGGAACAACGTGACCTTCGCTTCCGGAGAAGTAAGAAATCCGCAGCGAACCTTGCCGATGGCACTGGTAATCGGCTGTACGGCGGTGTTTGCGCTCTATATTCTGACGAACTTCGCCTACCTCAGCGTTCTTCCGTTGGCTGGGACGCCGAATGCACCCACCGTCCTGAACCGAGGAATTCAGTACGCCTCCGAGGATCGAGTGGCGACTGCGATGATTGAGCAGATATTCGGTTCGAGCGGTGCAAAGATCATGGCAGGCGCGATTCTCGTATCCTGCTTCGGCGCAGCCAACGGACTGATTCTGGCCGGAGCACGCGTCTACTATGCCATGGCCAAAAACGGCCTGTTCTTTCGCGGCGCCGCATCGGTCCACCCGAAATATCGGACTCCAGCGCGGTCGCTGATAATCCAGTGTGTGTGGGCGTGCCTATTATGTATATCCGGGAGTTATGCCCAGCTATTGGATTACATTATTTTCGCCGTCGTAATGTTTTATATCCTGACGCTGCTTGCAGTATTCGCCCTGCGTAGAAAGCGGCCGCACGAGCCTCGCCCATACCGCGCCGTAGGATATCCAATTCTCACCGCCGTAAATATTATTCTCGCAATCTACATCGACGCGGTGCTGCTGAAGTACAAGCCCCAGTACACGTGGCCCGGATTAATAATTGTCCTACTCGGCCTGCCTTTTTATTTTCTAATCGCCCGCGGCAACGCATCGCGGATGGTTTCGGCAGATGCTACCGAATAACACTTTTCGCCCTATTGCAGTTTCGCGTACTCAGCCTTCGCTTCTTTCAGAATGGGGATGTCGAGATCGGCTTCTTTCCAGAGCGCTAAGAAGTCCTGATAGGCGGTTCGCGCGTTGGCAGTGTCATGCTGGGCAGCCAGGGCTCGTGCCAAACCTAGTTGAGCGATTGGATACGCGACCGAGGCCACGGACAGGCCGCGGCGGGCGAGGATGTTGCGAAACTCCGCGACGGCGTTGGCCGCCTGACCGGTGGCGATGTATGCTTCGCCACGCAGAATATGATTGTCAAAATAGAGTCCATCTTCGTAGGGTTGGGCGGCCGCGAGGGTTTGAATCGCGGCGGCCGACTTGCCATGGCGAATCTCAGATCGCGCTTCCACGCGCGGGCCAATTTCATGCTGGATGAACGTGTCTTCCGGGCGCGCGCGACGGGCTTCCGCCAGCAGCGACTCAGCTTTCTGGTCCTGTCCAGCGGCCGAAGCGTTATCGGCTGCCGCTGTGACAAAAGACGGATCGCGGGATAGGGCGAGGGCGGCATCCACCTGCTCGGCTGCCCGGGTGGAGTACCCGAGCGCGGCCTCTATGTTCGCTTCCTCCATCAATTGGTCGGCGGCGACATCAGGGATGCCCAGACTTTTCGCCCGGTCGACTGCCCGCGCGCGCAATTCCCGCTCTTGCGACACATGACCGAGTGTGGCCGCGTATGAAGCCTGCTGAGCGAGCACTCGCAACTCGCCCTCGGGAGTCGCTTTTGCCAAAGCCTCCATGCGTTCCGTAGTGGCTGTGTCTCCGCGTAACCTGGCAGAGTTCGCTAAAGCAACGTAAAAAAGAGATCCCTTAATGTTCCTCTGCTGTGCTTGCGCCAGCAGCGCATCGGCATTATCCATCCTACCCAGGCTTCTATAACCCTGGGCTCCGACGAGATAGCAGTTCAGGGTGTCGGGCACAAGACGAATCGCATCGAGGCAGTTCTCCACCGTTTTCTCGAACCGCCCAAGTTGCAGATATGAGACAGCCACATTGATGCGGGAGGCTTCGTCGCGAGGATAAGTCTGCTTCATCAGCTCCCAGGCTTCAATGGTCTTTTCCAATTGTCCAATATTGAAATAGTAGTAGGCGGTAATGTACAGCCGCTCGTATTCGCTGGTGCGATCCCGCAGTTCGAACGCCTTCGCTACCTCCTTATTGGATAACGACGGTTGGTTGGTGTTGCCGGCGACCACGCCGAGGCGCAGGTGGGCGAGAGCGAAGTTGGGGTCAAGTTCGATCGCTCGCTGATAAAGCGGGACGGATTGGATGTCCTCTAACTTGGAGTGCAGTTGGTCGGCAAGGGTGTAAGCTTTGAGCGCTTCCAGGGAAGATGTGGTGGCCTGATCGAGCGGCTTGTCGAATTTCTGCACCGAAGCGAGCGATTCGCCGAGCTTCTCGCGCAATTTCGTCGCCGCGTTGCCGAGGGTGCCAAGGACGGCATCCTTGCCCCCTGCCTGCTCCTGCGCCTGCGCGAGCGAATCGCCGCTGGAGGCGTTTACAGCTTCAATGGTTAAGAGGTACTGGCTGCCAACCAGCGCGATCGATCCGGTCAGCATCGCCTTGATTCCGTTGCGCTGGCATATTTCGCGGCCGATATCGCTGGTCACGAGCTGATCGGGTGCGCGGCCCATATATTTGAGCGTCTTCTGCACCTGCTGCTCGGGCACGACGTTGAGAAATGGCGATTGCTGAAGATCGACGGCCAGCGCCTTCTTCAGTGTGCCGTCGAATACCGCATCGCCGGTCGTGTTAACGAAATCGGTGACCAGGATCGAGTCCTTTTCGGTGATGGCATGGGCGCGCCGCTGATAGAGGAACAGTGCCATGACGGCAATAACGCAGACCAGCACTGCCACTGCCGAGTACAGCCGCCACGGGGGACGCGCAGCCGGCGCGGTGCTGGAAGCTGAGTCCGCGGCTGCCACTTGCGCGCTTCCCGATGCTGCGGTCGCGTGGCCACTGGATGTTGCAACAACTGCTGCCGATCCGCTGACCGCTCTCGGATGACTCCCCGATCCGCTCGGCAAGTTTGGAGGCACGATGGCAGCGCCACTTTCCAGAACCGGACTTCTTCCGGATTCCATCTCGCGGCGTACGCGTTTCAGATCGGCGCGCATGTCGGAGGCATTCTGATAGCGCAACTCCCGGTCCTTATCGAGAGCCTTACTGATGATCTCTTCGAGTTTGGGAGGAATATCTGGGTTGATGCGGGATGGAGCGGCTGGCGCGCGCTCGATAATGGCGTGGAAGATTACGGCCGAAGTATCTCCGCGGAATGCGACCAAGCCCGTCGCCATCTCATAGAGAACGGCGCCAAAGGAGAACAGATCGGTGCGGCGGTCGAGCACTTTGCCTTTCGCCTGCTCCGGCGACATGTAGGCGACCGTGCCCATGGCCGACCCCGGGCTGGTAAGGTTTTCATCGTTAACATTATTGTTAACGGTAACGTCAACCGCAGTGAGCGCGGAGGTTGCCGCCGTCTGCTCCGAGCGGCCCGCAAAGGGCGTGATTTTTGCCAATCCGAAATCA
>Ga0182024_10018688_pt1 | contig 12871 bp, 9 predicted proteins | sample P32metaG_FD_120480 | JGI IMG/M metagenome (GOLD analysis project Ga0182024, IMG submission 120480) | Permafrost microbial communities from Stordalen Mire, Sweden - P3-2 metaG (Illumina Assembly) | ecosystem: Environmental > Terrestrial > Soil > Wetlands > Permafrost | place: Sweden: Stordalen...
CATGCCATCATTCAACATGCGACTGATCAACGCGCCGGCTGCATGTCTCCTGGCGCTGCTGGCGTGCGGCTGCTCCGCCGTCTCAGTCACGAACCTGCGCTGCGATGGATTGAAGGAGCCGCTCAACGTCGATTCAGCTCCGCCCCGCCTGAGTTGGAATCTGATCTCCGATCAGCGCGGCCAGGGCCAGACCGCGTATCAGGTTCTCGTCGCCTCGACGCCTGACATTCTTGCCTCGGGCCTCGGCGACCTGTGGGACAGCGGCAAGGTTTCCTCCGATTCCACCATCGACATCCCCTGCGGCCCCGCTCTGCTCTGGTCGCGCCAGTCCTGCTGGTGGAAAGTCCGCGTCTGGGATTCCGACGGCAAGCCGTCAGATTGGTCGCCACCCGCGCACTGGTCGATGGGATTGCTCTCGCCCGCCGATTGGATCGCCCGCTGGATCACTCCGCCGCCGGGACCGGCCACGCAGACCATGCCGATCTTTCGCCGGCAATTCGCGCTTGCCAAACCCGTCCGCCGCGCCGTGATGTATATCTGCGGACTCGGCCAATTCGAGTTGCACCTCAATGGCAAGACCGTCAGCGACGATCTCCTCCAACCCGGTTGGACCAACTATCGCAAGACCTGCCTCTACGTCGCCTACGACGTGACCGATCTGCTCCACCCCGGTGACAACGCCATCGGCGTCATGCTCGGCAACGGCATGTACGACGTGCCGAACCTGCGCGCCCGCTACCACAAATTCATCGGCAGCTTCGGTCCCCCAATGCTGATCGCCCAGATGCACATCGACTATGCCGACGGAACTTCCGATCTTTTCGCCACCGATGCCCAGTGGAAGGTGGCCCCGGGGCCGATCACCTTCAGCTCCATCTACGGAGGCGAGGATGACGACGCCCGTCTGCTGCAAACCGGCTGGGACCAGCCGGGCTTTGACGCTTCGGGCTGGTCCAACGCCGTCGAAACCCCCGGACCCGGCGGTAAATTGTTCGGCGACACACATTCGGCCCCACCGATCCGCGTTGCAAAAATATTGGATGCAATCAAAATCACGGAGCCGCGGCCCGGCGTGCAGGTTTACGATTTCGGCCAGAACTGCGCCCAGTTGCCGCGAATCGTCGTAACCGGCCAAGCCGGCGACATGATCCGCCTCACCCCCGGCGAACTTCTCGCTCCCACCGGACTGGTTTCGCAGGCTTCCTCCGGCAAGGGCTTCTACTACCAATACACGCTCAATTCCGACGGCGTTCAGACCTGGAGTCCGCGTTTCAGCTATTACGGCTCGCGATATCTCCAGGTGGAAGGCACGGCCGCCGTTCAAAAAATTCAGGGCTGCTTCATCACCAGCACTTCGCCTTCCGTTGGCGACTTCGCCTGCTCCAGCGATCTCTTCAATCGCACCGCAACCCTCATCCGCTGGGCCATGGAGAGCAACACCGTCAGCGTTCTCACCGACTGCCCCCATCGCGAGCGCCTCGGCTGGCTCGAACAGGATCACCTGATGGGCCCGTCCCTCATGTACAACCACGACCTGCAATCGCTGCTGGAAAAAATCTGCGACGACATGAGCGACTCCCAGCTCCCCAGCGGCTTCGTGCCCAACATCGCGCCCGAATACACCGTCCTTCCCGACCCCTTCCGCGACTCGATCGAATGGGGCAGCGCCGCCGTTCTCCTGCCGTGGAACCTCTATCAGTGGTACGGCGACACCACCGCGCTGTCGGAGCATTACGACATGATGCGCCGCTACGTCGCCTATCTCGCCGGGAAAGCGAGCAGCGGCATCATCTCCTATGGCCTGGGCGACTGGTACGATCTGGGCAAGAAACCACCCGGCAAGGCGCAGCTGACGCCGATCGCCCTGACCGCCACCGCCTTCTACTTCCGCGATCTGCAAATCCTTCAGCAAACGGCCCACCTGCTCGGCCGCGAGGACGAAGCCGCAGCCTACGCCCGCCAGATCACCGATGAGCGCGCTGCATTCAACGGCGCCTTCTACAGCGCCTCCGATCACCGCTACGCCACCGGAAGCCAGACCGCCGACGCTCTGCCCCTGGTCTTCGGCTTGGCCGGCCCTGACGACGCGCCCGGCGTTCTCGCCGACCTCGTCGCCGACGTGCGAAATCACAAAAGCGCCCTGACCGCCGGCGACGTCGGTTATCGCTACGTCCTCCGCGCCCTCGCCGACGGCAACCGCTCCGACGTGATCTTCGACATGAACAACCGCTCCGATCGCCCCGGCTACGGCTGGCAGCTCGTCCACGGCGCCACCAGCCTCACCGAAGCCTGGGACGCCGGCCCGCGCTCCTCGCAGGATCACTTTATGCTCGGCCACATCATGGAATGGTTTTACTCCGACCTCGCCGGCATCCAGCAGCAGGACGACTCCGTCGCCTTCCAGCACATTCGCATCAAGCCCTCGCCCGTTGGTGATGTCACCTGGGCGCGGGCCACTTATGATTCCGTCCGCGGACCGATTAAAAGTTCCTGGCGGATCGACGGGAAACGGTTTACTCTCGACGTGACGATTCCGTGCGGCTGCGACGCCCTGATTTATGTTCCGGGCAGTCAGATGGAAGCGGATTCAGGCGCGAAGTATTTGCGCGACGAGGCCGGTTACACCATCTTCGCCGTGCAATCCGGCCGGTATTCATTCACGGGAGAATTTTGAATGATGAATGTTGAATGTTGAAAGAGGATTCCAATTTCAAAATTCAAAATTCAGAATTCAACATTTTATTTTTATGCGTGTCGCATTAGTCGGCGCCGGCGGAATGGCCGCCCATTATCGTTCTGTCTACGCCAAACTCCCCGGCGTCCAGTGGATTCTGGCCGTCGATGTGAACGAAAAAGAACTCGCCGCCTGCCGCGCTCTGGGCGCGCAGCGCACCAGCTCCAATTTTTCCGACGCCCTCGCCGCCGACATCGACATGGTGGACATCTCCACCCCCAACCATCTTCACCTTGAGCAGGCTGTCGCCGCCCTCGCGGCCGGCAAGCACGTCCTGCTGCAAAAGCCCATGGCCAACACCCTCGCCGCCGCCGACCAGATTCTCGCCGCCGCCGCCACCGCCAAGGGCCGGCTCGGCATGTACATGAGCAGCTACAACAACCCGCTGGTTTGGGAAGTGAAGCGCCTCGTCAGCGGCGGCCATCTCGGCCAGATCCAAAGCGTCCGCGCCCGCGACGCCCACCGCGGCGGATTGCGCGCCCAGCCCGCCGCCACCAACTGGCGCGGCAGCCGCGATCAGACCGGCGGCGGCAGCTTCATCCAGTTGTCCGTCCACGCCATCAATCTCATGCAATGGTGGCTCGACAAACCCATCACCGAAATCTTCGCCTACAGCGCCAACCAGCTCTGCCCCAACGTCGGCGGCGACGACGTCACCACCGCCGTCGCCAAACTCGAGGGCGGTCTGCTCGCCATTTTCGACAGCGCCTGGGCCAGCGACGGCATGACCCGCGAAATCTACGGAACCCAGGGCCGCCTCAATTTGCGAGAAAATGATCGCTTTCTGGACGTGATTCTGGACGGCCCCTACAACAGTGAGTTGATCCCAACGCTCATTCCCGGCAAAATGACCACGGTCGCACGTCCAGCGGAGATGGATGGATTTGACAACATTGACAATCCGCTCAATCAGCAGCGGATGTTCATCGAGCGAATCACGGCCGGCCAGCCGCCCCTCAACAGCGGCGAAGTCGGCCGCCGCGACCTGGCCGTGGTGACGGCCGCCTACGAGTCCGCCCGCGCGGGCAGACCCGTGAAAGTTTCAGGCCGGTAAAGTTTTGATTTCTTCGAGGAGACGAACATGAAGAAGATCGCGTTGTCCCTGCAGGCGGGTTTGCTTGTTACGACTCTGGCACTTCTCAGCGGCCAGACGCCTGCGCCCGATCACAAGCTCGTCGTCGGCTTTTCGCAGGTCGGCTCCGAGAGCGGATGGCGCTCGGCCAACACTGACTCCTTCAAATCCGCCGCCGCCGAGCGCGGCATCGACCTTCGCTTCTCAGACGCCCAGGGCAAACAGGAGGACCAGATCGCCGCCCTGCGCGCCTTCGCCGCTCAGAAGGTGGATGTCATCACTTTCTCCCCCGTCGTTGAAACCGGCTGGAAGCCTGTCCTGCGCGAGATCAAGGAGGAAGGCATCCCCGTCATCATCGAGGACCGCCGCGCCGACGTTCCCGACGATCTCTACGCCACGTTCATCGGCTCCGACTTCGTTCTCGAAGGCCGCCACGCCGGTGAATGGCTGGCCAAGAAAACCAACGGCCAGGCCACCATCGCCGTTCTCGAAGGCACACCCGGCAGCGCCCCCGCCAACGATCGCAAGAAAGGTTTTGCCGATGCGATCGCCGCCTATCCCGGAATGAGCATCATCTGGTCGCAGACCGGCAACTTCACCCGCGACGGCGGCAAGCAGGCCTTCGACGCATTTCTGAAAACCCCCGACGCCAAAAAGGTGACGGCTCTCTTCGCCCACAACGACGACATGGCCATCGGCGCCATTCAGGCCATGGACGAAGCCGGCATCAAGTCCGGCACTGACATCATTGTCGTGTCGATCGACAGCATTCACGACGGCCTGGCCGCGATTCTCGCCGGCAAGCTGAATTGCAGCGTCGAGTGCACCCCGCTCCTGGGCCCCAAGGTTCTCGACGCCGCTCAGGCCATCGTCGCCGGAAAAACCGTGGACAAGCGCGTCGTCGTCGATGAGAGCGTATTCGATCAGTCGAATGTCACGCAGGCGGTGTTGGACGCGCGGAAATATTAGAGCCGCATTTGCGTAGCCGGGAATCCGCGTTATCGCCTTACGGATCAATAGTGATGAGCGGAAGATCAATGAGAGCGGCGCGACGCGCTCTTGCCGGCGATTGCCATCGGCCGGGAGTGTTTGCGAGCGCCGTTCACGGCTGCCGACTTCGCCCCGCCATTGCGCGACACGCTCCGCACAGACGGCGACCCGTTGATGTGCCGTGCGAGAAACCCTTCCCATTCCCGTCGACCGAGAGCGAGGCGGCGAAGGCTCGCCGGCACCGCCCGCTTTGTCCTTCGGTAAAGCTCAATCGCCGCCGTCTCCGCGGCCAGTCCACCTCGGTCAAGGCACTTCAGCAGATCCTCCACGCTTGTATTTGTGTCTCGCGCGATGGTCGCCGCTGCCTCCACGACCGATGCCAGATCGGCTCCAACATCTCGCAGAGTGGCTCTTGCCTCTTTGGCGGTCATGAATCCTCACTCACGGGTAACTGACAAAGTCGTCACTCAGCTTCATAGCCAGCGATCCAATTATACCATCCATTTCGTCTATGCTGATGCAAAATTCGGACAGGTCGATGTTGAGGATCGAATTCCTGTAAAATGCCCGCAATCTGCCGTGCTTGACCTCAATGGAGAAGCCGCGGCATCCATGCTCGGGCACCTCTCCTGCCGTCAGCAATTGCCGGTGGCCCGCGAAAATGCGTTGTCTTACAGATGTGCGTTGGCCGGCGCGGTAGAGCGTGATCATCCGAGATGTCGTCCTAACCACTCCAATCATAACTCCGTCAGGATGCCCGGAAAGCAATGCGCGAGATTCGGCGTCAAGCTTAAATGCCATGCCGGATCATCCCCACCTAAAGCACTTCAGTCGCCCGCGGATAGCTCCCCAGCACCGTCAGTTGCAGGCAGTGTTTGCGCGCTTCGCCGATCGCCCGCTGCATGGCCGGATCATCCGCGTGGCCTTGCGCGTCGATGAAGAAATAATATTCCCAGTTCACCTTCTTGCTCGGCCGCTTTTCCACGTCGGTGAGATTGATCCCGTTCTCCTTGAAGACATCCAGCACCTGCGCCAGCGCTCCAGGCGTGTGGGCCGTGGTGAACATGATCGCCGTCTTGTCGTCGCCGCTGCGGCGGGCAGTCTCGCGGCCGATCACGAAAAATCGCGTCACGTTGTCGGGATTGTCCTCGATGTTCTCAAACAGCACGCGCAATCCGTAGATTCGCCCGGCCAGAGTTGAACCGATCGCCGCGACGCCGCTCTGCTGCGACGCCAGTTCCGCCGCGCGGCTTGTGCTGGCTGCCGCCTGAACGTCGCGGTCCTTCGCCGTCGTCGCCAGCCAGTGCCGGCATTGGCTGAACACCTCCGGCTTGCTGTGGATTGTTTTGATCTGCTCCCACGGATCGCGGGCCAGCAGATTGTGATGCACCGTGATGAGCACCTCTGCGCAGACTCGCGCCGAGCTTTGCAGCATCGCGTCCAGCGTGTCGATCACGCCGCCGTGCAAACTGTTTTCGATCGGCACCAGCCCGTAATCAGCGTGCCCGCGCACCACCGCCTCGAAGACGCCGGGAATGTCCTCAACAGGAACATAGTCCACGCTCGACCCAAATTTTCCGATCGCCGCGGCGTGCGAAAAACTTCCGTCAGGGCCAAGGAAGCCGAACCGCAGCGGCCGCTCCAGCGCGAAGCTGCCGCTCATCAACTCGCGGTAGACCGCTTCCAGGCAGCGATCGCTCAGCGGGCCGGCGTTGATCTTTCGCACGCGCTCCAGCACCGCTTTTTCGCGGTCGGGGCTGTAGATCGGCTCGCCGCTGGCCAGCTTGGTTTTGCCGATCTCAACAACCACCTCCGCCCGCGCATTGAGGAGCTTGACGATCTGCTGGTCATAATCGTCGATCCTGGCCCGAAGATCGTCCAGCGATTTGTCGTTGCCGCCCGCCATGTCGGCGGTTGTAGCGGGCGGAGGCGGGGGGGTCAAACCGTACGGAGCCGGGGCGTGTCGCCCCGGAAACCGGGCCGACACGGCCCGGCTCTGCCTACAGCAGTTCATCGTTGCCTGCCGATATAGCTACTTGAAAGGCGAAGCGTTTGATCCTTCAGAACCTATTGCCTCTGATCCCACGCCGCCTCGGCGCCGTCGGCCTTACCGCGGCGATCGGCGCTTCGGCCCTCGGCTGCGGCTTGTGGCTGATCGGCGCCCGCTTCAGCCGCCCGCTTCTGGCGCTGGGCGCCACCGTCGGCGGCGGCGCCATCGGCTTTCAATCGCCGCAATGGTTCGGCTGGACCATCGACCCCTGGGGCGTAGCCGTGCTAGGCTCGCTTTTATTGGGCATCGTCGCCTTCCTCACCCATCGCTGGCTGGCGGCGTTCGGACTCGGACTGATCCTCGCCGCGTGGGTTGTTGTCGCCGCCTTCGCAACGGCGGAGATGCCGAATCAATGGCTCATGTCCATGCTCCCCAGCGAAGTCATCTGGGCCAAACTGGCCGACGTGCCGCACCAACTCCCCAGTGCCGTGGCCGCGCTTCTGATGCTTGGCTCCGCCGGCGGTCTGATCGGCGGCACGATGCTGGCGCTCCGCTGGCCGCGCCTGGGCATGTCGCTTTTCTGGACGATTCTCGGTCTGACCATCGCCCTCGCCTCAGGTCTGATCGCGGTGCAGAATGTTCAACCGGAATATCTCAGACTGATTCCATCGCGTCCACAGCTCGAACTCTTTTCCCTGACAGGACTGATCGCCGTCGGCACGGCCGCGCAATGGCGACTGGCGTTTTACAAGCGTCCGCCGCGGAAGGCCTAGCCTCGCGTTGCGGCGGCCGGACTAATCTCAGCTTCACGAAAGGATGACATCCATGAATCTCCTGGCTGAAACAACAACGGACCCCGGCATTCTCCCGCCGCTCCCCGCCGGCGGACACTGGCCGCGCGAAGCGGATTTCGTTACCTGGTGCCAGGCCATCGGCCCCGGCATGGCGGCGTTTCTGCTGATTCTCGGAGCGATCTTCCTCCTGTGGGGCTATCCCGTATTCCGCTACCTCATCATGCTGAACTTCGGCGTCGTCGGCGCCTACCTCGGCGCCGCCGCCGGCAAGGATGCGAACACCATCATCGCCGGCGCCATGATCGGCGGCTTCCTCGCCGCCGCCGCCGCCTGGCCCATGATGCGCTGGGCGGTCGCCGTCACGGGGGCAAGCATCGGAATGCTTCTGGGCGCCGCCGCCTGGCGGGCCGCGGGGCAGGATCCAACCTTCGACTGGGCCGGCGGTCTCACCGGCTTCGTCGGATTTGGAATGCTCTCCTTCATCGCCTATCGCAGCGGAATCATTCTCTACACCAGCCTGCAGGGCGGCGGTCTCCTCGCCCTGGGCATCCTTGGCCTGCTCGAAAAATATCCCTCCATCGGTCCCGAGCTTGCCGATCATCTGACCAAACAGCATTTTCTGCTCCCCACGGCGATCGTCATTCCCGCCGTGATCGGACTGATTTTCCAGCACCACATGTCCGGCGCCGCAGCCCCCGGCGGCGGTGGAGCGCCGAAGAAGGCGCCCGGAAAATAATCTCTGCTCGGCACTCCGACGACCTGCATCCACGCGAAAAGCCGACGGGCAGCCGCCCGTCGGCTTCGTCGGCCGATCAATTTCCCCGATCGCACCACACCCTCCGCAAAACCCGCCAAATCGGCAGCCAAATCCAGCATATCGGTGAAATTGGCATACGCTGCCGCACACCAAATGCTGTATCCACAACCACTTGCGCCCGAACCAATCTGGTCTGCGGTTTGCTCTAAGCCCTCCATCCCGTGGAGGCACTATATGCTTTTGGATCAATTCACCGTCAAGGCTCAGCAAGCGATTTCCGGTTCACAGCAGTTGGCTCAGGAGTCGGATCATGCCGAGGTGCAGCCGCTGCACCTGCTCGCCGCGCTGCTCGCTGAGACCGAAGGCGTCGTCGGTCCGATCCTCCAGAAGATCGGCTGCGATGTCGCGCGCCTCCGCGAAGCCGTGCAAACGAAGTTAGACCAATTGCCCCGCGCCACCGGCACCCAACTCGGCTCCGCCCGCGCGCTGCAGGATGTTCTCAATCAGGCGAAGAAAGACGCCGACCGCCTCAAGGACCAATACGTCTCCACCGAACATCTGCTTCTGGCCCTGACGCAGGTGAAGAGCGCCGCCCGCGACGCCCTCGCCGCCGAGCGCGTCGATCACGCCTCCATCCTGCAGGCGCTCAAAGACGTGCGCGGCAACCAGCGCGTCACCGACCAGAACCCCGAAGACAAATATCAGGCTCTGCAGCGCTACGGCCGCGATCTCGTCGAGATGGCGCGCCTCGGCAAGATCGATCCCGTCATCGGCCGCGACGAAGAAATCCGCCGCACCATGCAGGTGCTCTCCCGCCGCACCAAGAACAATCCCGTCCTCATCGGCGAACCCGGCGTCGGCAAAACCGCCATCGTCGAGGGTCTGGCCATTCGCATGTTGAACGGCGACGTGCCCGCCGTCCTGCAAAACAAACGCATCATCGCCCTGGACATGGGCGCTCTGATCGCCGGAGCCAAATATCGCGGCGAATTCGAGGATCGCCTCAAAGCCGTCATTAAGGAAGTCACGCAGAGCGACGGCAAAGTGATTCTCTTCATCGACGAGCTGCACACGGTGGTAGGAGCCGGCCGTGCCGAAGGGGCGATGGATGCCGGCAATCTCCTCAAGCCCGCCCTCGCCCGCGGCGAGCTGCGCACCATCGGCGCAACGACGCTCGATGAATACCGCAAGCACATCGAAAAAGACGCCGCCCTTGAGCGCCGCTTTCAGCCCATCATCGTCCCCCAGCCCAGCGTCGAGGACACGATCGCCATTCTCCGCGGCCTCAAACGCCGCTACGAGACGCATCACGGCATCCGCATCACCGACTCGGCCATCGTCTCCGCGGCCGTGCTCAGCGACCGCTACATCACCGACCGATTTCTTCCCGACAAGGCCATCGACCTGATCGACGAGGCCGCCAGCCGCCTGCGCATCGAAAACGATTCCATGCCCGCTGAACTCGACGAAATCCGCCGCCGCGTCATGCAGTTGCAGATCGAACTGGAATCCCTCCGAAGCGAAAAAGACCCCGCATCCCGCGCCCAGCTCGAAAAAGCCGAACGCGAACTGGCCGAGCTTCAGGAGAAAAACACCCGCCTCACCGCCCGCTGGGAAAACGAAAAAGGCGCGATGGACGCCATCAAAAAGCTCCAGGAGTCCCTCGATCAAAAACAGGTGGAACTGGAGCAGGCTCAGCGCCAGGGCAATTGGGAAGCCGCCGCCCGCATAAAAAATGGCGACGTGCGCGACCTGGACAAGCAGATCGAACAAGCCCAGAAGCGCCTGCACGATCTCAAGCAGCAGGGCCAGGCGATGGTGAAGGAAGAAGTGACCCCCGACGAAATCGCCCACGTCGTCAGCCGCTGGACCGGCGTCCCTGTCAGCCGCATGTTGGAAGGCGAGCGCCAGAAACTTATGCAGATGGAGAAGCGCCTCGCTGAGCGCGTCATCGGCCAGGAGCAGGCCGTCCGCGCCGTCTCCGATGCCGTCCGCCGCAACCGCGCCGGGCTGGGCGATCCCAACCGCCCGATCGGCTCGTTCCTCTTCCTCGGTCCCACCGGCGTCGGCAAAACCGAACTATGCAAAGCCCTCGCCGAATTATTGTTCGACGACGAGAACGCGATGGTGCGCATTGATATGAGCGAGTTCATGGAGCAGCACTCCGTCGCCCGGCTGATCGGCGCTCCCCCCGGCTACGTCGGCTACGAGGAAGGCGGCCGCCTCACCGAAGCCGTCCGCCGCAAGCCCTATTCCGTGATTCTGTTCGATGAAATCGAAAAGGCCCACCGCGACGTTTTCAACGTGCTCCTGCAGGTTCTCGACGACGGCCGCCTCACCGACGGCCAGGGCCGCACCGTCAGTTTCAAAAACGCCGTCATCGTGATGACCAGCAACATCGGCAGTTCCGAGATTCAGCTTCTGGCCTCCGAGGAAGCCGAGAATTGGGAAGTGGAAGCCAAGATCAAATCGCTTCTCAAGGACCATTTCCGCCCGGAATTCCTGAATCGCATTGACGAGATCATTCTCTTCCATTCGCTCAATCAGAAGCACATCAAGGGCATCGTGGACGTGCAACTCCGCCACCTGCGCGATCGTCTCGCCTCCCGCGGCCTGAAGCTGTCAGTGTCGGAGGCGGCGAAGAAACTGCTGGCCGAGGAAGGCTACGACCCGCAGTACGGCGCCCGGCCATTGAAACGCGTGATCCAGCAGCGCATCGAAAATCCACTCGCGTCAAAGATTCTCGTCGGCGAATTTTCCGAAGGCGGCACGATCCACGTCGACGCCAACGCCGCCAAGCACGACTTCACTTTCTCTCCTTAGCCCGGCGTGAACACACGCCGGGTCTTCATTTTTCTCTTTCGCGTGAACACACGCCGGGTCTTCATTTTTCTCTTTCGCGTGAACACACGCCGGGTCTTTTGCGACAAAAATAAAGACCCGGCGTGTATTCACGCCGGGCTAATGGTCGGCAATGAAACTCCAAGGCCGCGCCGGCAACCCATCGCGTAAATTATGTCTTTCCACATACGCAACCCGCGACCGAACTGCCACCTCATCGAAACAATACCGTTTGTCGTACCCGGTGCCCCAAATGCGGCGATCCAACCGAAGTTTCCACCGAATTGCGTCCTTGGCGCATTTGACGATCGTTGACGGATCATGTTCGCTGGCTGCAATGACAAAGTGTGAATGCCACGATTGCACGCACAACGCCAGAACGCGGACACCCAGTCTCGAAACGAGCGATTGTCCCATCGCCTCGCCGACGTCCATCCAAACCCGCCTTTCGAAATAGAACGGCGGCTCCGCGAGGCGTTGTCGATCGAGGGATTCGAGCGACGGGTCCGCTGGAAAGACGACCCCGTCGTCCACCCAACCTCGCACATCGCCGCGCAACCACGTCCCATAGGTCGTGATCGTAGACATCGTCGCCAGAACGGGCATTCTTGCACCGCTTGTTAGCCCGGCGTGATTACACGCCGGGTCTTCATTCTTTTGGTCTTCATTCCTTCGGCCCGCGCAATGCCCGGCGTGTAATCACGCCGGGCTAACCCGCCCCCAACCTCTCCGGATTCAACCCCGCCAGTTCCGGCAGCACAAACAGCCCATCTTTGCGAATGACTTTGCCGTCGAAGCGAATCTCCCCACCCCCATGATCCGCCCGCTGGATGCACACCATATCCCAGTGAATCTGGCTGCGGTTGCCGTTGTCCGCCGTCTCGTACGCCTGCCCCGGCGTCATGTGAAAACTCCCGGCGATCTTCTCATCGAACAGAATGTCGTTCATCGGCTTGAGGATGTGCGGATTCAGAGCCAGCGACCATTCGCCGATGTATCGCGCTCCCTCGTCGGCGTCGAGAATCTCATTCAGCTTCGCCGTCTGCGCCCCGGCCGTCGCCTGCACGATCTTTCCGTTCTTGAATTCCAGCCGCACATTGCTGAAGACGACGCCGCGATACAGCGTGTCGCAGTTATATTGCAGATGCCCGTTCACCGAATCGCGCACCGGGCAGGTGAAGATTTCCCCGTCGGGAATGTTGCGCTCGCCAAAGCAGGGGATCGTGGGAATGCCTTTCTTGCTGAATTTGAGGTCCGTCCCCGGCCCCGTGATATGCACCTGATCCGTCCCGTCCATCAGCTCCTGCAGCGGCTTCATCGCCGCGGCCATCTTTTTGTAGTCCACGCCGGCACATACGCGAAAATAAAAATCCTCAAACGCCTCCGTGCTCATCTGCGCCGCCTGGGCCATGCTCGGCGTCGGCCATCTCAGCACCACCCAGCGCGTCTTGGGAACCCGCACCTCCTGATGCACCGGCGTCCACCACAACCGCTCATGCAGCGACATCTTCTCCCTGGTCACGTCGCTCATCTCCGAAATATTGTTGCTCCCGCGCACTCCGCAGTAGCACTGTACTTTTTCCATCCGATGCCGTTCCACCTCCCCGATCAGACGCATCTGGTCATCGCTCCCCGCCTGGTAGAGCGCCCGCAGCACCGCCTGGTGATACGTGCTCACCAGCGGCAACCCCCC
>Ga0182024_10018689_pt1 | contig 12871 bp, 9 predicted proteins | sample P32metaG_FD_120480 | JGI IMG/M metagenome (GOLD analysis project Ga0182024, IMG submission 120480) | Permafrost microbial communities from Stordalen Mire, Sweden - P3-2 metaG (Illumina Assembly) | ecosystem: Environmental > Terrestrial > Soil > Wetlands > Permafrost | place: Sweden: Stordalen...
AGTCCTGCACATCCTTGAAATGCGACTCGAGCACCTGGCGGATCCGTTCAAGTTCGACGAGCGCGGCGGGCAGATGCTTTTTAAGATCGGCAACGGGCTCCGGGGTGCGGACGCCCGCAACGACGTCTTCGCCCTGGGCGTTGATAAGGAACTCGCCGTAGAAGCACTTCTCGCCGGTCGCCGGATCGCGAGAAAAGGAGACGCCCGAGCCGGAATTTGTGCCGGTATTGCCGAAGACCATGGCCTGGACATTGACCGCCGTGCCCCACTCGGCGGGGATGCCGTATTTGCGGCGATATACGATGGCCCGGTCATTCATCCATGACCCGAAGACTGCGCCGACGGCCCCCTCGAGCTGCTTCCAGGGGTCGTCCGGGAATTGCTTCCCCGTGCGCTCCTTGACGAGCGCCTTGAAGCGGGAGACGAGCTGCTTGAGGTCGTCCACGGTGAGTTTGGTGTCTTCGATATCCGCGTGATAAAGCTCGTGCTTGAGGGTGTGGATAAGGGTCTCGAATGGATCGTGGTCTTCGTGCGCGGCTCTTTGCACGCCCATGACGACATCGCCGTACATCTGGATGAAGCGGCGGTAGCAATCCCATGCAAAACGCTCGTTGCCGGTGGCCCTGGCGAGCGCGAGGACGCTCTGGTCGTTGAGCCCAAGGTTGAGGATGGTGTCCATCATGCCGGGCATGGAATCGCGCGCGCCGGAACGGACCGCGACGAGGAGGGGCATCGCGGCGGTGTCGCCAAACCTGGTGCCCATGATTTTTTCCATGTTGCGGATGCCGGCCTCGGTCTGGCCCTTCAAATCCGCCGGGTAGGTCCGCTTATTGGCGTAATAATAGGTGCAGACTTCCGTGGTGATCGTGAAGCCGGGAGGAACGGGGAGGCCGATGCGGGTCATCTCAGCGAGGTTCGCGCCCTTGCCGCCGAGGAGCGGCTTCATCGAGCCGTTGCCGTCGGCCTTTGAATTGCCGAAAAGATAGACGTGCCTGGTTTTGGCCGGGGCCGTTTTCTTGGGCATCTGCTGCCTGGCCGCGGCTTTGGCGGCGGGGGCTTTGGCTTTGGCGCGATGGGAAGCGCCGTTCGAGGAGACGGGGACGGGACGTGAAGCGGGGAGGCGTGTGGATTTGGTAGGCATGGGAGAGAATTCTGAATGCTGGATTATGAAAGGGGAGGAGACGAGGAGGAACGCCCGTCGCGAGAGGGCGGGCACTCGTGAGGCTGGGGGTTATGCCGATGCGGCGGGGGTGGCCGAGGTGGCCTTGTTGGCCAGGTTAAGCACTGCGGCCAGGGCCGACGTGAAATCGGCGAGCCCGGTGCTCGGTATGATCACGGCATTGCGATGACCGTGAGCAGTCTCGGTGATGCGCAGGAACCGCCCGCGATCATTCTCCCGAAATTCGATGCTGAGGTGCTTGCGTTCGACCTGCACCTCTTTTGAAGCGATGACATTTTCCATAATTCCCTTTGAGCCCGGATGATCCTGAAGATTCACAAGAGCCGAGGAATATTCCAGCATTGTGTCGGAATGTCCATCGTATTAATGGCGTGAAGCGACGTTTTTTTCCGCACCGTCCACAGCGATGAAATCGACCTGCTGTTTATGAATGTTTACCCGGTCCACTATGACCCGCAGGCGGCCGCCGACGCGGTACGTCTTCCGCTTCCGGCGCCCTACGAAGAGCAGCCGGACGGGATCGAAGAGATAGAAATCGTCCTGAAGGGATGAGACATGGATGACGCCGGTGAGGATGACGGCGGGAAGCTCGACGATCAGCCCGAAGCTCTTGATATCGATAATGACGGCGTCGAATTCCTCCGGCCGGCGCGCGCGGATCTGCGCCTGGAAGTACTCCATCTTCTTCAGTTTGACCGATTCCTTTTCTGCATCGGAGGCGACCCGCTCGGTGGCGGAGATGTGCTCGGCTACGGCGGGGAGCTCCTTGGTGGCGGGGCGGATGCGGAGGACTTTGGCGCCGGGGGAGCTTTCGGCGGCAATCTGGGCGAGGACGCGGTGGACGACGAGGTCCGCGTAGCGGCGGATGGGGCTGGTAAAGTGGGTGTAGTTCGTTTTCGCAAGGCCGTAGTGGCCCTTGGATTCGACCACGTAGGCGGCGCGCTTGAGGCTCTTTAGGAAGGCGAGCTTCAGGGCGTACTCCTCGGGCAGGCCGCGGATTTTTGCCAGCACGCGCTGGACCTCGGCGCGATTGGTAAGGTCGCCGGCAGCCAGCCCGTAGCTGTTGACGAGTTCGCGGAACTCCTTGAGCCGCTCGGGATCCGGGTCGTCGTGGACGCGGTAGATCGATGGGAGGAGCCGGTTCTTGATCTCGCGGGCGACGACTTCGTTTGCCGCGAGCATGAACTCCTCGACCAACTGGTGGGAGATGTCGTTCTCGACTTTTTCCAGACGGACGGGGCGGCCTTCCGCATCGAGCCAGACTTTGACCTCGGGAAAATCGAGATCGAGCGAGCCGGCCTGGAAGCGGTTCTTGCGAAGCAGGGATGCAAGCTCCCACGCGGTGCGCAATTGATCTACGACCTCCGGGGCGATCACGTCGGTTTTGTCAGGGACAAGATTCGGGACCGGGTCTGGAGCTTCGCCGGTGAGGATGGCGAAGGCCTGTTTATAGGTGAGGCGGGCCTTGCTGTGGATGATGGTGCGGGCGAAGCGGACGTGCTTGATCTTGCCGGCGGGAGAGAAATCGATGAATGCCGAGAACGTAAGGCGGTCCACGCGCGGCTTGAGGCTGCAAACGCCATTGCTGAGCCGCTCCGGGAGCATCGGTATGACGCGGTCCGCGAGATAAACGCTGTTGCCGCGCGAAAGCGCCTCGCGGTCGAGCGCATTGCCGGTGCGGACGTAATGGGAGACATCCGCGATGTGGACCCCCAGCCGCCAGCCGCCGGGCAGGCGCTCGACGTTAATGGCGTCGTCAAAATCGCGGGCATCGTCGGGATCGATGGTGACAATGAGCTGGTCGCGCAGGTCTTCGCGCCCGGCGGCGTCATGGGCGCCGACGGTGGCGGGGATGCGCTCGGCTTCGGAGAGGACGCCCTCGGGAAACTCCGTCGGGAGATTGTTCCGCCGAATGATCGAGAGCATATCGACCCCTGGGGCGTCGGCAGGGCCCAGGACCTCGATGATGCGGCCTTCGGGATTTGTCTCGGGCGAGAGCCATTCCTCGAGGCGCACGACTACTTTATCGCCGACGGCCGGAGTGCGCGGAGGCGGCTCGCGGTCCGGCAGGACGTAGATATTATGGACCAGCCGTGAATCGTCCGGGACGACGAAAAAGAAGCGCTTCGAGGTTTGAAGCGTGCCGACGATGATTGCATTGGCGCGCTCAAGTATGCGGATGACGGTGGCGGATCGGCGCCCCTGTGGATCGGGGCGCTGCTTGTGGCCCTCGTGGTTTAGGCGGGCGACGACGCGGTCGCCGTTCATGGCAGTCCCTGCATTTTCACCGGACACCTGGATGTGGGGCTCGACACCGCAATCGAGGCGGGCATTGCCCCCGCGGGAGACGCGCAGGATGCCCGTGCATAGATTCGCCTCCTGCGGGATGACGTACCGGTCCTTGCGGATGCGGGCGATGACGCCCTCCTGCTCCATGGCGCCAAGCAAGGCGCGCAACTGCGCACGGTCGTTGCTCGAGAGGCCAAGCTGGCGGGTGAGCTCAACCTTGTCGATCGGCTGGTAATTCGGATCGCGGAGAAGATTGAGAATCCGGTCGCGCAGACCGCCTCGCAAAGTGGCCGGTTGAGGAGCGGCCGGATGAGGGCGTGGATTAGCGGCCGGAGCAGGAGAACGCCTGGCGGGTTGCCGGGTTTGCGCCGGCCGCTCCGGACCATCTCCGCGGCGCTTCGGGTTGCCGTGCGACTGCCCAGCCGGACGGCTCGGCTGTCCACTTTGCCGGTTGGAGGAACCGTGACGGCGCGAGTTGCGCCGGCTCATGACTGGCGCGCCGCGCGCACGGCCGCGACGAACGCGGCTGCGGTATCGGTAAGTTTTTTCCAGTCGCCGCTCTTGAGAATGTCCTTGCTCACGAGGCTGGAGCCGGCGGCAAGTGCGACGCAGCCGGCCTTGATGAAGCTGGCCGCAGTCTCGACGGTGACACCGCCGGTGGGAATGATGCGCAGCATCGGGAGCGGGGCGAGGATGTTTTTAATATAGGTGGGGCCGACTTGATCGGCGGGGAAGAGCTTGACGAAATCGGCGCCTGACTCGTGTGCCGTCAGGCACTCCGTGGCCGTGAATGCGCCGCTCGCGATCGGCTTCGCGTACCGGTTGCAAACGCGGATGATCTCCGGGCGGGTCACCGGTGTCACGACGAATTCCGCGCCGGCGAGGATGGCGAGACGGGCGGTCTCCGGATCAAGGACGCTGCCGACGCCGATGAGGACTTTGTCGCCGAGTTTTTTGTGCACATCGGCGATGACCTGGAGGGCGTTGGGGGTGGTCATCGTAATTTCGACGCCGGTCACGCCCCCCTCGTACAGGGCGGTGGCGGCGTCGATCAAATGCTCCGAGGATTCGGCGCGGATGATCGCCACGATGCCGGGGTTCAAAACACGATCTATAATCTCTGACTTGGTCATGTGTCGCCACAGGATAAGCGCGGAAGCTGGCCGTGGGGAATGGAAAAGCGCGGGATTGTAGCCATGGCCGCATACTGGAGCGGAAATTCTTTTCAAATTTCAGTGGGCGGCGGAAATGGAATCGGGTAGTCACAGCTTCCCCTAAGTAGTTGCCGCAGTACGTGGTGGCATGGGCCGCGCTTTCTTATTTTCCATGCTCCGCAGATTCCTCCCTGTTCTCCTCTCGATCGTGGCCTTGGCGGTAATACCAAAACCAGCTTTAGCCCAGAGTTTTTATGGTTCCTTCGGCTCCGATTCGCTGGCGTATTCGCCGGCGTATGCCCCAGTCATCTTTCACTATACGTTTACCCCAAAAGCCCCTCGGGCCAAGCGTGATAGCCGAATTTCTCCGTGTTTACTAAAAGCAGCGAGGATCGCGGAGGCGAATGCCTTTACTTATTCGACGATGCGCTGCTGGCGGTATGTGAAGCAGGCATTGCTGCAAGCGGGCGCGGTGCCTGTCTATCCGGCCACCAATTATGCCTGCCAGGCCGGGGTTGAGCTGACCAGCAGGTACGGCTTTGTCCGGCTCGCGATCAATAATCCATACAGCGCACCCGTCGGTTCCGTCCTGGTGTATGGTGGGAATGGGGCAGGCCATGTCGAAATCCGCACGGAACACGGATTCGCGAGTGATTACCGGTCGCCCTGGGCATGCCGGTATAAGCTCATCGGGGTGTACGCGAAGCTCGGCTAGCCACGAAAAGCGATCTCCCTCTTTCGAATTTCTGATTTCGAATTCCGGTTTCCCCCCTCCCCTCACCTCCCCGCTGTCCCGGATAGCAGCGCCACTTTGTCTTCCGCCGCCTGGAGGTCACGCCTTGAGCCGACGCCTTCGGAGTAGAGCTTCCTCTTCCGCTGAAGATCGACCACGGCCGCATTGAGCTGCGCCGCGTCCCAATCGGCAGTCGCGACCGCATCGGAAGCCTGGGAGATTTTCGCGGCGGCGTTGGCGGAATCGACGTCCGCCTGCGCCGCCTGGTGCGCATCGAAGGATTTCTTCACCTCATCGGCATGGGATTCGGCAAGTGCCAGCCGGGCATCGGCCAGATCCCTTCGCGCCTGGACGATGCGGAGAACGCGGGCCTCGGTCTCCACCTTTGCCAGTATGCCTTCCTTGTAGAGCTGCTCGCCCTCGACGGCGCGCTGCTCGACCTGTAGCAGTGCCGCCTCGCATTCCCGGACGCGATCCTGTGGTGATTGCTTGGGCGAGCTATTCGGCGCGGCGGCATATGAGCCATCGAGCATGAGCTTGGGCGGGAAGTCCACCGGATCACCGGGCGTCCGCTGGGGGAGAGCGTCCTGCGCCCGCAGCAATGTGGCGGCAAGGAACGGGATAATGATCCAGGGACGCAGGTTCATGACGGAGCGAGACGGAACGGGAAAGTTTGGCGCCGAAAGGCGCCTGGCGCGGAATCTTATGGAGGGCCGGCGTGCTGGAAAAGCCCCGAGAGCAGGACAATGCCATTGTAGGTCATGTGGACGCAGATGGGCGTGAGGATCCACCCGGTCAACTCAAACCCGAGTGCCGCAAGCACCCCCATGACAAATACTGGCGCGGCCGAAATGGGATCGTGGCAAATCGCGAAAATCGCCGCGCTCCCCGCGATGGACCACGTGGCGGGGAGAGATCGGCGCATACCGCGAAATACGAGGCCGCGGAAGATGAATTCCTCGAAGAGCGGCGCGGCGATCACTGCAAGGAGGACGAGCCACCAACCCCGAACGTGAGCCAATTCCTCCGCGCGATTGCTCAGGCGGTTAAGGTCCGGGAAGAGGCTCAAGCCGAAAAGGTATGCCATTGCAATAAGGCCGCCGCACAGGCCGAGCGATATTCCGATCAAGACGGCCCGCAAGTGGCGGCCATCGCGAGGCCCGGCGAGGCCGACTGCCGAGAGCAGGTCCACCACATGGATGCGCCAGAAGGAGTAGAGGGTAAAACCGACGACCAACGCTCCGGCCGAGGCGAAAGCGAGGACCACCGCCTTCCCAATCGCCATGTGAATCGGATAATCGATGAGGGAGAGAGTAAAGAGCCCCTGGAGGACACAAAACGCGAGAGCGGCCATGAGGCCATCGGCGAGCGAGACGCGGGCCGGGGGCATGGAAATGGCGTCGAGGAGAAAGGGGGCGCGGTCGCGGACCTTCTGCCAGAGGGCGTAGGCGAGGAGGGCTGAGAGCACTATCTCGCCGAGCCGGCCCCACGTGGACGGGCTGTAAAGTGCGTAGCCGTAGAGGCTGGCCAGGATCATGTAGAGGTAAATCATGCCGGGGCGGATGCGTCGCTTGACCTCGACCTCGAGGGGATCGGTCGCCAGCATCCCGATGCCCGACGCGATGAACGCGTAGATGAGGACACCGGCCAGCGCGATGAGGGTATAGGAGAGATCGATGCTATTGAAGACGCCGATATGCCACGCGCAGATGGCGAGCACGATGGCTGCGTAACAAATCCCGAGGCCGGCCCAGAGCATTGTCTTGCGGAGCATGATCGAGGCGAGCGGCATCGGCAGCCCGTAAAGCATCCAGAGGGAATTTCCCTCTACGGCGAGGACATTGAGGCCGGTTGAGATCATCACATACGCTCCAACGGCAAAGGCGAACGTGGCGGCGTATTGAAAATTCGAGCCGATGGACCGGGCCATGCCGACATTGAAGATGATCTGGAAGCAGACGATCAGGGCTGGCGCGACCAGCGTCTGCACAAAGAAATTGCGGTCGCGCAAGAGCAGCCGCAGGTCCTTCCCGACAATGCCGGCGGGCAGGTAATCGCTAGCGGAAACCAGGGACCTCTCTCCGGTGTAAACTGCGGGCGCTGAGATAAGGCCGTCCCGGACGAGGATGGAACAAAGTGCGATGGCGCCAAGGAGAATGACGGCGCCGGTGGCGAACTCGCACCCGGCAATGGCGGCGATCGGACTGTCGAAGGCGATGGCCGGAATGGAGAACGGATTCCAGATCAGGACCGGCGAGCCGGAGCGGCCGACGCTGACAACCCATTGCGCGACCACCTGGCTGCGGGCGAGCGCGAATAGCAGGAAGAGAAGGACGATGCCGACCAGCGTGAACATGGCTTGGAGATTCTTCAGCCGCGCCGGCGTGAGCCGTTTCCGCAGGTAGGTCTCGCTGACCACGCGGAGCGAGGCCATGACGAGGCTGAGGTAAAGAGCATTGGAAAGGGCGGCGGGGAGCACTACGGACCAATCCGCGCCGGAGGAATGGAAGACCACCGCGAGGAATGGAATCGTCGCAATCCACGCGAAGGGATCGACGACGGCATGCCCGAAAATTTGCGCGCCAAAAAGCGCTCGGGAGGAAGCCGGCATTGTAAAGAGCCACTCGGTGCTCCACTCCACCTGACCGAGGTCCTGATTGCGGCTGCCGAGCGTCCAGCAAAGCCGCGCGCCGGCCAGGATGAGAAGGATGAGGCCGAGCGCGTGGACGAGCACGGGGCGAAGGATCGGGTTGCTCCATGCGCGAAGGATGGGAAACCAGGTGTACTCCGGACGGCGCACGCGCACGAAGCCATCGAGCCCGGTTTCCTTATAGGATTCAACAAGCTGGCGCGCGTAATCGTAACTTGGCCTGCCCGTCGCAGCCTCGCTTTCATCGAGGCATATCTGGATAAGCTCCGGTTCTCCCGAAGACCGGTAGCCATATTGCCGGAGGCGCCCGTATGTGCCGTGGTCAATCTCGATCCGGCCCATTGCATCGCGCGCGGGGCCGAGTTCGATGGAGAGCGTCTTCAGCGCCTCAGTCGAGATATTGGTCAGATTAAAGATGAAAATGAAGCTCATCGCGATGAGGCCAATCGGGCTGCCGACGCTCTTTCGCGCGGTTCCGGTGCGGGCGGCGGGCCCCGGCCTCTTCCAGCGCAGGCCGGTGGTGAGGCGATTCGCGAAGCGGCGCAGGTAGAGGCCGGCAATGAGAGCGGTGACCTTGTGAAAAGGAACTGTTGGCCGCTGTTCCATCGTTACTCGGGTGTTATGTCCCGCGGCGAGCCGGTGAGGGCAAAGAAGACCTCCTCGAGGGTGCTATTCGGTGGCAGGTTCGCGCGAAGCTCCGCGAGGGACCCGGCGGCGGCCAGGCGTCCCCTATGGATGATGGCCATGCGGCTGCAGAGGCGCTCCGCCTGATCGAGCAGGTGCGTGCTGAAGAAGACGGTGCGCCCGGCCGCAACCTTCTGGCGCATAATCTCGTGAACGGTACGGGTGGCAAATGGGTCGAGCCCATTGGTCGGCTCGTCCAGGATGAGAAGCGCGGGGTCGTGAAGCATGGCGCAAATGAGGGCCAGCTTCTTCTTCATCCCCTTGGAATAATTCATCGCGAATTCGTTGACGGCGTCCGTCAGCTCCAGTTGCGCGAGCAGGCCCTGGGTGCGCTCGGCTATCTCCGCTTTTGAAAACCCGTGCATCTCGCCGATGAAGCGGATGATTTCGCCGCCGCGGAGATAATCGTAAAACACAGGCTCATCCGGCAGATAGCCGACCAGGCGCATGACCTGGACACGCGCGCTGAAGCAATCGAGCCCGCCGATACGCGCGGAGCCGGCCGTCGGCTGCAGGATGCCCATGAGCATGCGAATGGTGGTCGTCTTTCCGGCGCCATTGGGGCCGAGAAGGGCAAAGAGTTCCCCAGCCCCCATGGTGAGCGAAAAGTCCGACACCGCCTCGAAGTCTCCGTAGCGCTTCGACAGATTCTCTATCTCAACAAGGGGCCCGCCGCCGCCGAATGTATTCATCGAGAGAAAGACCGGGCATCGCGACCGGACCGCGGCGCGAGTATCCGGATGATTGTAAGCGGGGTCCGCATAAATGCCGGGTGCGGTTGTACCCACGCGGATAGGCGACGGCAAACCTGATCTTATGCCCGGAAGGGGAAATCGGCAGGGGGCATGAGGTAAATATCACGACGACCGCTTCAGAGTATCCCCGATGCGCTCCACAGATACTGTGCCGATTGCGGCGGACCGCTTTCACCGGGAATGTCGAAGGGATGAGTGAAACAGGAAGCCGCCCGGACAAAGCGCATAAACGGGAGAGCGAAAAACCGTCGCTGTCATGCGCCATCTGCCACCGGCGCTATCAACCGATCCACACGCCGGGGATGCACACGATATACAGCATTTGCCCGGATTGCAGGTTGAGCGCGCCTCTCGCTCCTCAATAAGGAAACTTATCTCGCATCCCTATTGGCGGGATGCAAAACTAGGGGATGCGCAAAGTCCTAAAATCCGATCTCCGCCCGTTGGAAATCCCGCCCCAGCAAAAGTCCGTCTGGATCTGCATGTGCGGGCTCTCGAAGAATCAACCCTATTGCGATGGCTCGCACAAGGGCATCGTACCGGAGGAGGATGGAAAGGTGTACGAGTACGATGCCGAAGGCCATCGGGTCGAGGCGTGATGACTATTCAGTTTGCCTCGCTTGAGGCGGCCCGCCCCCGCCGGGACGGAGCGCATGCCGCGATGGCGCGGATGTAGGCTTGGAAATCCGCGTCTTCCCCTTCGAGCAATTCCGGCAGGGCTGCGCGGAAGTGCTCGTTGCGGCACCACTCGCGCATGTAATCCTCCCACGATGACCAGAGACGGCGGGTTTGCTTCGGCATCCGGGGCTCGTAAACCAGGATGTACGCGCGCTCGAAGATGGAGACCAGAATGCCGAAAATCGCAAAACGGCGCTCGAGCTGCTCCTCGGTGAGAGTGCGCGGGGGCCCTTCGCGGTGCAGGAGCTGGAGATCGGCATTATCCAGCACCAGCTTGAGGAAAGTCATATATTCGTCCGAGAGCCGCTGGTAAAGTTCCTCCTCGTCGGCCTGCCGCTCCTTCCGGCGCTCGATCACATAGACGATGATCGCGAATGGCAGCGCGAATGTATCCACCATATAGAAGGTGAATTCGAATGTATCCTTCCAGTGCATCGCCCGCCCTAATGCGTCACCGTAAGCGTCACCTGCCCGCTGCCGATAGGATCGACAAAGAGCCCGTCTCCGGAATTCTGCTGCTGAAGGATTACGCCGCGAAAGTGTCGTGTCGCCGACCGGTCTAGGAATGCACCACCAAAGACGCCTGTCTTCGAATCAATGCTCAAGGTGACAAAATGAGGATTCGGAAAGCCCATGGCGACGGTGTTATTGGAATTAATCGTGAAGGACTGGCTGAAAGGGGCGCTTATATTGCCATTGGAGAAGGCTATCGTCCCATTGCTTCCACTAAACCCCACCCGGCTGCTGTAACTGGAGCCAACCAGCGTGAGCGACGTTAGGAAAGGATCGGGGAAGAAAGTAGTGACCGCCGTGGATGGCTTTGACCAACTGGCCGCGCCATTCAATTTCCCAACGTTCGACTGGCTTTGAAAGTTAAGCACGCCCGACAGATAACCCTGGCTGCCATAGATTAGATCGAATATGGGCAGAGTGCCGTCACCGGCGAGAGGCAGGGAAAACGAAAACGGAGTTCCGTCGGCCAACAAACCGGCAATGCTGGTCTGGCCGGAAGCAGCCACCCTCATCGTGGCAATGCCTGCGCCGCCGGGGATCGCCTCGGTCTCTGTCGAAGATACCAACGCCAGTGTATAGTAACCGGCCTGCTGGTCAGGATTGGTGCCGGAGAAAGCCGCCGCTTGCGAAGCTGATACCGTCGCGGTCCCGAAGATGCCTGTGGCTGTGGAAGAGACAACGGGAGCGGGACCAGTGATGTCCAGAGTAAGTACCAGTGTGATTGGCGGATTGCCGGGAACCGGAATCGTAATGGTATTATCCGGCCGAATATTGCCATAGACGGGATAAGCGAACGGGCCAAGCCGGACAAGGGCTGAGAACTGCCCCATGTCATTGATGCGGATGCTTAGAAAGCCGGCATTGCCGTCAAACAGGCCAAAGTAAAGCCCATCATACGGGCTCCACGATTGAAAATTGGCCTGGATTGAAGTATCGCTCTCAATATCGAAGGTAAGCGGATCGGAACCGGAAGTAATATCGCCGGTCCAGCCGGCAAAGTAAGAGCCGGCCGCCGGCCTTGCAGTAATAGTAACATCACCAGGCAAATGGTAGGAGGTGCCGAGGAAACCGCTGGTAACCGAGCCATCCCCGTTGACATCCACATTCAAACCCTCCTCGACATTGATGGTAAGCGTCGCCCTTGCAACGCCTACCGGGCTGCTCGCAGTTAGTATGACTTGCGAAGGGCCGAGCGCCGTGGGAGTGCCGGATATAAGTCCGCTGGTGGCCGTAACGGTAAGGCCCGGCGGCAGGTCCGTCGCGTCGAACGAGACAGGCGAATTGCTCGCCGTGATCTGGTAGCTGAATGCCGCGCCCTCCGCGGCAAATACCGAAGTGCCGCTCGTGATCACCGTGGCCAGCCGCCCGGTATCGTACACGTAAAGGAGCGGGGTCTTCGCCGATTTACTTTTCAACCCGGCCACGAACAGATATTTGCCGGAACTGTCGGTAACAAGACGGACGGCGTCTCCAGGGATGGGAAATGATCCAGTCTGAACATAGGTTGAGGTGCTAAAGATGCGCACCGTATTTTGAGTTCGCGGCACGGTATAAGCAAAACCGTCATCAGGGCTGAATGTGATGTTCGAAGGAAACGGCTGCGTCGCGAACAATCCATTGGAGCCGGAGAGATTATTGGCGGGGATCTCGGCGATCCCAAAACTCCCCTGCCCCGATCCCGTAACGAAGGAAAGGAATTGGCCTTCGTGGCTTATCTCCAGGTCCTCCCCATTGCTGCCGACCGAACCAGTCGGCGCCGTCTGCAATGCGGTGCCCGTAACGGTGGTTACATTGTAACTGGCCAGCGTGGCCGGGCTCAGGCCGGAATCGCCGTAGTACAGCGTTGTGCGATCCGGGCTGATGGCCAGGAATGCCTCGCTGGCATTGGAAGCAGCACCGAAGAACTGGGCCGGCACGGTCCCGGACGTGCTGATCTGCATGATCGAGCCGACTATCGGATCGCTGGTTGCCAGAGTGAGATAAAGCTGTCCATTGAGACCAGCGGCGATATCGCTGGGCGGCTCCGGCGTGGGAAGGCTGGGCAGCACCCCGAGGGTGGCGAGGTCAATCACGCCGACTCCAGCCGCCGTCGAGCCGGAATTTGCCACGTAAAGCGTGTTCCCATCCGCCGAGACCGCAAGGCCCAGCGGCTTGCTTCCGATCGGAATCACCTTCACCACCTTCAACGTGCTCGTGTCGATGACCGCGACCGCATTGCTCGCCGTTAAAGATGCG
>Ga0182024_10018690_pt1 | contig 12871 bp, 11 predicted proteins | sample P32metaG_FD_120480 | JGI IMG/M metagenome (GOLD analysis project Ga0182024, IMG submission 120480) | Permafrost microbial communities from Stordalen Mire, Sweden - P3-2 metaG (Illumina Assembly) | ecosystem: Environmental > Terrestrial > Soil > Wetlands > Permafrost | place: Sweden: Stordalen...
CCCGCTGGTCGTAGCGGGCCACCGCGAACCCCTGGTCCGCGAACGCCCGGGCCAGCCCGGCGGGCCACCAGAACCGGGACACGGCCAGGCCCATGACGAGCAGCAGCGGCTCACCCTCCGAGCCGGCCAGCCGGTCGTAGGCGATCTCCACGGCGCCGTTGCGGGCGTACTGGGTCGGGGTCCACGTGCTGGCCCACGAGCCAGCTTCGGGTGCTCCGGTCATCTCTGCTCCTGGCTGTGTCTGGCTGGCGGAGTCTGCATGCGGATACGTCCCGGGAGCCGGCCCCTCCGTCAGGGCCGGCTGATCCGCCATCCCGGGATAACTGCGATCGGCGTTCGCTATAGAAGGAGCCTAGCTTACTGAGTACAGTGTTCGCAATGAGGGAAGAGCTGCCGGCCGGCGGGCGCGGCCCGAGCATCTGGACCCGCCCGGAGCGCTCGGCCCGCGGGCCGTCACCCGAGCACAGCCGGGCGGAGATCGCCGCGGCGGGCATCACGCTGGCCGACGCCAGCGGTCTCGGCGCGGTGACCATGCGCTCGGCCGCGGCGGCCGTCGGGACCGCCCCGGCCTCCCTGTACCGCTACGTGGCGACCCGGGACGAGCTCGTCGAGCTCATGGCCGACCAGGTCGACGGCGAGTTCTGCTACACGCCGACGTCGGGGCAGCCGGTCGCGGACCTGCTCGCCCTGGCCCGGGAGGCCCGGCGGCTCTACCACCGGCACCCCTGGCTGCTCGACGTGCCGGCGGCCCGAGACCTGCCCGGGCCGAACGCGGTGGCGTTCATCGAGCACGCGCTGGCCGCACTGGCCCGGGTGGACCTGACCGGGCCCGCCAAGCTGGAAACCATCGGCCTGTTCTCCGGTGTCGTGCGGCTATTCGCGCAGACCGAGATCGGCCAGCAGCGGGCCGGGCAGGACACCGCCCAGTGGCAGGGTGCGCTGGCCGTCTACCTGCTGCAGATCGCAGCCGCGGGCCAGCATCCGAATCTGGCGGCCGCGCTGGCGGACCATCCGGAGCGTGCGGCAGGCCAGGCCGGTGACGGCGGTTCCGCCGGGCCAGAGCCGCTGTTCGACCGGGCGATGACCCGGATCCTGACCGGCCTGCTCCCGCCTTCCCCGGTGCCGCCTCCGCCGGGTGCTGACGTCCCGCGCGGCTGACGGGCGGGACGGCGGCCCGGTTAGCGGGCCTGGTCAGCGGGCCTGGTCAGCGGGCGGCCTGGATGGCCTGCACCGCGCGGAGCGTGACCGGCGCCCCGGCCGGGCCGAGCGTGCGCAGGATGGGCCCGGCGATGGCGTCGAGTTCGGGTTCCCGCCCGGCCAGGCGGTCCTTGAGCATCGAGGACCGCGCCTGCGCCGGCAGGCCCCGGATCGCGGCCTCGACCGCCGCCGGGTCGATTTTGGCGTCGTGCATCGCCGCGGCGGCGCAGGCCTCGCCGACCAGCGGGCCGACCCAGCTGGCGAACTGCTCGCGGGCCGGGCCGATGGCCTGTCCCGCGGCCGTGGTGAGCAGCGCGTAGGTGGCCAGGAAGCAGAGCTTCTGCCACATGACCTGTGCCTCGCCGGGCTGGACCGTTACCTCCAGGCCGGGCACCTCGAGCAGCGCGGCGGCCGCCGCGGTCCCAGATCCGGCCGCGAGGGTGATCACGGCGGACGGGATCGCCTGCTCGATGGTGCCGTCATCGAGCTTCGTGGCCTCGACCACGATGGTCGCGGCTACCGTGCCGGCCGGGTAGACCGCGCGCAGGTAGGGCAGGTGATCGACGCCGTTGAGGAACGGGACCACGATGCCGCCCGCCGTGAACGCCGCGGGCACGCGGGGGGTGGCGTCGATCAGCTGGGTGGCCTTGACCGCGACGATCAGCACCTCGACCGGATGGGTGAGGTAGGACTGCGAGGCCGGCCAGGTGGTCACGGCGGGGCCGTCCGGCGCGGTCAGCGTCAGGCCGGCCACGGTCACGTCGGCCGGGTGCCGGCCAATCAGGGTCACGTCGTGGCCGGCCTGGCCGAGCCGGACGGCGAGCAGGCCGCCGATGGCGCCGGGCCCGAGGACAGCGACCTTGGTCATGATGCCTCCATCCGCCGCGGGGCGGCACTGACCCGGCGTCACCCAGTACCGGACTTCCGGGTCACCGTAGTTCGGTCAATGAACCTTAAGGCACGCTACCGGCCCAGTGAACCAACTCGCAAGCCGTGACGGCGGGGACGGAGCGGCTCAGGTCAGGGGGCGGCTTCGCAGGCCGCCGCGGAGCGCCGCGCCCGGCCACTACGACGGCGGCCGGGCCCGCAGCCGCGCGGAGTAGATCGAGTACCCGTCGATCTGCCGCGCGACCACGGTGGCGGTCACGGTGGCCAGGATCAGCGGGATCACGATCCCGAAGCCGCCCTGGGTGAGCTCCATGATCAGCGCCAGGCCGGCCAGCGGGGCCTGCATGGCCGCGCCCAGCATGGCCGCCGCCCCCACCAGGGCGTACGCGCCTGCGGGGGAACCCGGCCAGGCCAGGCTCCACGCGATGCCGGCCGCGCCGCCCAGCATCGCCCCGGTGCTCGGCGTCGGCGTGAACAGCCCGCCGGACGCCCCGCTGCCCAGGCACAGCGCGGTGACGAGCGGTTTGAGCGCGAACAGGGCCAGCAGCAGGACCAGGCCGCCCGACCCCAGGAACGCGTCGTGGGCCATGTCCTTCCCGTTGCCGAACAGCTGCGGGTAGGCGAATCCGATGAGGGCGAGCACCCCGAAGGCCGCCACGGGAGCGACGGGCGCCAGCCGGCCGCTGGCCTGGTGATGGGTCACCCAGCCGATCAGCCGGATGTAGCCGGAGGCGATCACCCCGATGACCGGCCCGGCCAGCAGCGCCCAGGCCAGCAGCGGCAGCGTGGCGTGATAGCCGGGCACGCCCAGGTAGGTGGCGCGGCTGGGCAGGTACAGCCAGGCGGTCACCGTGGCGATCCCGGAGCAGGCCAGCGCGGGCAGGACGACCGGCAGGCTGATGCTGCCCATCATCACCTCGGCGGTGAACAGGGCGCCGCCGAGCGGCACGTTGTACACCGCGGCCAGTCCCGCTCCCCCGCCGCACGCCATCAGCAGCCGGCGCTGGGCCGGGGTCAGCCGGGCCCAGGAGGCCAGGATGCCCGCGGAAGCCCCGCCCATGAGCTTGGGGGCGGCTTCCCGGCCGATCGACGCGCCCATGCCGATGACGATCTCGGAGATGACCGATGTGCCGAGCGAGCGGCGGAAGGACAGCCGCGCGCCGTCGCCCCACACCACGTCGTCGAGTTCCGACTTTTCCCCGCGCGTGTACCGGCGCAGCAGGTACCAGGAGATGCCGCCGAACGCCCCGGCGCTCAGCAGCACGATCAGGCGGCGGACGTCGGACGTGTGCTCCACCCCCGACTCCAGGGTCCCGCTGTGGTACCCGAACGCCAGGTGCTGGACGGTGAACAGGATCAGCATCATCAGGTCCCCGAACAGCCCGGCGGCCACGCCGGTGAGCGCGACCATGGCCCAGAACCGGGGGGTGAGCGCGGCCTCGCCGTCGCCGGTGGCGTTGGGCTGCTCGGTGGCGCCGCGGCCGGAGGGAAGCCGGTAGCTGATCAGCGGGGCCGGGACGCGGACCCGGCCGGGCCGCGGCGGGCGGGAGCGGTCAGGGCGGCCGGAAGGGTCGGGCCCGGAGGGGCGATGGGGCCGGAAGGGGCGGCCCGGGCGGAAGGGCCGGGGCGGCCGCCTGGGGCGGGCGGGGGTTGCCGGGGACGCGGACCGGGCGTGCGCCGCGGGTTCGCTGGCCATCTGGGGAACGCTTCCTGCGGGTCGGGGGCAGCCCGCCAGCAGCCCGCCAGCGAGCCAAATAACTTCGGAAACAGAAGTATATGAGATCGGGAAGCAAGCCGGGGGCCGTGCCCGGTGGCGGGCCGTGGCCGGCCGGCGGCCCGGTCAGCCCGGCGGGCCAGCGGCCGGGCCGTGGCCGGCCAGGGACCCGCGCGGGCGGGTCAGAGGCCGGAGGCCAGGCGGGCCAGGATGCGGCCGGCGGGCTCGTCACTGGCGTGCCGGTAGGCCGCGCCCGCCCAGAGGTGCAGCCGCTCCATGTCACCGGCCGCAGCGGCGGCCCGGCGCAGCGGGCTGGTCAGGTGGTGGATGGCCGGGTACCCGCCCGGGGCCACCGCGTCGTACAGGTCGGTGAACACGTTGCGCAGGCCGCGGGCCGGCCGCCCGGTGAACGCCCGGGTGACGATCGTGTGCCGGGCCGGCCCGGCCAGTGCGGCCCGGTACGCCGGGGAAGCGCCGCTCTCGTCGGACCGCAGCAGCACCGTGCCGACGACCGCGGCGGCGGCCCCCGCGCGGAACGCCGCGGCGACGTCACCAGGTTGCCCCAGCCCTCCGGCCGCCAGGACCGGCACGGCGGTCTCGGCCCGGACCTGGGCGATCAGCGTGGTGAGCGGGACCGGCGGCGGGAGGCGCTGCGGGGTGAGCGTGCCGGAGTGCGCCCCGGCCGCCGACGCCTGCACGACCAGCAGGTCGGCGCCGGCCTCCGCGGCGGCGCGGGCCTCCTGCGCCGATGTCACGGTCAGCGCGACCACGGACCCGGCGCGGTGCAGGGCCGCGACCACCTGCGGCTCGGGGAAGCCGAACGTGAAGCTGACCAGCGGGACGGGGTCCGCGATCAGCAGCGCGACCTTGTCGGCCCAGTGATCGTCGTCCTCGGCGGGGTCGCCGCCGGGCAGCTCCAGGCCATACCGCTCCGCTTCGGGCCGGATGGCCCGGGCGTAGCGGCGGTACGCGGCCAGGTCGGCGGGCACCGGGTTGGGGGCGAACACGTTGACCGCGAACGGCACGCTGGCGGAGCGCACCTCGGTGATCTGCCCGGCCAGGGCCTGCGGTGTCTTGTACCCGGCGGCCAGGAAGCCGAGCCCGCCTGCGCGCGCGGCGGCGATGACCAGGGCGGGCGTGGAGGCCCCGCCGGCCATCGGCGCGGCGATCACGGGGATATCCAGGCCGAGCCCGGCCATCGGAGTGTTCATGTCCTCAGTGTCCTCGCCTGGCCGCCTGCCCGGCACGGGCCGGGACTATGCCCCTGATCCAGGCCGGGCCTGGGCTAGCATCAAGAATGGCTGGCCAGCACCACAACGATCGATTCCGGCCACCAGGTCGGGACTGCCGCATCGGGGCTGCGGTACCCGGTCCAGTGGATCCAGCCCGGGGCCGGAGGTGATCGGGGCAGGTGGCTGACGAGGAGACCCGCGAGCCGTCCTCGGCGACCGGGACGGCGGCGCTGGGGGCAGGCTGGTCGCACGGGCACCGGGACGTGTCCGGGGGGTGGCTGCGGCCGACGGTGTTCGGCGCGGTGGACGGGCTGGTCACCAACGCTTCCCTGATCGCCGGGCTCGGCGGCGGGCGGGCGTCCGCCCACACCATCGTGCTGACCGGGGTGGCTGCCCTGGTCGCGGGGGCGTTCTCGATGGGGACCGGGGAGTACATCTCGGTCACTAACCAGAACGAGCTGGTGCTCGCCGAGGTGGAGCTGGAAAAGAAGATGCACGCCCAGTTCCCGGTGGCCGAGCAGGAAGAGCTGGCCGGCTACTTCCGCGAGTACGGCGCGGACCCGGAGACCGCGGCCCGGATGGCCGCCGCGGTGTCCAAGGACCCGGGCACGGCGCTGCGGGTGCACACCCGGGAAGAACTCGGCGTCGATCCCGGCGAGCTGCCGTCAGCTCTCCTGGCGGGCTTCGCCTCCCTGTGCGCGTTCTCGCTCGGCGCGCTGGTACCGCTGCTCCCCTATCTGCTCGGCCTGCCCAACCTGGCCGCCACCCTGGTGATCACGGCCGTGGCGCTGATCACCGGCGGGATGGTCGTGGGCCGGCTCACCGGCCGCCCCGTGCTGCACTCGGGGATACGCCAGTTCCTGCTGGGCGCGATGGCGATCGCGGTCACCTACGGCATCGGCAGCCTGATCGGCGGGCACGCCTGAGACACGGGCCGGCCGGCGCACCCCGCGGCCAGGGCAGCCACGTAAGTTTGGGGTCATGCCCACAGCGAATCGTTCTCCCCAGCACAACCCCGGACCGGGCAGCTCCGGTCCGGCCAGCCCTCACCCCGGGCCGACCGTCTTCGTGCTCTTCGGCGCCACCGGCGACCTGGCCAAGCGCCAGGTGCTGCCCGCGTTCTATCGCCTGTTCACCGAGGGGCTGCTGCCCAGGCAGTGGCTGCTGGTCGGGAACGGCCGCGGCAACCTCGCCCACGAGGACTTCCGCAGGCACATTCACGAAGCGCTGACCCAGTTCGGCCCGAAGCCGGAGGGGGCGGCGTGGGAGTCGTTCGCGCAGCGGGTGCGGTTCGCGGGCGGCGGGTTCAACTCCGACGATCCTGGCAGCCTGCTTGACGTGCTGAAAGACGCGCGGGGCGCGCTGGGCGGCGACCCGCAGCTGGCTCACTACCTGGCGGTCCCCCCGGTCGCGTTCGCGGAGCTGACCCAGGGGCTCGGCGAGCACGGGCTGGCCCGGGGCGCGCGGGTGGTCTACGAGAAGCCGTTCGGCACCTCACCGGACGGCTTCCGGAAACTGGACCATGTCGTGCACTCGGTGCTCGACGAGCAGCAGGTCTACCGGATCGATCATTTCCTGGGCAAAGAGGCCTGCCAGGACCTGCACCTGCTGCGTTTCGCTAACGGTCTGTTCGCGGCCATGTGGTCCGGCGAGCACGTGGAGTCGGTGCAGATCGACGTGCCCGAGAAGCTCGGGATCACCGACCGGGCTGGCTTCTACGACGCGACCGGCGCGGTGCTGGACATGCTGGTCACGCACCTGTTCCAGGTGGCGGCCGAGGTGGCCATGGAACCGCCCGCCAGCCTGGGCGCGCTGGACCTGCAGGCCGCCCGGGAGACGGTGATCAACTGCTTCCGTCCGCTGGATCCGGCGGAGGTGGTGCTGGGCCAGTTCGACGGGTACCGCGACGTGCCGGGGATCGCGGCCGGCTCGACGCAGGACACGTTCGTGGCGGCGCGGGTGTGGATCGACAACGACCGCTGGCGCGGCGTGCCGTTCTACCTGCGCACCGGCAAGCGGCTGGCGGCCAGCGAGCAGCAGGTCAGCCTGATCCTCCGGGAGCCGGCCGGCCCCCTGGCGGGTCATCTGCCGGCCGACAGCAACGTGCTGTCGTTCTCGCTGGCGGGCAGCGGCGAGATCGACCTGTCCCTGATCACCAAGAAGCCTGGCCCCGGGCTCCTCCTGGACACGGCCCGCGCCTCGATCCCGCTGTCGGACCTCAAGGGCGCGGACCCGCTGCCGCCGTACGTCCGGCTGATCCACGACGTGCTGCTGGGCGACCGGTCGCTGTTCACCCGCCCGGACGGCTTGGCGGCCGTGTGGGAGGTGGCCGGGCCGCTGCTGGCCAATCCGCCGACGGTCATGCCGTACGCCCAAGGGTCGTGGGGGCCGGCCGAGGCCCGCGCGCTCACCGCCCCGGGCCGCTGGCTCCTGGGCCAGTAGGCGGGCACGCGCCAGTCACTCTCGGCGATCAGAGGCGCATGCTCAGGACATACCACCCGTACGTCTGGCAAGACACGTCCGGGCCGCCCTCAGGCAACGTCCGGCAGCTGGGTCCGGTCGGTGCCCGGGAGGGGGCTGTCGAGGGTGAGCCAGCCGCCGGGCTGGGTGAAGTGCAGGGTGCCGTTGGGGTTGCCGGTGATGGTCCAGCCCAGCAGGTGGATGAAGTAGTGGTGGTGCAGATGGCAGAAGAGGGCCAGGTCATCCAGGCTGGTGGCGCCGCCCTGGCTCCAGGGGGTGATGTGGTGGGCGGTGGCCCAGGCGGCAAGGGCCCCGCAGAAAGGCCACCGGCAGCCGCGGTCGCGGGCTTCCAGCGCCCGCCGTAGGCCGGGAGGTTCGGTGCGGGCGGTGCGGCCGACGCTGAGCGGCAGGCCATCGGCCCAGCGGATCGCGCCGACCCGGGCGCCGCAGCACAAGGCCAGGACCTGCCGGGCGGTCAGCATGGTGCCGTGCCCGGTCTGCCCCGGCGGCACCCCGGTCATCAGGCCAGGGACCAGCGAGCCAGCGGCCAGCGGGCCGGGGGCAGAACCCGCAGCCTCGGCCTGGGCGGCGGCAGCGCCCGCCGCGGCCAGCCAGACCGGGACGCCAGCGCCCGCAATCTGGGCCGCCTGGGCCAGGGTCTCGTCTTTGACCAGCACGCTGATGTGCGGCGCCGCTCCGTGGCGTTCCGGCGCGGAGCCGCCGTCCAGGGCGGCTTTGCAGGCGGCGACCAGCCCGTCCATCCGCCGCTGCGCCGCGGTTCGGGGGTCGCCCTGCCCGCCCGGCGGGCTGAACGCCTCCGCTGCGGTCCGCACGATCTCATACGAGACCGCGTCGCCACACGTCCCGGACAGTACCCCGGTGCTGTCCAGGGTCAGCCCGAACGACAAGTGCCGTTTCTCCCAGCGGCGCAGTTCCCGCTCCTCCGCCGCCGCGGGATCAGCCCGGTAGGCGACCTCGTCCGCGAACTGGCGGAACCGGGCGGTATCCAGCCCGGGCGCGTGATCGAGTAATACCTGCTCGGCCTGGGCGGCGGCCTCCCCGAGATCGCCGGCCACCCGGACAATCACTTGCGCCTGATCGAAAGAGATCGCCCCGGCGTGCAAGGCCTTCTCCGTGGCCTCCAGGTCCCGCAACCCGCGGGCCGTGGCCACCACCCCCGCGGCCCGCCCCGGCGCCAGGCCGCACCGGGTACGCAGGAACGCCGACGCGGACTTGTGCCCCCCCTCGGCCGCGCCGCCGGTCGCATCCAGGGTCGCGGTCAGGCGGGACAGCTGTCCCTGTGCCTGGCTGATGAACCGGGCCAGATCACCAATCTGGCCCATCAGGCAGGCAGCATCCAAGGCGGCCGGGTCGAGGCGGGCCAGCTCGGCCAGCGCCGCGTCCCGGGCAGACTGCTCTGGTAAACACATATTCGAATCGTCCCACCTGCCACCGACAAAACCGTAACGTGGCCCGGTTAGCCGCGAACCCCTGCTGTCCGGGGGCAACGACTTCACCGAGACCGGCCTCGAGCTGGCCTGACCAGCCAGCGACCACGGCGAAATTGGCCCGGACCCGGGCTCAAGCCCCGTGCTGGCCCAGGAAGGAGAGGGCGCCCGGCATCGTGCGTCCCCAGCAGGCGCTGTCATGACATCCCGGCATGATTCCGCCTGGCACGCGCTGACCAGTGAGGGCCGAGAGCTTTTCGCGCACCCGCACGGTCTCGGACTGGAACGGGTCGTCCTGGCCGCAGGAGATCAGGGTGGGCACCCGCCGCAACGCGCCCAGCCCGGTGAGCACGTCGTTGCGGGCGAACTCCGCCGGGCTGTCGAAGGCTGCGGCGTTGGCCGCGCGGGCGTCAGGGTAGGTCGCGAAGATGGCCGGCGACAGGGCGGCGACGGCAGCGACCCAGGGCTGGCCGCCGGCTCCCGAGGCCGCGCTGAACTGCTCGGCGAGGAGCAGGGCGCCGAAGCCGCCCATCACAGGCCGACCAGGCCGATCCGCCCGGTCCGCATCCCCTCGGCCGCCGCCCGGGGCAGCGCCTCGTGCACGATCATGCCGGCCGGGTCGTCCCCGTCGGCGTGCTTGTGCCAGTAGGTGTCGCCGCCGTCCACGCAGATGACCGCGAACGTGCTGACTCGGGCGCGGGTCATCGCCGGCGCCATCTGGCGGGCCATGCTGATGCCAGTGCCCCCGGCCCCGTGCAGCGCGATCACCACGCCGAGCCCGGCGGGCGAGGCCGCACCGGCGGGGAGCAGCGTCAGCATCTGCACCTCGCGGTGCCGGTAGGCGGAGTGGAACGCCACCAGATGCCGGGATGGCAGCGGTCCGGCCGGGGAGGGCGGAGCCGATCCGCAGGCGCCGGTCAGACGGGCGAGCTGGTACTTACCGGGCAGCGTGCCGTTCTGGACGAGCTCATAACCCCCGGCGACGCAGGCACCCGCGGCGAGGCCTAGGCCACCGGTCAGCACCGCGCGCCGGGACAGGCTCGGCACAGGCGGCCTCCAGCAGGTCGGACTCGGGTGGCAGCGTACCGCGAACCCCGGTGGGCCGGCCGGAGGGTCAGAGCGGCATGTCAGCCGGGCGCCGGGTGACCACTGCGGACCCGGCGGCGCAGGTCGCCGGTGCCGGGGACGAAGCCGCGGCGGGTCAGCCAGCCAGTGATCCAGTCCGGGTCCGGATGGCTGGGCGGCACGACGTTGTAGACATAGTTCAGTCCGCGGGCCGCCGCCTCGTCCTCCAGGTGGTCCACGATGAAGTCGCCGATGCCTTCGCCCCGCCGGGCCGGATCGACCCAGAACGTGATCTGGGCGTCGCCCCACTCGGAGTCCAGCCAGCCGTACCCGGCGATCTGCCCGTCGTCGCCGGTCACCTGCCACCACTCGTCAGCCACCGGCGCGCCGGCGGCGGGCGGGTCGAGGTCCACCGCGGCCAGCTCGGCCGGCCCGAGCAGCCGCTGCTTGGCGGCGTCCCAGCGCGGGTCGTCTTCCTTGGCCCAGTGCAGCGTGGCCCTGCGCAGCGTCATCGCTCCCCCGCGGGCAGCTTGAGGTTGTAGACCCGCAGCGCGTTACCGGCCAGCACCAGACCGGCGGTCTCCTCGTCGGGGCACAGCGCCGCGACCGCACGGGCGTTCTTCGCGATGCCGGGGACGCCGGGCCAGTCGGTGCCGAAGATCATCTTGCGGGTGAGCCGGTTCCAGTTGTGCTGGGCGTAGTACTGCCGCAGCCGGGACGGCGGCAGGCCGGACAGCTCGATCCACACGTGCTCGTTGGACAGGGCCAGGAACGCGGCCGCGTCGTACCACCAGCCGCGGCCGCCGTGGGCCAGCACGACGTCCAGGCGGCGGAAGTCCCGCAGCACGTCGTCCAGCAGCACCGGGTCGGCCAGCGCGTTGGATGAGCCCGGGAACGAGCTGGTGCCGCAGTGCACCACGACCGGGATCCCGGCGGACTGGCAGATCTCGTACGCCGGGTACAGCGCCCGGTCGTTGACCGCGGCCCCCGCGTGCACCGGGTGGATCTTGAGCGCGACCGCGCCCAGGCCCAGCTGGCGCTCGAGCTCCTCATCCACCGGGTAGTGCAGGTGCGGGTTGAGGTTGGCGATGATCTTGAGATGGTCGGGGCTGTGCCCCGTGATCGGCAGCAGGTCCTCGACCGGCTGGATGCCGGTGGCCTTGGGGCTGTACTCGCACAGCAGCAGCGCGATATCCACGCCCTCGCCGGCCAGGTAGGCGGCGAACTCGGCCGGCACGATGGTGCCCTCGGCGTCGTAGACCCGGTCCAGCACCGCGCGGTCACCGAAGTCGTGCGCCCACTCCCGCCACGACGGCTTGAGCGTGAGCAGCCGGGGCGGGTGCAGGTGCACGTCGACGAGCGCGCGTCCGCCGAGCATCAGCCACTGTCCCCGGGCAGTACCACCGTCTCCCCCGGCAGCGGCGTGAGCACGGTGCCGGCCATCCGGCGCAGCTCGACCCGGCGGATCTTTCCCGTGGCCGTGGTCGGGTAGCCGCCCACGAACACCACCTTGCGGGGCCGCTTGAACGACGGCAGCGCCTGGCGGCAGAACTCGATCAGCTCGTCCTCGGTGGCCGCCTGGCCAGCCTCCAGGATCACGTAGGCGACCGGCTTCTCCAGCCCCTCGGTGTCCCGCGCCGCGACCACCACGGCCTGGGCCACCGCCGGGTGGGCCAGCAACTGCGCCTCGACCTCGGCCGGGGACACCCAGATGCCGCTGGCCTTGAGCATGTCGCCGGTCCGCCCGAGGCACGCGTAGTAGCCGCCGGCGTCGCAGACATACGTGTCGCCGGTCCGCAACCACTCACCCTGGAAGACCTGGCGCGACGCGTCGTACCGGGACCAGTACCCGGTGGCGAGGGAGTCGCCGCGGACGAACAGCGTGCCCGGCGTGCCGGGTGCCACCTCGTGCCCGGTCTCGTCCAGCACGCGCAGGTCGTAGCCGGGCACGGCCATCCCGGTGGTGCCCGCCCGGACCTGGCCCGGCCGGTTGGACAGGAAGATGTGCAGCACCTCGGTCATGCCGATGCCGTCCAGGATGTCCACGCCGAAGCGCGCGGTCCAGCGCTCGTAGAGCGAGGCGGGGAGGGCCTCACCGGCCGAGGCGGCCAGCCGCACTCCGGCCAGCGCGTCCGCGGGCAGGGCGGTCCGGAGCATGTTCGCGAAGAATGTCGGCCCGGCGAAGAAGAGGGTCGCGCCGTACTTCTGGGCCGCGCCGGCGATCAGGTCGGGGCGGGAAGGATCGGGCACCAGGACGGCGGCCGCGCCCACCGACAGCGGGAACAGCAGCGAATTGCCCAGGCCGTAGGCGAAGAACGCCTTGGCCGCGGACAGGCACCGGTCCTCACGGGTGATCCCCAGCACCTGGGTGCCGTACGTCTCGCAGACCACCTGGATGGACGCGTGCCGGTGCATGGCCGCCTTGGGCTGCCCCGTCGTGCCCGACGTGTAGAGCCAGAACGCCGGCGAGTCGGCGGTGGTCGGGTACACCTCGTCGTCGGCCGGGCCCGTGGCCAGCTCGCCGAGCAGGTGGACCGGCACCGGGCTGCCCGCAGGGACTTCGTCGGCCAGCATCCCGGCGAGCCCGGGCGCCGCGGCCGCGGCCGCGACGGCGGTGGCGGCGAACTCGCGGGTCACGGCCAGGAACCGGGCCCGCGAATCCTGCAGCAGCTCGGCCACGCCGTCGGCTTTCAGCATCGTGGAGACCGGGACCGGGATCGCGCCCATCCGCATTGCGGCCAGGTACACGACCACGAATTGCGGGGAGTCGGCCATCAGCATCATCACCCGCTGCTCGGGCTGCAGCCCGATTTCCCGCAACGACGCTGAGACTCTGCGTACCTGGTCATGCAGCGCGGCGTAGCTCA
>Ga0182024_10018691_pt1 | contig 12871 bp, 14 predicted proteins | sample P32metaG_FD_120480 | JGI IMG/M metagenome (GOLD analysis project Ga0182024, IMG submission 120480) | Permafrost microbial communities from Stordalen Mire, Sweden - P3-2 metaG (Illumina Assembly) | ecosystem: Environmental > Terrestrial > Soil > Wetlands > Permafrost | place: Sweden: Stordalen...
AAATACTTCGGCGGCACACTCGCAGTCGCGAGCGCGGAAGTATCTTCGTCCGATTGTTTGCAACCTCCGATGATCGCCGCGGCCAAAATGCAGCCTGCCACGGCGCACGAGCGAGCCTTTAGCCTCGGCCAGCCGAGCTTCCACTTAAATACCTCGCTGGTTTTCATATCGACACTCGCGCCGGGAGTGAACCCCATCTCTGCCCGTCCGCGAATGATGTTTCAAGCCATATCAGGCCGACCGGGGAATTTTGGACGAGGCTCTGGTCTCAGCGAGCGTCGTATGCGGGCGTTTCAAACACCCCGCCAATGCTTTTGCCGGCCTGCCTCAACTATCCATCGTGGTCGCCTGGCCCGGGGAGGTAATCGCGATGACGCCGCCCACGGTGCATGAAAGCGTGTCCGAATTAAGCAGGCCTGGGTTTCCGCCGATCAATACCACCGACGTTGACCCGGGCGACCAGGGCCCCGAGGGCGCCGGAACGCATGGAGTTGGCGTACCGGATGCCGCGGCCGTGAGAATCTTGCAATTCCCAAACGGGGGTATATTCGCCACCGGTGCGAAGTCCTGTATGGTCGCCGCCAGTTGCCCCCCGATTTTGACCGTGCTTTGGCTCGTAACACAAAGCGAACCCGGGCTTGCGCCGCTCGGGCACATGAGTGCGGCCCCGTTCACGACTGCTATTGCCATAGGAGTCCTCAGATACGCGATTGCGGCGCGGTTTAAAAGGAAAAAATTGATGATTTTGGAATCCGGGACCGTCTCCCGTCAGAGGTCTGTTATTCGGTTCACGGCGTGGGGGAGAGAGTGGACACCGGAGGCGAGTCCGCTATTTTCACGCGCACCCGAAGACACGGGCGGAGACCCCGAAAATGGCTTGCGGAATCGCGCGGCGAAACTAGACGTTGAGGGCCGTGACCTGCCCATTCCGTGGGTCAAGAGGCCAAACGCGAATTTGAAATCCTATGTCCGAACTCCATTTTGACGGAATCACGCATACCTTGACCCTCATTGATTCAACCGGAGTTCAGGTGGGCTCGTGGCCCGCAAACAATGTCGTGGATCGAGCCGTCAAGGGGTTCCCATATCTACCCAACCGGGTGTATCACGTACATGACACCGTGATGCCTCATAAACACCGCGACCATCCGGAAAGGGACACGTTAAATGGTTCCTTCGGGACCCGGGGGATTATTCGGCTTAGGGATTTTACGTTTGGAAACAAGGTGCACTCCGGCGTGGGAGTGCATGCGGGCCAATTCTCCCGAGGGAAACAGAACCATCCGACGCACGGCTGCGTAAGGACGACAGAGGAGGCCATGCGGGTCATATCCGAGCAGATGCAGAAGGACCCCCTCACCGAACTCCGTGTGGTGCACAATCACAATCAACATAACGCGCATCCCCACCACGTGGCAGACCACCACAACTAGATTGGGTTGCACCGGAAGGGTTCAGGGATTGGTGACCGCCTTGGGGGATGGGCGGACTTGCTCCGCGACGGCGGGGCATTCGGACCCCGGGGCCTCTTCGTCCCGAACGCTCCATGCCTACGTGGCGGAACCCGTTGTGGAGCAAGCGGCTCCGGTGAATCACATGGACGCACTGGGCAAGGTGTCCCCCGGTTTGCCCCCCTGAACTTTTGCGATGGGTCATCATTTGCATGAAAAGTCCACTGATCTGATCATCCCCCCTTAATGGGGCCGAGCAGACTTAAGGGTCGAAGCACCCTCGACAAAAATGCTTGCTCATTCCGAAAAATGACACTGGTCCCGCCGTTTCGCCCTCCGGCGTGACGTAAAACCACAAGCCATTCTGCCCTGTCTCGGGCGTCACCGATTGGTCTGAATCGCTCATTCAAACTCGAGTGTATTCCCCGGCTGAATCATTGCAACGCAGAGTCTTATTGCACCTTTATTTGGGGGACTATACGCCTCCACAACCGGAACCTGCTTCGCAAGGCCAGAGTCAGTCGTGAGTGTTTCCATGTCAATAATGATCGTCGCATTTTCCGCCAGAAACGACCGCAACAACTCATAGTCGTTGTCACCCGCGTGTTGCCTTTCAAAAGCAAGGTCCCGCCGTAAGGCAAACTCGTTCCAGCTATCTCCCAGTCCAGTTTCAGGAACAGCGCAAATCATGTAATCCCCTACCTCTTGTCGTGACGGTAGCTCTTGCGGTGTCCCATTTTTCGAGATTGCAAGCTGCTGATTATGAGGAATCTACTTCATTTCCAATGCCATGTAAAGCATTTGGCGGAAGGGGTGGGATTCGTGCCCACATTCGCCTTTTTCTGGTGATATTCTGACAGATTTCTGGCGCTTCTCCAGAGTATTCGGTCACTACTTCGCATAACCGGCGAGAACCCTGCGCCGACAGTTCTACTGACAGTTAGCATGGCTGGGGGTTTTCAGGCGGGTTTCACGTCGGCGGCGAAGTAGCTGCGATAACCCTTGCCAGGGTCGAACGCTGCCCGCTTCGGTTGGATCGTGCCGCACGGGTGCTGCCCCATTCCCGAATTTAAGGCAAAGCAACTGGGGGAGGCTAGCCAACAGCGAATCGGACGCCAACCGGAAATTCTCCCGTCCCAAATGGTGGCGGATCGTCAAAAGAATGATGAGCCTCAGTGCTTCGCGTATTCCGGCGGAATCTGGTCGATCTGCACCAGCTCCACATTGCGGAAGTAACATTCCGCGCCCTCGCTTTGCAGACTGATCCTTCCCGATGTCAGCGCAGCAGGCGCCGGGCCATCCAGCCGCATCGGCTTGCCAAGCCGCATGACCACCTTACCGTTTACTACATGGATACTATCGCCATTGAATGAAATGAGGTCGAGCGTATTCCATTCCCCCGTTGGTTTCTCGGCATCTTCAGACTTTATGCAACGATTGCTGACCGGCCGCTTCTGGATAAACACGGTCGGGTCACCTTTTGGATCATAAAGATAAAGTGGTGGCCGGTTCGTCTCCTGCGTTATGCCATCCACCGAATCCACCAGGCGCGCCCGCACAGTGATTTCCATTCCCAGGGCGTAAAGATCGCCGGTGTTATGCTCCTGAATCTGAAATTCCGTGCTGAGCGGCCAGTTCCCATCGACCTTCCCTCCATCGCTGTGACAGTTGTAAAGCAGCCCCGAGTCGCGCAGCTTACCGATCTTCTTGCCCCACGTCCGTTCGCCCCATTTGAATTCAACGCGCAAATGATAATTCGAGAATGTGCCCGTCGTCTCCATCACACCGAACCCCTGTCCCGAAACATGGATGACCGCCCCCCCATCCACATTATCTACCGTGAAAACCCTTAGGGGATCATTGTTCAAGCCTACCGGTTCGAGATAAGCCCCGCTCCCATCCCTCTTCAATCCCGGCACGTCCCACGCCGGATCCGGCTTGCTCAAATAAGTTTCCCACCCGCTCAAATCCTTCCCATTGAAAAGCTGCTGCCACGGCGCAGCCGCGGCCATCGCAATATTTGTGCAAAATAAACCGGCGAGTAGAAGCGTGGGGTGGCGCATAAGGCTACAATGCGAAATCTTCTTGTGCGGGGGCAATAAGTTTTTAATAGTCCGAAATAATGACGTTCCCCCGCGCCTTATTATCCGTTCAGATCGGATTTGTCTGCCTCATCGCCACCGCCGCGGCTTCCTTCGCGCAGCAAACCCTCGGCTACACCGATACCCCGCTGATCCCAGGCACCCAATGGCACGTTCACGATGGCGCCCGCCCGCAGCCTCGCGTCGTCACCCCTGGCGCCACTTTCAGCCTTCTCGCCCCCGCCCCCTCGGATGCGAAGGTCCTCTTCGACGGCACCGACCTTTCCCATTGGGAGAACGACACCGGCGGCCCAGCCACATGGAAGGTCGAAACCGGTTATGTCGAGGCGACCAAAGGCGGTCTCGTCGGCATCCGCACCAAGGAGACCTTCCCCGACTTCCAGCTTCACCTCGAGTACTGCGAACCCTCCGTAATCGAGGGCCAGGGCCAAGGCCGCGGCAATAGCGGCGTCCTGATCAATGATATGTATGAGGTCCAGATACTCGACTCCTACAACAATCCCACCTACCCGGATGGCCAGTCTGGCGCCCTCTATGGCCAGATGCCGCCGTTAGTCAACGCCTGCAAGCCCCCCGGCGAATGGCAAAGCTACGACATCATCTGGGAGGCGCCCCTCTGGGATTCCAATGGGCATTTAATAAAAAAGGCCAACGTAACTGTCATCCAAAACGGCGTAGTCCTCCACCATAAACATGAGTATTTCGGCGCCACTGACGGCATCGGCGGCATCAAACACAAATCGCTGGGCTCCTATGCCAAACAGCACCCACCGGACGTTTTCATAGAATTGCAGGACCACCGAAACGCAGTGCGCTTCCGCAACATCTGGATCCGCGCCCTTGGCCAATACGACAGCCCGTAAAGAGCGAGCCGGCAGTCGGGTTTGAACCGACGACCTGCTGAGTACATCTCACTCTATCCACTGCCGGGAACAAACGATTCTGGCACTTTTCCGTTCGTGGCCCGGACTCGAAGCGATGAATGTTCGCAAAGTCAGGCAGGGCGACGATCTCCAATCTTGGTCTCGCCAATTTCTCAACCGCCTATTCCGCTACTCGCTACAACAACACCCTGGACACACTTCGTGCCCTCCTACGTTATAGCTGAGGAAGCTGGCGCCCGGCACGCGAATCCCGCTGAAAGAATGGGTCGCATGGAGGTAAAATCGAAAGCCTTGAGAAAATGCGGCCCCTCTCCCAAAAGCACGCTTAAGTAACTGTATTTAAACCACATATGGCGGAAGGGGTGGAATTCTTCGTCTCCCTATGTAAGTCCTTCGTAATCAGCAAACAGCAATCTTCGGAACTGCGCGTAGTGTCCCCCAATGGTGTCCCGTTGTCAATGAATCGGTTGAATCGCGGTCTCCGCCGTGCGAAGGATATGGCCCTGCGGAAAATCTTACCCGCACGCGAAAAGAAGAAGTCATGGACCACCGAGGCGAAAGCATCAGAATTTCCGACAAACGGGGTTTCTATCAGGGGCTTTCGGATTTAAAGGCCGCTCGCTCCGGCCTTCCCCCTTTGGGCCGGTGCATGTGCTGGGGAGCAGAATGTTCACGACCAATAGGCTCTCATTCCATTTCGCGGTCTTGGCTGGAAAAGATCGCCGAACGCGGGCACGTCAATTATTTTCGACTGAACGCCGAACGTGCGCCACACGAGCCAATCCGCGTTATCGTTGATGAAGCTGGTATAAACCAGGCGTCGGTCTTTCCGGGTTTTTGCAGCGAGCATGATTCAGAGATTTTTGGGCCATTGGAGCGAGGGCCATTCTCCGCGAGTGCGGAACAGCTTTGTCTCCTGTCATATCGATCCACCTGCCGGGAAGCTTGTGCCAAGCATCAGGTAGCCGGATTCATGTTGGATCAAGGCATGCTCGAAAGTGAAGAAACTCCTCACGGAATCCGGACTTTGAAGGAGATGTACTGGGCGGTAGATTTGCTCGCTCTGAAACAGCATCTCGAACAGGCGATAAAAACTCACGCATTCGATCTACAAGACCACTATGTGATTCACTTTCAGAAAACGCCAACGCTTCTGGTAAGCACCAATTTTATCCCACTCGTCACGGCGACGGGTCGCACGCTGGAGGTGCGTCCCAAGGACAGACTTACCCTCAACATTGTGCCTTCGCCTAGCGGTGGCTATGCGGTATTCTCATGGTCAAAGGACTCGCCAAAGAACGGCAGCCTGTTTGTGAAATCTTTGATCAACTTAGACAGTGGACGGCTTACCGACGTGCTGATACGGCTCGCATTTGAAGTATCCGACAACGTGTTTTATTCTCCTTCTTGGTGGCGGACGTTGGGCAGGAACCAAGACAGGCTAAAGGCGGCTTTCTCTCGAAATATCACGATGGGCAACGATATGCCACCCCCGACTCTGTACCGCGAATCGGGGCCACCGATTGATGATTGGGGACTCGAAAGCCGATGGTCCGTTACCGGATGAAAATCCAATGTCTGCCACTTATAGGGGGCGTAAATGTGAAATTGGACGACGGAAAAAGCGAACCCACTGTTGTTCCGGCTTGCGTCCCTCGCGGCGATTGAAAACCTCATAGCCGAACCCGTGTACGGCTGTCCACTTGTCTGCATATTCGTGGAACTTGTCAGACGGCCATACGCCATTGATCAGTAAGGCAATGTGCGTCTCATGGTGGCCCGTGGCCATGAGGGCTTCCACTATGTCATCCAAAACAGCGTAAACGCCGTTAGCCCATCCTCGCTGGCTATACCATTGATGTCGGCACTCAGTGCAACGAAACATTTCTCGCTGGTCAATGCCGGTAGCCGTGACCTTTTGGCTAGAGCATTTGGGACAGTTCGCAGGATGGGAAGACACAGGATTGCTGGATGCCATGAACCGGACACTGTTCCAGTCGAGACGATGCGATCAAGCGCAAAATCCGAGGCACTTGGGCCGTTGATTCGCTCCAAAAACAAGCAGAGAGAGGCAGTAGCCTCGGAGACGGAGGCCGTTTTGAGCGGCACCTTGATGTCCTTCCGGTTCCCAAAAATTCCTGCCCGGCGCAACTCGGCGGGAATTTTGATTCTGAAAAAATAACGATTGCCCCGCAGGAGGAGGTACGGTTCTTTCGGCACTGGATTTCTCGATGGTATCTTGGCGTGGTGTCCCATTTTCGAGATTACAACGTGCTGATATTGAGGAGCCTACCTGATTTCCAACCCTTTGTAAACAGAGAGCGGAAGGGGTGGGATTTTATCCCATATTGTGTAAGTACCTTAAAATCAACACATGGAGGTTTAGCAATGTGTGTTCAGTTGTGCATCATTGTGTGACATTAACTGATTGATTGGCAAGGGAAAATCACCACACAAAAATAAGGTCTATGCCTTTATGTGCATCCTTAAGGAAGGCCCCCTTTGGTCAACTCTCGTCGCTGGTATGGTTTTGCGAGAGCGAAGAGAACCACCCTTTTGGCTGCACTGACCTCGCAGCCATTGGCATTATCTTGTCAGCCTCGGATTTCGAGTTCAACGTCTCTGTTCCCAAGAAATGGCTATTGTACACGCTGACACCGCAATCGAAGGCTACCGGGAGCTTGAGCTTCGCCTCCGTGATTTTCTCCGTGCAGTACCTTTCGAACCCCCGCATCAGCGGGTTTACTCACCCGTTCTCGCCTCACTGCTACTCGACTGTTGTAGCCTTGTTGAATCAGTTCTGAAATCAACGATGGACAATGCCAGGTATAACGGCATTCCAAACATCGTCCAGCATCGAACTCGCCGCTACGCGACTACTGCGCCGTTTTTGAATATCAACGACCTCCGAGCCACGTTTCGCCCAGATCAGTTCTATGCGAAGCGAGTTTGGTTGCTATCGCGTGGCGATCCGTCCATGCCTTGGCACACTTGGCGTTTCGCCAACGGCAATCCTCAATGGTGGACTGCCTACAATCGCGTCAAGCACGCTCGTTTCGACAACGCGGATCGAGCAAAACTTGGAATTGTGGTCCACGCAATGAAGGCGCTCTTTCTTACGCTCGTTCAGTCATTGGAGTTTCGTGCTCGACTCGTTGAGCGCGGCGTAATTCGCTCCCGAGGGTTGTCCGTTGCACAGCTTATTGCCATAGCCGCAGACTGGGAACCTTTGCCGACCCAAAATGTTGTCGTGGCCGTCAGTGACCTGTTCGGTTACAAATTTCTGTCCCAAGGCAGTCCGGCCCAAGCGACCGACACGAGCGACTTTCTATAAAACTCGAACTTTCTTGTTGGATGGCCTGGTTGCACCCCCTCTGGAGGTTTATTGTCAACGTCGCGGTTTTGGGCGAGGCTGATCGAATATGCGGGAGGAAAACATTCGCGGTATTCCCAAACTGGACGTGCCCATTTACCGGATTTTCACGGTTAATCGGCTGCGGGAGATTTTTGCAAAGAGGGTCTTGACCCTCGTGAAACCAGAGCGATGGGAAGACCCGTTTGAAAATTTCCTTCTTGGCTCAATCGTCCGATTTGCCGATGGGGAACAGGCAACGATGGAGGCCATTCAACGCAAGCTCTACGGGCAATGTTGGACCTTGTTGCGAGAATCAGATGCCCTATGGCAAATCTACTCGCCAAAAAAGAACGGCATCAGGGTGAGAACCACGGTTCAGAAGCTCTGGAATGCGTTCTATGACCCAAAGCAACCCTTCTCTGAGTTGAATTACTGGATGGGACGGATGCAGTATTGGAGCGAGCGCAAAATCCGGCAGTTGATGTCGAGCGATTACGCCTCTTCTATCGCGTTTGATTCAACCGGCTGGGGACACGCCTTTTCCCTTTTGATTAAACGGAATCCCTTTCGGCACGAAAAGGAGGTCCGGCTGATTTATTCAGACACAGCAGAAAAGGTTAAGGGGGGACTGTTCCGCGTTTCAATTGATCCGTTGGCCGTGTTCGATGAACTCGTTTTTGATCCACGAATGCAAGCAGACCGCATTGCAAAACTCGGGAAGGAATTTCAAAGGCGAGGCTTTACGGGAAAAATCAGGAAATCACCACTTTATCGGAAGCCAGCGTTTATTATCCAGATGGAAAATTGAGCCCGTGTTCGCCCGTCGCGGTTGCGAACGGTTGCCAATCTGCCTGTTATTCCCTTGATGGAAGGATAATGCGAAAATAATCCAGCAGGTAGTCCGAACTTGTCTCCTGTTTCTGCACTTCGAAAAGATGGGGGTGACAGGTTGTGTAAAATAAACGCGCGTTGCCTAGCGCACCGTTGCCGTAGAGGGTGACGATACGCTCAACCATAGGCACGCTTGCATTGAAGCCAAGAATTACTTCTTTGATTGCGCTCGGTGGGATGGGAATGAGAGAGCCACCGTTGGACTCCTGAAACCTGTTCCCATGATTGAATAAATCGTAGATGAATCGAACCTCCCTTTCATACTCCCAGTCTTTAGCCTTAGTGCTAAGTGCCCGAATGTATGCCTCTTCTAACTGTTGCTGATATTGGTAAAAAAAGATTGTCACCCCTCCGCTCAAAACCGACTCCATCGGACTGTTTACAAGTTTGCCTGTCACGTCGAAATGCTCCACGCTCGGGCATTGGTAAAAGGCCAACGGCAGTTTTGTCGTCGAACGGTCGGTGGAATAGGCGATTGAAAACCCTTCGGGCTGCATTCCCTTGGTCAAGGCAGGGTCTTCAACATCAATGCCGATTACGGCTCCCCTGTAAATTTGCGTGTAGTGTGCCCACATTAACGGGCTTGTGGAATTTTCTGACATACACAACACGCGGAAGCGTTGCCCGATTGCGTCCCGGAATTTTTGGTTGAGCGTGTCCCCAAAACTGGGTGCGTTTTCGACAGGGACACCTACCATGGAGCGGCCCTTTAATAATGTGTATTTGACTCCCAGTGCAGCGCCATAGAGGTCTTCGTGGCATTTGGCGAAGTAGTCGTGCCGTTCTTGGTCGAAATATGGCCGCACCTCGAAAGGGTCATTGAAAGTGCGGGGGTCTGCTGCGAGTAGGGTTTGATTCCGTAACGCCCTCGGCAGAGGATTATCGTCAATAGATGGGCCGAGATATTTGTAAAGGATGCGCACGCGATGGGATGCTTGGGTGGAACTGTGTCATTAAAATACCGGCACTGGCCCTTTTCGGCGATGGCTTTCTCAAGTCCCGTTTTCCCATGTCTGACTCACCCTCCGCCGCTCGCGGGTCGTCAACAGGGAGAAATTCTCGTAATGTTGGAGGGATTCGAGCGCATAGCGGCACGAAGGTGCGACCGTGTAAATTCTACGTCGCCGACGTTTTAAGGGCAGACGCACAGGGCGACAATAGAGGGTGTCAGCGAGTCCAGCAGTCTTTGCGATGGATTTCAACTTTGCGTCCAGGTTGGGTGCCGTTACTTACCACAATCCCAGGTGCCTTGGCAAGAACAGCGGAAGGGGTGGGATTCGAACCCACGGTTGGTTTAACCCAACGCTCGATTTCGAGTCGAGTGCCTTAAACCGGACTCAGCCACCCTTCCTGTCTTCGCGACCGGGGTGGTAATATCCCCGGGGATTGCCGCTTCGCAAGGAAAAGTCGTCCCCGGGGGCTCGCGGAACCGGGGCGCGCCCGGCTTCTCCTTGGCCAGGGGCAGGGCAAGCGAGGGTAAAGGGCGGGCAAAGAAAGCCAAAGGGGGGAAAGCCGGATTCCGGCGTTTCGCTACCTTTGCGGGCATGAGCGTGATCTCCGAACCCCAACCCGCTGCCGCCGCCCTCGGGCGGACGGCGACCCTCGATGCGAATGAAGCGGTGGCCTCGGTGGCTTATCGCATGAGCGAAACCATCGCCATCTACCCCATCACCCCTTCCTCTCCCATGGCCGAGTCGTGCGACGAATGGGCGGCCAAGGGGAAACTGAATTTGTGGGGCGCGACCCCGAGCATCATCGAGATGCAATCCGAGGGGGGCGTCGCGGGCGCTGTGCATGGGATGCTGCAGGCGGGCTCGCTGGCGACGACCTTTACGGCGTCGCAGGGGCTGCTGCTGATGATCCCGAATCTGTACAAGATCGCGGGCGAGCTGCTGCCGTTTTGTTTTCACGTCACGGCGCGCACGCTGGCAACGCACGCGCTCTCGATCTTCGGCGATCAATCGGACGTGATGGCCTGCCGGGCGGCGGGGCTGGCGATGCTGGCCTCGAATTCCGCGCAGGAGGCGGCGGACCTGGCCTGCATCGCGCACGCGGCCACGCTCGTGGCGCGGATCCCGTTCATGCATTTCTTCGACGGATTCCGCACGTCGCATGAGGTGTCGAAGATCGAGTTGATCGACGACGCCGTTTTGCACTCGATGATCGACGAGGATGCGATCCGGGATTTCCGCGCGCGCTCGCTCTCGCCGGATCATCCCACGATCCGGGGCACGGCGCAGAATCCCGATGTGTTCTTCCAGGCGCGGGAGGCGTCGAATCCGTTTCACGCGCGCGTTCCGGCAATCGTGCGGGAGCATATGGAGCGGTTTGCGGCGCTGACGGGGCGGCGGTATGGGTTGTTCGATTACACGGGCGATCCGGAGGCGACGCGGGTCGTGGTGGCGATGGGCTCGGGCGCGGAGACTTGCGAGGAGACGGCGGCATGGCTGAATGCCCATGGTCAAAAAGCGGGCGTGGTGAAGGTGCGGCTGTACAGGCCATTTTCGATCCCGGATTTTCTCAAGGCGCTGCCGCATACCGTGCGGAGCATTGCGGTGCTGGACCGCACGAAGGAGCCGGGCGCCATCGGGGAGCCTCTCTATATGGATGTGGTCACGGCGCTGGCGGAGGGGCGTGCGGAGGGCCTGGCGGCGTTCGATTGCGAGCCGGTGGTCATCGGCGGGCGGTACGGGCTGGGATCGAAGGAATTCGATCCGGCGATGGCGAAGGCTGTGTTTGACGAGTTGCTCCGGGAGCGTCCGAAGAATCACTTTACGGTCGGCATCGTCGATGACGTGTCCGGCACATCGCTCACGGTGGACGAGACGTTTGACATCGAGCCGGCGGACGTGGTGCGCGCGGTTTTCTACGGGCTGGGCTCGGACGGGACGGTGGGGGCGAACAAGAACTCGATCAAGATCATCGGCGAGGAGACGAAGAACTTCGCGCAGGGGTACTTTGTTTATGACTCGAAGAAATCCGGGGCGATCACCATCTCGCATCTGCGTTTCGGGCCGCGGCCCATCGCGGCGCATTACCTGGTGAAGCAGGCGAACTTCGTGGCGTGCCATCAACCGCAATTCCTGGAGCGTTATGACGTGCTCGGCGGCGTGGTGCCGGGCGGGGTCTTCCTGCTCAATACGCCGCATGGGCCGGAGGAAATCTGGGAGCACCTGCCCCAGCCGGTGCAGACGCAGATCGCGGAGAAGGGGCTGAAGTTTTACGTCATCGATGCCAATTCCGTGGCGCGGGCCGCGGGCGCCGGGGGGCGCATCAATACAATCATGCAGACGTGCTTCTTCGCCATCTCCGGCGTGCTGCCGCGCGAGGAGGCCATCGCGGAGATCAAGAAGGCGATCAAGAAAACCTATGGGCGCAAAGGCGATCACGTGGTGCGGCAGAACTACGCGGCGGTGGATGCCGCGCTGGCGGGGCTGCATCCGGTGGCGATTCCCGCGGGGCCGTTCCGCGGGCACGCGCTGCCGCCGGTGGTCGCGGATGCGGCGCCGGATTTTGTGAAACGCGTCACGGCCACGATGCTGGCCGGGAAAGGGGACCTGCTCCCGGTGAGCGCGTTTACCCCGGATGGGACATGGCCGCTCGGCACGGCGAAATGGGAGAAGCGCAATATTGCAGACCGGCTCCCGGTCTGGGAGATGGACCTTTGCATCCAGTGCAACAAGTGCGTCTTTGTCTGCCCGCACGCGGCCATCCGCGCAAAATATTACCCGGCGGATGCGCTGCTCTCCGCGCCGGATGGATTCCAGAGCACGAAGTTCCGGGGCTCGACGGATCAGCGCTATACGCTCCAGGTGGCGCCGGAGGATTGCACCGGATGCACGTTGTGCGTGACGGTGTGCCCCGCGAAGGACAAGTCCAACGCGAGCCGCAAGGCGCTCAATATGGCGGTGATCCCGGAGCGCTCGGCGGAGCGGAAGCAGTACGAATTCTTCCTCGCGCTGCCGAATCCCGACCGGACGCTGATCAAGCCGGAGGTGAAGAGCAGCCAGTTTGCGGAGCCGCTCTTCGAGTACTCCGGCGCTTGCGCGGGCTGCGGCGAGACGCCGTACCTCAAGCTGCTGAGCCAGATGTTCGGCGACCGGCTCGTCATTGCCAATGCGACCGGGTGCTCCTCGATCTACGGCGGGAATCTGCCCACCACTCCCTACACCACCGATTGCCACGGGC
>Ga0182024_10018692_pt1 | contig 12871 bp, 14 predicted proteins | sample P32metaG_FD_120480 | JGI IMG/M metagenome (GOLD analysis project Ga0182024, IMG submission 120480) | Permafrost microbial communities from Stordalen Mire, Sweden - P3-2 metaG (Illumina Assembly) | ecosystem: Environmental > Terrestrial > Soil > Wetlands > Permafrost | place: Sweden: Stordalen...
AAACGCGGGCTGCGCGTGATTGATGCGACGTGTCCCCTGGTGACCAAGGTTCACGTGGAAGCGGCGAAGTTTGCTAAAGAAGGATTCTCGCTCATCCTGATTGGCCATAAGGATCACGATGAGGTGATTGGGACGCTGGGCGAGGCTCCTCTGGTGACGCAGGTGGTGGGGTCGCCGGAGCAGGTGAAGTCGCTCAAGGTGCCGGATCCGGACCGCGTGGCGTACTTAACGCAGACGACTTTGAGTCTCGATGAGACCAAAGACATTATCGCGGCGCTGAAGAAGAAATTCCCCAACATCAAGGGGCCGGCGGCGCAGGATATTTGCTACGCGACGGAAAACCGGCAGGTCGCGGTGAAGCAGGTGGCGTCCGAGGCGGACTTGCTGCTGGTGGTGGGATCGGAAAACAGTTCAAATTCGAACCGATTGGTCGAAGTGGCGCGCAACCTGGGCACGAATGCGCATCTCATTGATAGCTGCAACGACATTGAGCCCGAATGGTTGAAGGGTGTGAAGACGATTGCACTGACCGCCGGGGCCTCGGCGCCGGAGCACCTGGTCGAAGAGACCGTGATGTTTTTGCGTGACAAGGGGTTTGACAACATGCAGGAACTCGAAGTGATGCCGGAGAACGTGCGCTTCGGGCTTCCGCCGGAGATTGTGGAGGCGATCGCCGCCGCTCCGGCCAACGCAAGTGCGGATTAATGGAGCCGCCAACCGATGAATATTGACTCCCCCGATGCTCATTTAGCCTCCTCTTCCATAGGTTCAAATCCCCAGCTTCGCTTCGGAAAAATTGAAGGTTTGGGCGCCCGTGTGGGCGCGGCGGTCGCGGCTGCGCGGAAGTTTCTGTTCTCGCAGCAGCATGAAGAGGGGTATTGGTGCGGGGAACTCGAAGCGGACACTACGCTCGAGTCGGATTACATCTTACTGCACACGCTGCTGGGAACCGGGAACCAGGAGCGGTTCCAGAAGTGCGCGAACTGGATTCTGCGGCATCAGAATGAAGATGGCGGCTGGAGCATTTATGCGGCTGGGCCATCCAACATCAGCGCTTCGGTGAAGGCGTATTTCGGGCTGAAGATGGCGGGATATACGGCGGACCATCCGGCGATGGAACGCGCCCGCAAGAAGATTCTGGAGATGGGCGGCGTCACCGAGGTCAATACATTTACCAAGATCTATCTGTGTTTCTTTGGGCAGTATGACTACGACGCGGTTCCGGCGATTCCGCCGGAGATCGTGCTGTTTCCGAACTGGTTCTGGTTCAATATCTACGAGATTTCTTCGTGGTCGCGCGCCATTCTGGTGCCGCTGTCGATCTGCTACGCCAAGAAGCCGTTCAAGAAGATTCCGCGCGAGATGGGCGTGGAAGAGTTATTCGTGGGCGGGATGCAGAAGTCCCGGATGCACCTGCATTGGGCGAAGAAGCTGGTGTCGTGGCGGAACTTCTTCCTAGTGCTCGATCGTATGACGCACTGGCTGGAGCGGGTGCATGTGCGTCCGCTGCGTTCGATCGCGCTGAAGAGTGCTGAGAAGTGGATGCTGGAACGCTTTGAGATGAGCGACGGGTTGGGCGCGATTTATCCGTCGATGATGAACGCGATTATTGCGCTGCGCTGTCTGGGATATTCACTGGACGATCCGCAGGTGATTCGCGCGCTGGACGAGTTTGAGAAGCTGGGGATTGAGGAGGAAGACACCTTCCGCATGCAGCCTTGCATGTCTCCGGTGTGGGATACCGCTTACGCGCTGTTTGCTTTGGGAGAGGCGGGGGTTCCGGCGAACGATCCGCGAATGGTGAAGTGCGCGGACTGGATTCTGCAGAAGCAAGTGCGGAACGTGGGAGACTGGCAGGTCAAAAACAAGGCGGGCAAGCCGGGCGGATGGTACTTCGAGTTTAACAACGAGTTTTATCCGGATGTCGATGACAGCGCGATGGTTTGCCTGGGGCTGAGCCGGGTGGAGCATCCGAACGGGCGCTACCAGCGGGAGTCGGTGCAGCGCGCGATTGACTGGATCTTTTCGATGCAGTGTAAGAACGGTGGGTGGGCGTCGTTTGATAAGGACAACGACAAGATGGTGTTCCAGTACATCCCATTTGCCGACCACAACGCCATGCTTGATCCGCCAACGGTGGATATCACCGGGCGCATTCTCGAGATGCTGGCGACCTACGGGTATGACAAGAATCATCCGGCGGTGAAGCGGGCGATTGCTTTTGTCCGCAAGGAGCAGGAGCCGGATGGAAGCTGGTTCGGGCGCTGGGGCGTGAACTACATCTACGGTACGGCGCTGGTGTTGCGCGGGCTGGAAGCGATCGGGATGGACCTGCACGAGCCCTGCGTGCAGCAGGGCGCCGAGTGGCTGCGCATGGTGCAGAACGCCGACGGCGGGTGGGGCGAGACTGTGGGGTCTTACGATGACCCGACTCTGCGCGGGCAGGGAGAGAGCACGCCTTCTCAGACTGCTTGGGCGATCTTGGGATTGCTGGCGGCTAATGACATTCGCAGCGATTCGGTGGCGCGCGGCATTGCCTATTTGCTGCGCACGCAGAGAACTGACGGATCGTGGGATGAGCCGTTCTTTACGGGCACGGGATTTCCGCGGGTGTTTTATTTGATGTATCACCTCTACCGGGATTATTTCCCGCTGCTGGCGCTGACGACGTACGCGAAGGTGATGGCGAAGGAGAGCAGTTAGCGATTCAGGAGAAGCGTTCAGTTTGGAGGCTTGAGTTCCACCGTCGTCTCTACAGCAATGACAGCTCCATTCAACTCATACGGTCGATATTTCCATTTCTTGACCGCATCGATGGCAGCGGGAGCTAGAGCGTCAGGTCCACTCACCTTTTCGACACTGGATACATTTCCGTCTTCTTCAATATGGAGACGGAAAATCAGTGCGCCAGCCTTCTCAATTCCTGCTGGATATACAGGGTCGACGCGTTCCAGCAGATAAGTTTGCATGACCTCCGGCGTGACTCTCACTCTGGTGACGTACACACATCCCGGCACACCCCCTGGCATCACCTGTCGAATGTCAAGTGCTCCATCCGTGTCCTTGGGGAAAGTCACCTCTACCATGATCTCGTTTGAGAAGGGCCAGGCATGGATAGCGTCCTTGTAGTTCCGGTGCTTTGAGGCTTGAATTGCAGGTTCTCGCAGCGCTGTGGGGCCTTTGAGCACTTTCGCATCGCGCACAGCTCCAGACTTGCGAAGCACCAAGGTTAGGTCGACGATGCGATCGTCTGCTCCGCCTTGTCCCGTCACTGTCGGGGCCGAACCCAGATTCGGAGGAGAGCCCGGACCGACTGCGACTAAGGAAGGGTCGTGACACTGCGCTATGGCACTAGGCGTAAGAAAGCCGCATGAAAACAGCAGAGCAGTCGAGACGAGTCTCAGCGCTTGCATATTCCGAATCTACGCGCAACCGCTCAAGATTGAAAGGGTTAGACAAATGACGAGTCCGCAGATTGGGTGCATCGCGAAGACTCGACCGGTACGATAGAGTGTTTAGTTGAAGCCGTACCCACAGGTTGACTGCGAATGCTAGCTTTTGTCACTGGCGCCACGGGATTTTTGGGCTCTCACGTCGCACGCGTTCTTGCCGATCAAGGCGCAGAGTTGCGGCTTCTGGTGCGGCCTACAAGCAATCTGCGCAACCTGGAAGGTCTGAAAGCTGAGACCGCTACCGGGGATCTGCGCGACGCTGCTTCCCTCGAAAAAGCGATGGCGGGTTGCGATACCGTGTTTCACGTCGCGGCCGACTACCGGCTGTGGGTGCGCGATCCGGAGGAGATGTACCGGTCCAATGTCGAGGGGACGCGGGCGATTCTGGAAGCGGCGCGGAAGAATGGCGTGCGGCGCGTGGTGTATACATCGAGCGTCGCCACCATGGGGTTCACCAGTAATGGACATCCTGCGGATGAAGATTCTCCGGTCGCGCTGGCCGACATGATTGGCCACTACAAGCGGTCGAAGTTTATGGCGGAGCAGTTGGCGCTCGAGGCCGGGCGCAGCGGGATGAATGTGGTGACGGTGAATCCGACGACGCCGGTGGGGGAGCAGGATGTGAAGCCTACGCCGACCGGGCGGATTGTCCTCGACTTTCTGAAGCGCAAGTTTCCTGCCTATGTGGAAACGGGTTTGAACCTGGTGGATGTGAGGGAGTGCGCGCTGGGACACGTTGCCGCTTTGGAAAAAGGGAAGACGGGTGAGCGCTATATTCTGGGCGGAGAGGATCTGACGCTGAAGCAGATTCTGGATACGCTGGGTCAGATCACCGGGCTGCCTTCGCCAACGATCAAGCTGCCTTATTTCTTTGCGTTTGCGACCGGAGTCATCGACGAGGCTTTCACCGGAAGACTGTTGAAGCGGGAACCGCGGGCCACGGTCGATACTGTGCGGATGGGGAAGAAAAAGATGTTCGCGAGTTCCGCCAAAGCAGAGCGCGAGTTGGGCTGGAAGATCGTTCCGGTGGAAGGGGCGCTGCGGCGGGCGGTGGACTGGTTTAAGGGCAACGGATATGTCTAGAGTTGCGATCGTCGCGGCGCTGGAACGCGAAGTGCGTCCGCTGGTGCGGACGAAGGAGTGGCGCGTCAGCGAGAAGGTCGTCGACGGACGACGCTTCCGGTTTTTCGAGAAGGGCGACTTCGTGTTGGTTTGCGGCGGCATTGGGGCCGAGGCGGCGCGGCGGGCGGCCGAGGCGGTGGTCGCGACTTACGCGCCGAAGGTGATTTATTCGGTGGGCTTTGCCGGGGCGCTCGATCCGGGGCTCAAAGTGGGGAGCATCGTACAGCCGCGGCGAGTGGTGAATGCGGGTGACGGCAGCAGCGTGAATCTGAATCGCGGGGAAGGCGTGCTGGTCAGTTTCGGATCGGTCGCGAGCCCCGAGCAGAAGCCGAGTCTGCGAGATTCGTTTGGGGCGCAGGCGGTTGACATGGAAGCGGCTGCGGTCGCACGCGCGGCTGAAGTGCGGAGAGTGGAATTCGCGGTGGTGAAAGTGATATCTGACGAAGTCGATTTCAGGTTCCCATCGACGGAGCGCTTTGTCGATTCCAACGGCCAGTTTCTGGAGGGGCGATTTGCCTGGTTTGCCGCTTTGCGGCCCTGGCTGTGGCCGCAAGTTGTTCGGCTGGCAGGGAACAGCAATCGCGCCTCGCACGCCCTGAGCGACTGGTTGCGAAAAATGAATGCGGAGCCAGGTAAGACGGGTTCTGGTGCTCGCACCATGGAAGAGGTCAACCGCCGATGAATCGCATGGTGCTTGCTCTGCTAGCGTGGGTCATCGTGACGGTGCCGGCATTAGGCCAGAACAGTCCGCCGACCGTTTACGCCGAAAGCTTCCGGCGAGGTTCGACCCGCATTACCGAGGAGGGGTTCGACCTTAAGCTCACGCCGGAGAATGCGTCGTACCGGGAGCGCGTCAAGGATTCCCAGGGCAAAGATCGTTACGAATTGACGATTGCGCCGGTGATGCCGGGGGGCGACGTCAAGGTCACTTCCTGGAACATAACACTCAAGGATTTGCACCACACCTTCTATCGCAATCTTCTGATGGCGGAGCAGGAACCGTCGGACGAGGCGAAGAATAATGTCTTTTGGCTGAATCCGAACCAGTCGGCCCCGGTGCCGGTGCGAGCCAAGCGGATCATGAAGGTCGAAGATTTTTATATGGTGATCCAAGTGAAGGATCTGCACTTCACGCCGCTGGACTCGCCGTATCTGGATTCGATGGCAATCTCACTGGAGATCACGAATACGGATCCACGAACGAGCCACTGAAAAGCCGTGCATTAACCCGAACATTTCATTGGCGGATCGGGTACGCGCGCAAAAGTGAGCAGGGTGGTTCATCTATAATCACAAGAGGTGTTCTCTTAAAACGCGATGCAATTCTTCCCCTTGCCAGCAGTGTTCGTCGGCGGCGAAATCGTCGACATGATCTCCAACAGTGGCGCGGTGGCCAAGCTGGTATTGCTGGGGCTGCTGGCGTTCAGCCTGATTTCCTGGTCGATCATTCTGACCAAATGGAGCCTGCTGCGGCGGGCGCGCATGCAGAGCGGGCGCTTCGTGCGCGTGTTTCGAAAGGCGCAGCGGTTGCAGGATATTGCGGCCGTGGCCGAGCAGTTCAAGCCCAGCCCGCTGGTCGGTGTGTTCCAAGGCGGGTACGAGGAGTACAAGCGGCAGGCGCAGACTTCGGGCACGATTCGGAACCTGCTGTCGATCCAGCGCGGGATGCAGATTGGGGCCTCGGAAGGGATCACGCGGCTGGAGAGGAATATGCCGTGGCTGGCGATTACGGCTGCAGTGACTCCCTTTGTCGGGCTGTTTGGCACGGTATGGGGCATCATCGATGCGTTTCACGGGCTGGGGACGGCGGGCGCGGCGACGTTGCGGGCGGTGGCACCCGGCATTTCAGAAGCTCTGATTACCACGGCGGCCGGATTGGCGGCTGCGATTCCCGCTGTGATCGCTTACAACCTGATTGGGGCGTCGATCCGCGAGTTTGCCTCGCGCAGCGATGACTTTGCCCTCGAAGTGCTCAACGCGGTGGAGCACACCCAGGCACAGGCTCCGGTCGCAGAAGTGAGGCGCTGATGGCGTTCACGACTTCCAACGGACGCACACAGACGGCGCTGGCCGACATCAACATCACTCCACTGGTGGACGTGGTTCTGGTGCTGCTCATTATTTTCATGGTGACGGCGCCGGTGCTGCAGTCGGGAATCGACGTAAGCGTGCCGAAGACGCGGACGGTGAAGCAGATTACCGAAGAGCGCATGGTGATCACGATCAATAAGGATCAGCGCGTTTTTCTGGGCAATGACGCCATCAACATCAATGAGATTGGGGCCAAGTTGCGGCAGAAGATTCGCGACCCGCGCAATCAGGCTGTGTTTGTGCGGGCCGATGAAAATGTTCCGTTCGGCGCTTTCGCCACGGTGATGGACGCGGTGAAGCAATCGGGAATTACCAATGTCAGCATTGTGACGCAACCACTCGAGCAAAATGGCAGCAAACGCTGATATCTATTTCGAGCGCGAACGCTGGGGCCGCGCGCTGGCGTGGTCGGCCGGGTTGCACGTGGGCCTCACGGTGGCGTTGCTGATCTACTCGGCAGTCGTCTACCGGACGAGCGGCGACACGTGGGGCGCGGGTGGAGGCGGGGAAGCGATCGGCGCGACGCTGGTAAGCACGGTGCCGCTGCCGGCGAATCCCGCCCAGACGCAGAATGTGCTGGCGAATGAATCAAAGGGAATCACGCAGTCGCAACCGAAGATCGAAGAGAAGGCGCCGGATGCGATTGAGATTCAGGGCAAGAACGCAAAGATAAAGCCGAAGAAGAAACAGGAGACGGTTTCGAAAGAGAAATCTCAGGCCCCGCCCGAGGAAGAAAGCAATCAAGTGGCGTTTGGAGAGGGCGGGCCGGTCAGCGGGCCTTACGGTACGTTCAGCGCGGCGGGGGCCAAGGGCGGATTTGGCGTCACGGGGGGCGGCGGGGATTTTGGCACAAAGTACTCGTGGTACGTGCATGTGATTCAGCAGAAGGTTTCGGAGAACTGGCTAAAGTACGAGGTGGACCCGAGAATCACGTCGGCGCAGCGCGTGTACATCACGTTCGACGTGGCGCGGGATGGCCATCCCATGAACGTGCAGGTGGAGCAGTCGAGCGGCGTACCTTCGCTGGATATTTCGGCGGTGCGCGCACTGCAGCGCATTGATACTTTCGGTCCGTTGCCGCCGGATTATTCCGGTGGGAAGATTTCGGTGGAGTACTGGTTCGACTACAAGAAGTGAACCATTCGGGTAAATACCAAGCACTACCGATTGACTTTGTGCGTCGAAGTAGAGGCACAATGCGGTGAGAGAGTGTAAGAGGGAAGAAGCCTTGCAAAGCAATTCATATCGTTCTACGATATTGTGGTACGGAGTATGTTTTTCCCCCACAGGGATGGACGAAGCCGCTAGACCCACTTTCCGGCGACGGCCCAGCAGTTTCCGCGGCCTCGCGTTGGCGTTCGTTCTTATTGGCTACTTTCTATCTTCGGCGCTGTTCGCTCAGGATTGGGTGAAGACGGGCACGAGCCTCGGCGTGGAGAAGGTGCGGCTGGCGGTCCCGGACTTCAAGCCTTCGACCGGTGATCCGCAGAACACCGTGCTGCTCAAAAGCTTTAACGACACGCTGTGGAACGATCTCGACGTCTCCGGCGTCGTGGAGTTGGTGTCGAAGAGTTTTTATCCGTTGCAGACTCCCGGGCAGCCGCCAGAGGTCAATTCTCTGACGTGGAATGCGCCTCCTCCTAACGCCGCCGTGCTTGCGTTTGGAAGTTTGGGCGTGGCAAGCGGAAAGCTAACGGTGCAGGGCTGGCTGTACGACGTGAAGAACACGCAGTCGCCGCAGATTTTGGGCAAGCAATACACGGATACCTCCAGCGACGCAGCGGCGCGGATGATGGCCCACAAGTTTGCCGACGAAATCATCTTCCGGCTGGGTGGAGGCATTACCGGCATCGCCGAGACGCAGATCTACTTTGTCAGCGACCGCACCGGGCACAAGGAAATCTGGGCCATGGATTACGATGGATCGAACCAGCACCAGATCACCCATTTAGGCTCGATTTCACTATCGCCGCGGGTTTCGCCGGACGGGTCGCGCATCGCTTTCAGCAGCCTGACCAAGACAGGCTGGGAAATCATGATGTATTCGCTCGAACTGAACCGGGCGGTGAGTTTCCCGCACATGGGCGGGACGAATCTGTCTCCGGCGTGGTCGGGGGATGGGACGAGGCTGGCGTTCTCGTCGTCGCGCGGGGGCGAGCCCGAAATTTATGTGTCGGACGCGTCAGGCGGGAATCTACATCGTTTGACGACGGCGAAGGGGCCGGATGTGTCCCCGGTGTGGAACCGGAAGACGAACTCCCAGATCGCCTTTGTCAGCGGGCGCACAGGATTGCCGCAGATTTATACAATGGGAGCCGACGGCACCAACCAGCAGCGCATGACCGATCAGGGGTACGCGGTGTCGCCGAACTGGGCGCCCAACGGGCAGTTTCTCTCATTTGCATGGGTGCGGAAGTATGGGCCAGGGGAACCAGGATCGTCGGATCTTTACTTGATGGACATCGCCAGCAAGCAGTGGGTGCAACTTTCGCACGACGGCGGGCGGAACGATTTTCCATCGTGGTCGCCGGACAACCGGCATATCGTTTTTCAATCGAACCGATCGGGCAGTCTGCAGATATGGACGATGCTGGCCGACGGCAGCAAGGCGCAACAGTTGACGTTTACAGGACACAACAGCCAACCGAATTGGAGTTGGAAATAGTAAATACGCTTCGTCTGACCCTGGAGGCAAGCCTTTGGGGTCGTAGGGAGGAATAAAAGTGAAGCATCAAAGCATGAAGTGGTCTCTGCTCATCATTGCCCTCAGCGCTCTACTGGCGCTTGGCGCCTGCGGAAAGAAAGCGGTTCCGCCTCCGCCACCACCCCCGCCGCCACCACCCTCTCCGACTGCATCGATTTCCGTGGCTCCGAATTCCATTCAGGCGGGACAGTCGGCCTCGCTGACCTGGCAGACCAGCAATGCCACCGACGTATCGATTGACGGCATTGGCGCGGTGCAACCGAACGGCTCGCAAAGCGTGTCGCCGACGGATTCCACGACCTACCACCTGACGGCCAAGGGATCGGGTGGGACGCAGGAAGCCACCGCGCGGCTTACGGTGACAGCAGCGGCGGCGCCGCCTCCTCCTCCCACGACCTCGGTCACAGACGAGGACTTGTTCAGTCAGAACGTGAAGGATGTTTACTTCGACTACGACAAGGCCGACCTCCGCGGCGATCAGCAAGCCTCGATCCAGGCGGACGCGCAGTTCCTCAGTCAACACAGCAATGTGAATTTCACGATTGAAGGACACTGCGACGAGCGTGGCTCGACCGAGTACAACCTGGCTCTGGGCGACCAGCGCGCCAGCGCGGTGAAGAACGCGCTGACCGCGGCGGGCGTGAACGCCAGCCGGATCAAGACCATCAGCTACGGCAAGGAAAAGCCCTTCTGCACCGAAAGCAACGAAGCTTGCTGGCAGCAGAACCGCCGTGGGCATCTCGTCTATCAGAAGTGAGACTGGCCGGGAGGCGCCGTTTGGCGTCTCCCGTTTCTTCTTGCGCGGGATTGGGCATTGGTGCGCGCATTTGGCGTCCCCATTGAGGCTTCCGGTTCCGGGTAGCCCTTTCTGTGCGGAATCATCCCAGCCTGTGGGACAATCATGGCATCTAAGCAACCGGCAGTTCAGGGAATCTTTATGAAATCACATCGCATTTCCGCATTTTTCGCAGTATTGCTGGTGCTCTGGTTGGGTGCGGCTCCAGCTTGGGGCGTGAGTAAAGAAATGGTGCAACTGCAGACCCAGGTGCAACAACTGCAGGAGCAAATGACGGCCATGCAGCGCAGCTTTGACGAGCGCATGGGGGTCATGAAGAACCTGGTCGAGCAGGATACGGACGCCATCAACAAAGTCGCGGCGGCGCTCAATGGACTTCAGCAGACGCTGGCAAAGCAGCAGGGCGACTCGGGCGGCAAGGTCGATCAGCTTTCGGGGCAGATCCAGGCGCTCAACGACACCATGGATGAACTCAAGGCGCGCCTGGCCAAGGTGAGCAAGCAACTGGAAGATATGCAGTCGGCGCAACAGAGTCTGGGTGCCCAACAGGCCACGCAGCTAGCTGCGGCCGACGCCGCAAAGAACGCTCCGCCGCCGGATGTGCTCTACAACAACGCCGTGCGCGATTACAACGGCGGCAAGAACGACCTGGCCCTGCAGGAGTGTTCGGACTACATCAAGTTCTATCCCAATACCGATCTGGCGGGGAACTGCTATTTCTACCTGGGGGAGATTCAGTTCCGGCAGGGAAACTACCAGCAGGCGGCGCAGAGCTATGACGCGGTTTTGCAGAACTTTCCCAGCGGGAACAAGGCTGCGTCAGCGCAGCTGAAGAAGGGATTCGCTCTTATTGAGTTGGGCAAACAGGATGACGGGGTCAGCGAGCTGCGACGTCTGATCCAGCGCTATCCACATTCGCCGGAGGCGCTGCAGGCGCGGGACCGGCTGCGGAAGCTGGGAGTCGCGACTACCGGAAGGTGATTTTCCACGGTGAATTGGGCCTGCGGATTGGGCCGTTTCACTAGGCGCCGTGGTGATGGGGTCTTTTGGGCGTGTGATGCTTTCCGGCTTTGTGGGCGTGATGGCGTTGCACGCGCGGATCGCGGTGATGACCCCACTTCGCCGGAGTGAAGGTCGCGTGCGGAGTCGCTGCCAGGGCGAACGCACTGGACAAGATACACAGCGTCAGTACCAAGAAGCACCGTCTCATATACCCTATCTCCGGCGAACTTCTCCTACTTTATAACTATATTTTTCGGAAAGCTAGAGGACTAAACTGGTTTCGTCGGAATTATTGTCCGAGGTGGACTCATGGAACACAGCACCCACGATCAGGATACGGCGAAAGGGGCCACGGAAACCGAGGACCATAAAATCCCTGGCAACGTTGGCCTCCAGGAACAGCTCGGGCATCGCGATCAGGACCCGATGCTGAAGGATGCGGACTCCGATTTTCCCGAACCTGGGCAAAATCCAGAACATAGCGGCGAGCCGGAACGAAAAACTGGGTAGAACAGCTTGCCGAGGAGTCAAAGTGGAAAGCCCTCTCTTGCGAGAGGGCCTTTTCCTTTTGAGGCGAATTCAGCGCTAGCGAAGCTCTTCCATCACCGCTTCCAGCACTTCTTTGCCCGGACGCGTCATCGAATCAGGCAGCGTGGCCAGCGGTTGGTCGACGACGTTCAGCATGTCAAGGAAGTTGGGCGCCTCGGGATTCACGTAGAAGACGCCGGTCAGCACTTCGCCCTTGTCGTGGGCTTCGGTGAGACGGGTAATCGCGCGAATCTTGTCGGTCGGGTCATAGTCTTCTTCCAGCTTGCGCAGGCGCAAGTGGGAACCGTCGTGCATGGTGACTTCGACGGTCGAGCCGGGATCGTATTCGACGGCAATGTCCTCGAAGTGTGGAACGAAGCTGACGTCCTGCAGGGTCTCTTCGTGCTCTTTCACGTACTTATAGGACTTGGTCGAACCCTCGTGGTCGTTGAAGGTGACGCAGGGCGAGACCACGTCGAGCATGACGGTACCCTTGTGAGCGATCGCGGCTTTCAGCATAGCGCTGAGCTGGCGCTTGTCTCCGGAGAATGAGCGGCCCACGAGAGTCGCGCCGAGTTGAATCGCAAGAGCGCAGGTGTCGATGGGCGGGAGGTCGTTGACTACGCCCGTCTTCAGCCTCGATCCCAGGTCGGCGGTGGCTGAGAACTGGCCCTTGGTGAGGCCGTAGACGCCATTGTCTTCGATGATGTAGATGATCGGCAGATTGCGGCGCATGAGGTGGATAAACTGTCCGATGCCGATGGAGGCGGTGTCGCCATCGCCGCTGACGCCGATGCATACGAGCTTGCGATTCGCCAGCAGGGCTCCGGTGGCCACCGAGGGCATGCGCCCGTGCACGGCGTTGAAGCTGTGCGAGCGGTTCATGAAGTAGGCCGGAGTCTTCGAGGAGCAGCCGATGCCGCTGGGTTTGATGAGCAGTTCGGGCTGCACGCCCATCTCGTACATCGACTCGATGATGCGCTCGGAGATCGCGTTGTGGCCGCAGCCGGCGCACAGCGTGGTCTTGCCGCCCTTGTAATCCATGACGGTGAGGCCGATGCGGTTGGTCTTTGGTCCGGGTGCTGCTGTTCCGGGTTCGACGGGAGTCGTGGCCATCTACTTACCCTCCATGCTGGTCAGTTCGTCGGTGATGGACCGCGCGTCGAGCGGGAGTCC
>Ga0182024_10018693_pt1 | contig 12870 bp, 12 predicted proteins | sample P32metaG_FD_120480 | JGI IMG/M metagenome (GOLD analysis project Ga0182024, IMG submission 120480) | Permafrost microbial communities from Stordalen Mire, Sweden - P3-2 metaG (Illumina Assembly) | ecosystem: Environmental > Terrestrial > Soil > Wetlands > Permafrost | place: Sweden: Stordalen...
ATCTGGGCGGCGGGGATCGGTGTTGGCGGGGATCTGGGCGGCGGGGATCGGTGTTGGCGGGGGTCTGGGCGGCGGGGGTCGGTGTTGGGGGGGGGCCGGGGGGCGGGGCTGGGTGGTGGCGGGGCTCGGTGGTGGGGGCCGTTCGTGGGGGGCGGGACGGGGGGGGCGGGGAATCGGGGGGGGGGGATTGGGGTTTGCGGGGGATGGGGTTGGCGGGGATCGGTGTTGGCGGGGATCGTGGTCGTCTGCTACACCGTCAGGGTGCCCGTCGGACACATCCGGTAGCGTGGCGGGTCTGGCCGCAGGGGCAGCCAATCGCCGGAGGAAGATCGTCAGCGTCTCGAGGCCGCGCTTGGTGAGCACTTCCCACTGAAATCGGACTCTCAGTCTACGTCCTTGGTCCCGGCGACGGCGGGACTTTTTGGGTCATCTCGAGGAGATCGAAGAGCGAAGCCCGATCCATGCGGGATCGGGGGTGTGCTCTTCTCCTTCGGAGCCGACATCGCGGCCGCATGACCACGCTCAGATCTCCATCAGTCCTCGTTCAGATGGCGTCCCCCACTTCGGAAGCGCGCATCTGGAACAAGGATCCTTCAGGCCAGGTCAGCGCCATGAATATGAACTCCTTCACGAGACGGGCTGGGCGAACTTGCCTTCGTTCAGAGTAATCAGCACGCGAACTCGTACGCGTGCGAGCCGCCTTCGGGTGGCCCCGCTGCTAGCTCAATGACAGGATGCCGGCGGCGAGATCCTCCTGGTCCGGCCGGCGCGTCAAAAGCGATGGCAGAGAGGGTGAGTGGGGCGTTGATTTTGAAGCCGACTTTGGAACATGTTTCGACCCTACGGGTAGGGTGGTCAATACGTGCGCATTCCGATGATTCCGTACCCCCAGTCCGGTGTTTTTTCGGAGGCGAGGGGTCGGAAGGCCGCGTAGCGGCCGACGCGCAGCTTCGAAGTCGGTCAGGTGGGCGGTGGCACCGCTGAGACGGGTAAGCAGGGTGCCCGGGCAGATGTCAGCACCGAGCATGAGCGACGTTCCCGTGGCTCAGCTGTTGGCCAGGCGACAGGGATTCTGGTGACAGGAGGGTCGATGGGGGTACAAGTAGCCAATGGCGATGTTTCCATTGATTACCAGCGGTAGAAGTGGTGCCGACCCGCGCTCTCGCCCCGCCCGAGGACAAAGCCAATAAGCCATAAGACAAACAACACCACCGCCACGATCCAAAGCACGTGGAGCGCAAATCCTGCCCCTGCCAGAATAAGCACGAGCAGAAGCGCGAGTATCAGCAGCATAGAGTGAGGATACCCGAACGACTAGGACTCGAAACGCAGCTCGAGGGACAGCTCAGAGCCCCGTGCCCCCCTAATCATTGAAAAATGGGTGCAGCGCAGAATATTAGCCGAAGGCTCCGCCGCAACGGCCGAGTCTCGCTTGGACGGAGGGATTCGTCCGGATTCTAGGGTCGGTCGTAATGTGCAGGATCCCTACTCCACTGCCCTGAAGCGGGCGAAGACCCACTCCAGCCGCCGATGCGCGCCTCGAAGCACAACCCGGCGGCGGCTGCGCGTCGGCGGAGGGTGCCGAAGAACACGCCGTGTGGGTCATAGCACACCTCGCCGATCACGACGCGGCCCGGCCGACGCAGAACGCGGCGCAGCTCGCGGAGCGCTGCGGTCATGTCGGGCACCTGGCCAAGCGTCGAGACGAGGTAGACCGCGTCAAACGCGCCGTCAGGGTAGGGCAGCGCCGCAGCGTCGCCGCGGGCTGGCACGACGTTGGTGATGCTCCGAGCTCGAGCGCGACGCATCGTCAGAGCGAGCATCTCCTCCTGGAGATCGAGCACGTCGAGCCGGCCCCGTTTTCCTAGTCGGGCCGCGACTGGCAGCGCGTAACGCCCGCTGCCCACGCCGATCTCGAGCAAGTTCTCCCGGGCGCCGGTGCAAGGACTTCGCGCAGCCGCCGCTGGGTCACGAACGGGTGGGGCGCGTCGATCCATAGGCGCTGGGCGAACGGGCGCGGCGTCGGGTGCAGCCGCCACCACCACCACAACCCGATGGCGCCGAAGGCTGCCGCCAAGCGAGGAACGCCTCCACGCTTGGCCGATCCGAGCTCACGACCAGCGAGAGGATCTGCGAGGGCGCTGCTCATCCCCTGATACTTGCAGAAGGGCGCCCGGAGGCTCGGCAAAGTCAGAGGCACTGGGAGCTCTGTTGATCGCTCCCGGAGGTTCCGGCAATTCCGAGACTGTGGTCGCTTCAAAGGCGCAAGGCCCGGTCGCACGCCAGTGGCTCGCCACTCGTCTCGGCCTGCGATAGCGCCATCCCCGAGCGCTTACCTGAGTCCGCCGTGTGCAGAGATCCTTCTACGGGCCGAGGAGGTCCGTCGGGTCGTCGGCGTGGTCTTCTTCCTGTTCCAGGATCGATTCGATGAGCCGCCGGCTGGTGGGATCGCTGTCACCGATCCAGCGAGCGATCTCCTGGTAAGTGGTGATGACGATGCGTTCGGCGACCAGATTCTCTTGGAGCATCGCTGTCAGGTCGGTCTGTTCCGGTGCGGCGTACTCGGTGTGCGACCGCTGTACCAGCGTGGCCGGATTGAGGTCAGGACTGCCACCAAGTTGACTAATCCGCTCGGCCGCGCGCTGACCATGTTGCATTTCCTCCGCAGCGTGTTCGGTGAACTGCGCCGCCACCTGAGCGCTGTCAATGCCACTGGCTGCGATTGCGTTCTGGGTGTACCGCATGACGCATACCATCTCGGTAGCTACGACCTGGCTCAAGATTTCGATGAGCTGGGTGGTGTCAGCGGTGTTGCCGGCGGTCACCGGCCCTTCACTCATCTTCTTGCGAGCATCGTCTCGAATGGCCGTCACATCGATCTCGAACTTGTTGCTCATAAGTATCGTCTCCTCTCGCTGAAGCTCTTTACGCCTTGAGGTCATACCCTGCCCAGCAACCCTCCCCGCACCTCACGCCCGCCCTCGGGTTGCCAGCGCAGGGCGCCAACGGCAGTGCCGCCAGAAGTCAGAGGCTCGATCAGCCTGATCCGGTAGGGATCCCGCTGTGGTACTGCTCGGGCCGCCGGCCGAGTACCACCCTCGGCCGGTCGCGGCGGCGCTCAGGATGGTGGAAAGATTGTATGGCGTCCGCTGCGGCGGGTGCGGGTTCGTGTACGAGACTGACGCGCAACCGCCGCCAGCCAAGACGAGGGAGGGGTCCCTCAAGGCCGACAGCGGTGCCGGGATTTAGCTTCCCGGCACATCATGCACCACGAAGGGACCGCGGTGCTGAGCCGCCGGCGGTGCCGCTCGAGCGGGGCCTCGCGCTACCGCCGCCAGCCCCGAGAGGGGGGCCTCAGGTCAGGGACGCCGGCGGCTGCTGCGCCGTACTAACGCATCCGAAGTATGACTGACACGGGAGGGACCCCGATCGTGCCACCGGGGGCGCGGCGTCTAGAATGTCCACGGCTTCGATTGCCAGCAACCCGCTTCGACCGCGGGTCGGAGGGAGAGGACCAGGGACCGAGCTGGAACGCGCCATCTCAATTCGCGCCCAGTAGAGAGAGCTTGAGGCGTTCAAAGCAGGGCCGGGCATGGCGGCGCATTTCCCAGTGGCTTTGGCTGCCGACGATACTTGGGGGTCTACGCTCACGAAGTGCCCGACATCCCCCCTCGACGTTCGTGTCGACGAGGCCTTCACTCCGAGCGATCGCGACAACACTCACCTCGCTGCGCTCGACATTAGAGAGCCCTTCGAGACTCAGCCCCGGCGTCTTGTATCGGGCTAACGACCTCGCTCAGCACCGGTTGCTCCCTGGTCGAAGGACGCGACAAAGCTTCTCGACGTATCGGCGGGTTGATGTGGATCAAGCCGAGGTCGCACATCGTGCTGCCTCCAGCCGACGGGCCGAGAACACTTGCACCACAGGTTTGGCACCGCTGTCGATGTGCGATCAGGGCGCGATCCTCGGCTCTTGTTGGGCTCGCTGTCCTTGCTCCACCAGTTCTCTGAGGAGAAGACAGGTCCGCTCGTCAGGGTCGACGCCGAGCTCGTCGAGGCGCGCCGTCAACGCGTTGAAGGTCCGCTGCACGGCGTCAAGGCGCCCCAGACGCGCCTGGATGCCGATCTGTCGCCGGTACAGCTCCTCTGCATACGCGTCTATCTCGATCGCTCGCGCGAGCGCTTGGAGCGCCGCCTCGTCGGCTCCAGCCTGCTCGTGGACTTCTGCAAGGCGCCCGAGGGCGTCGAGGATGCGGGAACGCAGGTCGCCGCGAAGCGTCTCTGCCCAGAGCCAGTCGCAGTCAGCGACGAGATCGCCTGAGTAGAGGGAGATTGCTCGCACGAGCGCACACATTCTCTCCATCTCTTGAGGCGCATCCGACGCCTCCGAGAGCGCCTGCTCGACCTCCCACAGATCGACCTCGAGCTCGCCGTCGACGAGGCGATAGCGCGTTCCATACCGCTCGACGACGCACAGCCCGGAGACGCCGGAGGCCTCCCGCAGTCGTGTGCGGAGACTTGTCACCGTGTTCCAGAACCGCTGGCTGACCTTGCCCGGGTCCACCTCCGGCCAGAGCGCTTCGACGACCGTCTCGGCCGTGCCGCCGTCGGGATGGCAGCAGAACCAGGCGAGGAGCTCTCGGGACTTGGCGCGCATACCGGTGCGGACCTCGTCGCCGCCCGCCTCGACCCGGAGGGACCCGAGCAGCTGGACGCGGACAGGTGCCTCGCTCGATGACACCGGTAGCTCACTGACATCGACAGCCCTCGTCGTGCCTGTGACCCGCGACTCCTCGGCCACCGGCTCGTCGTCGACGCGGCGGGCAGCTCCGACGGCCACGAGGGCGGCGGTTGTCTCCTCGGGACCGAGACAGACGAACTGGGTCTCCTCTGACTCGCTCGAGGAGCTGATCTCGACCCGGCCGTCGCCGTCCACCTCAACCGTGGTTCGCGGCGCCGCTCCGGCGCCGATCACGAGAGCTCCGATCCCGAGGCGCCGGCCGAGGCCGAGCACGCTCCGAAGCCGGCCCTCGAGGCTCGCCGGTGGCCGCCTGCAGACAAGGAGCAGGACGGGCATGGGATCCTCGGGATGCGCCTCCCAGTAGGCGGGTAGGTCGGGGAGCTCCTCGTCCTCGAACAGACGGACTCGTCGGATCACCTCGACCTCGGCCTCCCGGAGAAACTCCTCGACGGTATTGGCGCTCCGAAGCCCTGGAAAGGCATCGACCCCGGGGAGCAGGTCCGGCCACAGAGTCGATTCGACGACACATTCGAGATACCCGGGCAGATGCCTCGTGACGACATCGGCGACGAGGGCCCTAGCGACGGCCTCGGCACCCGTGCCGTTAAGGCCGAGCCCCCCGCTTGCGACATCGATGACCAACGGTTCCTCGCCGCGTCGGCCGACAAGGAGGCGGCCGAGCGATACGTCGAGCTCGAGGGGTCGGGCGATCCATCCCTGTGACTCTTCCTCATCGCCTTCCGCCTTCTCGTCGTCGCCTGGTCGGCCTTGGCGGGCTCGAAGCAGCTGGGCCAGTGCCGGCGAAGGCTCCCACCCCCGACCGGACCACCGCGCGACAGGTGGTAGAGACTTGTAGGCCCGGCGCCGGCGAAGGCGCCCGAGCGTGACGGCCGCTGCCACGCCGGCCAGGAAGGAGGTCGAGACGACGGCATCCGACGGGAGCTGGACGAGTGATCCTGGCGAGGACGAGGCTTGCTCGGCACCATGTCGTCGGCGACCGCCCGACCGATCGGGTGGACGGCGTAGTACCTCGTGGCGCTTGGGTCTGGCGTCGTGTCCCTCCGTCGAGCGCGGCAGAGGCCGCTCGTGGTGCGGCAACTGTTTCTTGCCAGCGCGCTCGCGAACGGGCAGGGCTCCGTGACGACCCTCAGCACGATCTTCGGGCCGCAGGTGTGCCGCCGCCCGAGGGGGCAGCTCTAGCACCCAGCCCGGCTGGATGAGCGACGGGTCCGTGAGCGAGCCGTGACCAGGCTGTGGCTTGCCGACGTTCAGCTCGAAGATCTCCCGCCAGTCGAGCGGATCGCCGAGATACTGCTCGGCGAGACCCCACAGCGTGTCGCGCGGGGCCACGGTCACGACGACCCTCCCAGGCCGGCGAGTCGCCTCGCCAGGGTGAGGCACGGTGGGCTTCGCGGCCACGTTCGCTCGGGCCTCCTGCAAGTCGTCCGCGACGAGGGCTTTCCGATGCTGCGTGCCCGTTCCGCTCAAGGCCGCCGCGAGCGACGCGCTGTGAGCTAGCGCCTCGCCACCACCTGGCGGGAGTGCGAGCACGACGCTCGCGACGAGCGCGGCCACGAGCGGCTGGAGGGGGCCGGCAAAGCGGACCCGCCAGGGACGACGGCCGTCGACGACCGCTCGGATCTCTGTGAGGGCGCACGCCACCACCTCGGCCCAGGCGACCCAGGCGACGATCGTCACGACCTTCAGGTAGAAGGACCCGCTCGGGCGATAGCCGCCGCTGAACAACCCGTGAAGGGCTGTGACGCTCGGCACCTCGTGCGGGAGCGGCCATCCGACGCCGACGACAAGGGCGGCCGGCACGCCACCGAGGAGAACTGCCAGACCGACGAAGGCGGCGAGGCCCCGAGCGAGTTCGCCGCGGCGCCGCCCTGTCACGGTGCTCCTCCAGGCCCGAGCACCGGCACGGCCGTCCCCGTCCCGGTCACCGTGAGGGCGGGAACCCCGACGACAGACAGGATGGCGAGTCGCTGGCGGAGATGGACGGTGACGGTCACCGTGTCCCCCGATACGGCGACGCTCCCTTGCTCGCCGAGGGTCCGCAGGAACGACTCGGCGGCTGCCTCGGCGGCGGAGGCGTCGAGGACGACCTTGCCGGAGGAGCGGTAGGAGGAGATGGAGATGGCCTGGGCTCCGGCGCGCGCCGCCGCCTCTGCGTTGTCGATCGCCACCCGGCGGCCCGCCAGCACGTCTCCCCCGTCGACGACGAGCCCGGCGAGCAGCAACAGCGCCGCCATGATCCCGACGAGAAAGACCGTCACCTGTCCCGAGTCGTCCGGGCTCCTCACGAAGAAAGGCTCCGGTACCGGTCGAGCACCGACGCCCCTGTCGCCGAGATCGTCGACGACCCTGGCAATCCGGGCACGGCCGAGGAGAGCGTCACCTCGCACGAGACGCGGACCGAGACGACGCCGCCCGGCACGAAGTCGGCCACGTCGACGGCGACCTTCGTCACCGCGCAGCTCGTGCCGCCAGAGGAGAGCGACGAGGTTGCCTCCGCCCTCGCCGCAACGACAGCGGCCTGCGGGCTCGAGGCAAGCGTGGCGGCGCGGGCCGCCGCGCCCGCCGCCCCGTCGACCGACTCGCGCGCCGAGGCGACGCGACCTAGCGCGACGACGAAGAGGAGCACGACGATCAGGACAGGCGTGAGGAGCGCCAGCTCGAGGGCCGCCGACCCCGACTCGTCGCGGCGCCTCACGGCTGGAAGGCCTCCACTGGCGCCGACGAGGTCGCGAAGACATCTGAGACCGGGGAGGAGGCTCTCGACGGCCCCGGTCACTGTCGCTCGCGCCGTCGTCGCGCTCCGGCTCACGCTGACGGCCGGGCGCTCGACGAGCGTCGGTGCCACGTTGTGGAGAAAGACGCTGGCGGCTCTCTTTCCTGCGGCGGCGTTCCCGCCATAGAGGCGGGCGGCCTGGGCGCCCTCCTGGGCGGCGGAGATGGTCGCGTGCTCGGCCTCGTACCACAGGCCGAACTGCACGATGGCAAGGATGAGAACGAGGAGGGCGGGGAAGACGAGCACCAGCTCGAGTGAGCCGGCGCCGCTGTCCTCACCGAGGCGCCCCTTGAGGCGCGAGCTCCTTCTCAACGGTTGCTCTCAGTTCGTCGGGATGTGATGGGCGACGCTCATCACCTTCACGAGGATGACCGCCACGACGGCGAGGGCTACAGCCGCCAGTCCCGCCGCGATGAGCACCGTCTCGACGGTCGGGCTGCCCCGGTCGTCGATACGGGCACGGAGCGACTTCCACTCCTCCACAAGCAGGTGGTACAGGGACTCGATCACTATCACCATCTCCTTTTGAAAAATCGTCCTCGTTCTCTTCACGACAGCGCCAGCACGCCCATGACGGCAGGGAAGCCGAGGAAGACGACGAAGCCGATGGCGAGCAATGCCACCGGTGCCGACATCGCCTCCGTCGCCCGGTTCGCCTTCGCCTCGGCCTCGGCGAGCTCGTGGGAACGAAGAGACGCCGCCTTGGCGACGAGCGAGGCGCGGATGCGCGCCCCTTCCGTGCCGGCGAGCGAGACCGACGATGCGAGGTCGCACAGCTCGGGGACCGACAGCTCCTCCCCGAGGCGCTCGAGGGCCGACCAAGGCGACATGCGCATCGCCTGCGCCGCTTCGAGGGACCCCCGGATCCGAGCAGGCGCCCATCCCGACCCGGCCTGCGAAGCCCGGTGAAGCGCCGTCTCGACGCCTCCCCCGCCCGCCAGCACGACGACGGCGAGGTCCAAGAACGAAGACAGCGCCCGCCGGAGCTCGACCCGACGCTCGTTCGCCTCGAGATGGACGAGGACGTCGGGGAGAAGAAACCCGAAGAGCCCTCCGACGAGCGCCCCGGCTATCGGGAACGAGATCGGTATGCCAAGTCCGCCGGCGGTCATGAGCGCCGCTGTCACCGGCACTATCGCACCCGCCGCGAGCGCCGAGCCGAGCTTCTTAGCGCCGTGGGCCTCCATGCTCTGGCCTGTTACTGCCAGGTCGCTTCGCGTCCTGCTCCACTCGAGCCCGGCCCGCTCGAGTGCGAGAGCAAGACGCGAGCCGAGACCGGCGCTAAGGCCCTTCGGCCGGATGGCCGGAGCCGGCGCCCGGAGGCGGGAGAGCGCCGCGGCAAGTGGCTGGCGGGCGGGGAGGAGCCCCCGGACGACGAGGAGGGCCCCGAGGCCGACGAGGGCGCCGGCAAGGAGGAGGCCGGTCATTTCTTCTCCTCTCCTGCACTGGAGAGCAAAAAGCGCGGTGGATTCGGGTCCCGGCCGATGCGGGCGAGGAGGATGTAAGACCCGGCGAAGCACGTCCCGACGAGGGCGAGCACGACCTCTCCGAGAGCGGTCGCATACGGGGCGAGGAAGTGCCGGTCGAAGACGAGCAGACCGACGACGACGACGAGCGAGATCCAGGTGACCGCCCTCGCCGTCGCTCTCGTCCGGGCCCGGCCGACCTCGATCCGGAGCCGCATCGCAACCTGCTCCCGGGCCGAAGCCGCGAGCGCCGAGAGCAGCTCGCCGAGACGCCCCGCCTGCTCGGTCGTCCCGACCACGAGCGCCGCCGCCACGAGGTCGGCCATCGGGTCGCCGACCTCCCGCGCGAAGGCCGCCATGGCGTTCCCCGGCGCATCTCCGGCGGAAAGGCGGGCGGCGAGGGCCTCGACCTCGGCGCGGATTGCTCCGGGCGACCGTGTAGCGACGGCAGCGATGGCGCCGGTGATGCCGACCCCGGCCGCCGTCGTGTCGCGGAGTTGCTCGGTGAAGGCGGCGATCGCCTCGATGCGGGCCTCGGACCGCTTCTCCTCGTTCCGGCCGGCGACGAGGCGGGGGAGCGACGCCCCGAGGAACGCTCCGAGCACGGCCGTCACCGGCCACCCGGTGAGAGCAAGCAGTCCTAGGCCGAAGACTGCGGCGAGGGCGGCGCAGACCGAGATGTCGCGACGGCCCCTCGCACTGGCGCCCCGCGCGCGAGGAGGCCCCGGAGGGATACCGCGCAGCCCGACCACGAGAAGGACGGCTCCGAGCCCGCTGATCGCTCCGGCGAAAGGCACAAAGGAGCTCATCGCCACCAACCGCCCGGTGCTGCGAGCAGCTCGGGGTCGAAGCCGGCAGCCTCGAGCTCCTCCAGCGTCTCTCCGCGAAGTGGGGCCGCCGGGACGGCCCGGCCGTCCCGGCCGGGGGCGTAGATCTCGTTCGAGACGACATGGGGTCCGTCGGCGCCTGTCACCTCGCGGACAGAAGAGACGAAGCGGCGCGCCTTTTCGCCCGGCACCGAGCGGTGGGCGATGTGGACGACGAAGTGGACGGCCCCGGCGACGAGGAGGTTGGCTGTCTCGAGGCCGAGGCGCTCGGGCGCCATCGCCGCATAAGTGGAGAGCTTGTTGAAGGCCCCCTTCGACGAGCTCGCATGGATCGTGCACAGGCTGCCGTCTGTCCCCATCGTCATGGCCAGCAGCATCGGGATGACCTCTGCCCCGCGCACCTCGCCGACGATCACCCGGTCCGGGCTCAAGCGGAGCGACCACCTGACGAGCTCGGCCATCGAGACCGCGCCTTCGCCCTCCAGGTTGGCCTCCCGCTCCTGGAAGGCGACGACCTGGGGGTGGCGCTCCGAGAACCCGTGCAAGTTGAGCTCGAGGCAGTCCTCGATCGTGACGACCCGCTCTGTAGCCGGGATCTCGTTCGCGAGCGCCCGGGTGTGCGTCGTCTTGCCGGCCCCGGTCGCCCCGGAGACGACGATGTTCTTTCGCGCCCTGACAGCGGCGGCCTCGAGCTCCTTCAGGCCGAGGTCGATCATCCCACCCTCGAGCTGATGCTCGAGGGTGGCGAGCCGTTCGAAGTCGTGCCGGCGGATCGACACCACCGGCCTTGGGCAGACCGCCATCGCCGCGAAGAGCCGGTCGCCGTTCGGGAGCTGGACCGAGACCCTCGGGCAACCGGCGTCGAATCGCCGCTCGGACATTCCCTCCCGACCGAGGGTGCGGACGAGCTCGACGAGCGCCTCGTCGCTCTCGGCGATTGGCTCAACCCGGGACGTCTTGCCGTCGACGTAGCGAACGAAGACCTCGTCGCACCCTTGCGCGTTCAGCTCCATGACCGAGGAATCATCCAGATAGACCTGGAGCGCCCCGGCCGAGAAGATCCGGTCCAGGACGAAACGGGCCGCCCGGTCCTCCTCCTCCGGCGACAGCATCGTCGTTCCCAGCGCGATCCTCCGGGAAGCTTCGTGTTGGAGGCCGTCGGAGATGAGCTTTCCGGCAAGGGCTCGGCGGTCCATCTGGGAGAGCCCGTCACGCTGGACGGCCGATCCGAGGCCAATTCTGACCTCGGCGGCGAGGCGCTGCTCGAGCTCGGTGCTCACAGCTCGGCTCCGATCCGTGTCGGACCGGTGCTCTGGCGTGGCGGGAGGCCAGGGACCGCGTCTTCAGTCTTTCCGTCCAGTTGCCGCGCCAGTCTCTCAGCGAGGCTTCGAGCCGAGTGTGTCAGCGCCGAGCGCCTCGAGTCGTGCTGATCACTCATCAGCGCGCTGACGCCTCTCGGATCCCAGGCGAGGGTACCGAGCACCTCTAATCCGAGGGCGTCTGACACCTCGGAAGCCGGGTAGCGCTCCCGGCGGAAGGTCCCCGGCTCGCCGGAAAGGACGAGCGCGAGCCGAGCGCCGAGTCGCGACCACTCCCCCTGTTGCTCGGCGACGTGACCGAGGTCCGAGAGGAGAGGACGGACTACGACGAGAATGAGGTCGGCGACCTTCACCACTCCGAGGGAGGCCGATCCGGGATCGAGGCGTCCGATATCGCAGACGACAATCCTGGACCTCATGGCTGCGAGGGTGGAGGGGAGCGTCTCGCCGAGGACAGCGAGCGCCGAGCGCGTCGCCGCGGCGCCGACTGGCGCTCCGACGATGTCGATACCGACGACTGTCTGGCAGTGCTGTTCTACGAGCGCGGGGTTCAGCTCGCGCCGACCTGCCGCGGCAAGGGAGGCGAGACCCGGGGTGGGCGCGAAGCCGAGCCGCAAGGCGAGGTCGCCCCCGGAGGGGTCTGCCTCGACGAGGATCGTGTCGCTCCGGAGACTCGCGCTCGTCGCGAGCGCCAAGGCGGTCGTGGTCACGCCGGGAGAGCCCTTCGCAGAACAGAGGACGACGACGCTCATGACGCCGGCAGCAAGACGACAGAAACGTTGCCCACAGCAGAGGCCGCCGCCATCGACGGCGCCGCACCGATCGGCGCGACGAGCGAGACGCTCACGTCGCCGGAGGGATCAGGTCCCGAGACCGCGAGCACACTTGCCTGGCCGAGCACGCTGCTCGTGCTTCCTCCCGAAGCGGCCGTGTCGATGACGATCACCCGATCGCCGGGCACAAGGGAGACCGGCACCGAACCCTGATGGAGGTCGACGGCGACGACGCTGTCGCCCGGCTTCACCGTCGACGACGCGCCGAGCTCCGCTGGCACGAGCAGCTCACCGGCGACGAGGTTCGTGGAAGCAGTCCTGCCGAGCACGCTCGACTCCTCGTAGGACGGGATGACCGATATCCCCGGCGAGATTGACACCTCGACCACGCCGAGGTCAGACGAGGTGAGCGACTCACCGGCAGTCACGGGATGGACGAGTGCGAGCACCGTCTGGCGGTGGTCGATGCTCGAGCGGGCCAGCCCGAACACAAGGGCGCCGACCGCCATCGCGAGCACACCGGTGGCCACGAGAGGCCACGAGCGGCGTCGAACCGGAGGTGTGATCCGTTGAACCGGGCCCGAATCACGGGCCGTGCGTTTCCCGTTCCGCTCACCGAGCTTCGCCGCCATGGTTCTCCTCGCTCCCTCGCTGGATACTTCGCCTCTGGACTCAGCCGCCCGAGGTGTCTAGCGCTTCTGCCTGCTCTACAACGACCGCCGCCCTTGCCGTCGGCCCAGCGACGAGGCCGAGATTGCCGCCACCCGGGGCGCCTCGAGCGATCCAGGACACCCGGTAGTAGATGGTCGCCGTAACGGTGTAGCGACCACTAGGTGCCTGGTGTGAAACGAGTGGCTCTTGTTGATGGTGTTGCCGGCCTCTTAGCTGCGATGCCGGGCCGAGCAGGATCGTTTTTGAACCGGGACGACCCGAAAGCCCTGCCGTAGCGG
>Ga0182024_10018694_pt1 | contig 12869 bp, 17 predicted proteins | sample P32metaG_FD_120480 | JGI IMG/M metagenome (GOLD analysis project Ga0182024, IMG submission 120480) | Permafrost microbial communities from Stordalen Mire, Sweden - P3-2 metaG (Illumina Assembly) | ecosystem: Environmental > Terrestrial > Soil > Wetlands > Permafrost | place: Sweden: Stordalen...
CCGACCGGAATGCAGGTGTCGTTTTTTTTCTCGACGGACGCCGGCACAACGTGGTCTTCGATCCCTCAAGAACAGTTCTTTGGAACGGCCGGTGGATTCTTTGATCCGGTCACCTCGAACCGGGCGTATCTCGACTACGGCGCGGCGGGACCCCTCGTTCGCATTGTCACCTCTCCTCGATCGGTGACCAGGTTGGGTGCGCTGTCGTGTTCCAAGGTCAACTCCAGCATCAACGGCTTGATCTTCGACAACGCCGGGAACGGATTAGCTCTGTGTTTTCCCGGTGACGAACTATCCGGCGGCCGTCTTGAACACACCACTGATGGAGGTTTCCGGTGGAGGACGGTCGCCTTAGGGGCCGGATAGAGCGGCAGTTCTTCCATGTGAATGGCGAACAACCGTCATCCGGTCGTTTCGGGGCCCTGCGGGCCGCACGTACCATGGCGTCATGATCGAGAATCCCAGCCGCGTGTTCTAGTGTCTTCGCTTAACCCTATGACGACGGGTGGTCCCTGGGCGTACGAGGTTGACGACAGTCCGTCGCGCATCGACCTCGACGTCACCTGGGCGTTCCTCTCGACGGAGGCGTATTGGAATCGCTGGCGCACGCGCGATGATGTCGAACGTCAGTGGCGCGGAGCCTGGCGCGTCGTGGGCGCCTACGACCGCTCCGATGGCGCCATGGTAGGTGCGGCGCGCGCCATCTCTGACGGCGTGAGCGACGCCTATTTGGCTGACATGTTCGTACTGGCCGATCATCGGAGAAGGGGCCTCTCCACACAGATATTGGGCGCGATGATCGACAACGGGCCGGGAAGGGACTTTCGCTGGATGCTTGCGACGAGTGACGCGCACGGCCTGTACACCAAATTCGGATTTGGCGCGCCCGACGGACGAGTCATGGTTCGTCCTCCCAACAGATGAATGCCATGACCGTCGAGGTCAAGTGCTTCGAACGTCGCTCTTCGCCAGCGGAACGTCCGCTCGAACGGGGTGCTACTTGGTCCGGATCACCACGGTGTGAGCGAACTTGTCGTGCAGTGTCTGGTTGTTCTTGTCCCAGGCGACCCACAAGAGGTCAATGAAGTGGGGGAGAGATAGTGCGAAGAGGATCAGGAATTGGTGAGCTTCGTGGTGCAGTTGGAGCGTCGTGGGGTTGGTGTAGGTCTGAAAATGGTAGATGCTCCCGATGACGACCAGCGCGCCGTAAGCCACGGCGCGCCTCACCGCTCGTTGGTAGCTGATCTCCGAGACGCCGTCCTCGTCGACGCAGCGCACGGAGACCGCTCGCATGCCGAGCGTCTGGCCGTGGTTGAAGCCAATGAAGAGCGAGCCGTAGAAGAAGGTGGTGACGGTCACGATCACGACGTTGGTGGCGAAGCCGGAGTGTTCGGCGCGCAGGGGCAACTGTACGACGACGTAAAGTAGCAAGCCGTCAATGAAGAAGCCGAGGAACCGTATCCAAAAGCCGGCCAGGGTACGCCCGATGGTGGGCGGCACCTCAGCGGGGAAGGAGGGCAAAGGAGCCGCGTTGGCGTACACCTTCGACGTGGGAGAGCCACAGGAAGAGCAGAACTGTTGACCCGCCACCTCCTCCGCACCGCAGGTCGGGCAGGACGCCATATCAGTCTCTCCTAGGTCGTTCACGTGTGATGAGTGGTACTACACGAGTCACAAGGACTCTAGAGCCTGATGAATCGTGCGACGATCGAGACCGCTGCGGAATCGACTCAGGATCGCTTGGTCGCCACGAAGACCGGAATGATTCGTTCGGTCTTCAGTTGGTACTGCGCGTAAGGCGGGAAGGCCGCGACGGCGCGGTCCCACCACACGGCGCGTTCGTCTCCTTCAACTTCGCGTACCGTCACCTCGAAGGGTTCGGGGCCGTCTTGGATCATGACCGACTCTGGATCGGCAATCAGGTTGAAGTACCAGACGGGATGTTTCGGAGCACCGCCTTGAGAGGCGACGAGCGCGTACGTCCCGTCGTGCTCCACGCGCATGAGCGGCGTCTTTCGAATCATGCCGCTCTTGTTGCCCCGCGTCGTCACAATCACCACGGGTAATCCGGTATCTCGAAGGGTGTTGCCCTCGCCGCCGCCGGTGCGCTCGTACAGTTCGACCTGGTCGCGCACCCACTCCGAGGGGCTTGGTTCGTAGTGACCTTTCAATGCCATTGTCGTGTCCTCGCATCGGTTCAGAAAGTAACGATTTGGTCTTCATCGTAGAGGTCAATTCGCGAAGGGTGACGTCGGAACAAACCGCGTAGACGCCGTCGTTGTACAGTGGGGCCAAATTGCGATGGAGGGGACATGGATATGAGGATTGCGCTCGCCGCGACCGTGGCGGGGAGTCGCTCGAAGGTCTACGACATCTTGCGTACGACGGAGGGTCAGAAGTCCTTCTGGACGACCGATTGCGAACTCGATGAACATCACGGTCGATTCGGCTTTGCCCAGGCTCCGGTGGATCTCATCGTGTCGATCTCACTCGTCGCCGAGGAGCTGGTGAGGATGAAGGTCGATTCCGGCTTTCCGAACTGGAACGGATCTACGTGGGAGTGGGCGCTGAGTTCCGATCCCGATTCGCCCCACGAGACGAGCGTGCAGTTCCGCCACTACGACTTCGAGTCCGGTTACACCGAACCGGAGCTGGCCTACACCGCTCAATCGTGGGCTCTGATCCTCGATCGACTCTCGCGCTACGTGAAAAGCGGCGTTCCCGAGCCCTTCTTCACCAACGATGGCACGTCGAACTAACCGACCGAGAGTCATTCGCACCCCATGAGACCGCACCGTCAACGCGGGCCGGTGGCCTCGATAAGCCGGTGGGCGACGTTAATGTCATCGGCACCGCCGTCGCGAGACAAGTAAAGGACGTCCATGGCTATTGACTTCACTCTCGCACCCGAGCACGAAGAGATCCGTCTCAGGGTCCGCGAGTTCGTGCAGGGGACCATCATTCCGGCGGCGGCGCGACGGGACGATGGGGAACACGCACTCTCTCGACGCGACTATCTCGCGACCATCAGTGGACTGCGCGAGCAGGCCAAAGCTCTCGGACTGTGGCTTCCGCACATGCCCAAGGAGTGGGGAGGGATGGGGCTCGGGCACGTGGAGTTGGCGATGGTGCAGGCCGAAGCCGGCAAGACTCGCGTCGGGCCGTGGGTTCTCAACTGCATGGCGCCCGACGAGGGCAATATGCACACGCTGTTGCACTGGGGCAACGACGATCAGAAGGAGCGCTACTTGCGCCCTCTCTGTGATGGAACGGTGATGTCGTGCTTCGCCATGACCGAGCCCGAAGTCGCCGGATCCGATCCGACGCTCATTCGGACGCACGCCGAAAAAGACGGTGACGAATGGATCATCAACGGCCACAAGTGGTTCATCTCCAACGCCCGCCGTTCGCAGTTCGCGATCCTGATTGCTCGGACCGAACTCGACGTTCCAGAAGGCTCCTCGGGTGCGACCACGGCGTTCATCGTGGACATCCCCTCGGAGGGCTGGAACGACGTTCGTGAGGTGGAGACGATGCACGGCTCGACCGGCCATAGCGAGATCGTCATCGAGGACCTGCGGGTGAAGGAGGAGCAGATTCTCGGGGGCCGAGGCAACGGCCATCGTCTGGGTCAGGCTCGACTCGGCCCGGCCCGACTGGCGCATTGCATGCGATGGATCGCCCAGGCCGAGACGGCCCTTGACATGATGGTCGATCGTTCGATTCATCGTTACTCGCACGGTTCGACCTTGGCCGAGAAGCAAGGCGTCCAGTGGATGATCGCCGATTCGGCGATGGAGCTCTACCAGTGCAAGCTCATGGTGTTGCACACCGCCTACAAGATCGATCGGGGCGATGATTTTCGAACCGAAGTCTCGATGACCAAGCACTTCGTCGCCAACAGTCTCAATCGAATCATCGACCGGGCGATTCAGGTGCATGGCGCGCTCGGCTACTCGACGGACACGCCGCTCGCGTCCATGCTCCAACACGCCCGCTGGGCGCGACTGGCCGACGGGGCCGACGAGATTCACCAGATGAGGATCGCCGAACGGACCATCGCCGCCTACAAGGACAGTGGCACGACGTCCTCGGCGACCGGTGCTTTGCCGATTTGATTCAATTAGTACATTCGTAGGGGAGACGCCGCCTCCGGGCGGCAGGGAACAGTACAGGTGAGGAAGGTTCAACGTGGTCGACGAAGATATCTATCAACGGATCAATACCTTGGTGGACGAGGAGAAGGTACTGCGCGAACACGAAAGTGCCGATGACGTCAAACGGCTCGCGCACATCGAAGAGACGCTCGACCAGTGCTGGGACCTTCTTCGTCAGCGACGCGCACTTCGGGAGTTCGGTCGTGACCCAGACGCGGCGCACGTCCGCGACGTCGACACCGTGGAGCGCTACGAGCAGTAGCGGCTGAACCGTAACTGCTTTCGTATTCGAGCGCTCGCGGAGACCGCGACGCTTAACCGACGAACGTCTTCAGGTCGGCGATAATGGTGTTCTCCACCTCGAGACTCCACATCGAGTCTGCGACGTCGATCGGGAGGAAGAGCTCGGATACCAGCAGCGTCTCAATGGCGGCCACGCTGAGGTTCTGAAGCCACTTGCCGATACCGAAACGCACGGTGAAGTCACTCGGACTTCCGGTGATGGTGATCGTGAACGCTCGGTCGGCGGAGACCAGGTCGCGGAGGAAGCCGCTCTTCATGGCTTGAAGCACCGTTCCCTGATCGCTGGGGGGCGAGGTCTGGACCGTGAAGCCGTCGGCCTCCAGGTACTCCGTGAGGTGTAACTCGAGGGCGGTTAGGTTCGTCCCTTTGCCTTCAAAGTGTTCCGACTTGTCTCCGAGCATGAAGCCCTCCTCACCTGGTGCGTTTCTTGACCATACTGATGACGATTCGAACGACGCGTCGATTATTCGAGGATTCTTAAGTGCGGGCTCACCGTCGCGCCGAAGCGACCACCCGTTCGAAGAGTTGGCCGATCTCTTTGATTGAGAACTCCATCGTGGCGTCGCCGACGTTGAATTCGAAGCGTTGCAACCTCGGCCCTTCGGTGTCGTAGGGTCCGCCGAACATCCAGATACCTTCTTTGCGGGCCACGTCCAACATCCTGGCCCGGACGGCGTCGACCGCTCCGCTCACGCGTACGTGCATCATCGGGCTCTGGACCGGGAAGGGGAGGATCTCGATGTCGTCGATTCGCTGCAGGACGCGCGCAATCTTCTGGGCGCGCTCGTAGTAACCCGTGAAGCGATCGCCACGGAGTCGCAGCGAGCTGAGGGCCGACGCGGCGTAAGGCCAGAGTCCGAAGGCGCGCCCACCGTGGCGGATCCGCCAAAGTTTCAACTCCTCGATGGTCTCGCGGTCACCCGCGACGCAACAGCCGGCGATCGCGCCGAGACCCTTGTAAAACGAGACGTACACCGTGTCGAACAAGTCCAATATCGATCAGCGATTTCGTCGCCGTTGCCTGATAATAAGGTGCGGCCTCCCAAAGGCGCGCTCCGTCCATGTGCGCGGCCGCGCCGCGATCGCGAGCCCACTTGACTTGGGCGACCAGCTCACTCCATTCGGGGAGGGTACCTCCGAGGTCGCGCTGGGGCAGTTCGATCAGCACCGCCGCGACCGGTTCGCCAACGGTGGCCAGTTGGGTCGACGTCAGTGGCTGGTTCGCCGGACCACAGGTGACGGCGACGAGTCCGTGAAGACGTTCGTAGGCGCGCTCTTCTCGAACGTCGAGGTGACATTTGGGATGAAAGACCACGCCGGTCCGATTGTGGCGATCGGCGTGGATACGCAGGACGGCCTGTTGGGCCATGGTACCGGTGATGAAGAAGAGCGCGGACTCCTTGCCGAGCCGACGAGCCACTTCCTTTTCGAGTTCTTCGACGACTCCTCCGTGGCCGTATACGTCAGTAAGCGTGTCAGCGGGAATTGTCGCGAGCAGCGTGTCGACGTCGCGACCACCACTACCGCTCAGGAATCGAGTGCAGCCCTGATGAATCGCGCGCAGTTCGTCCGGCGTCGGTGGTGGTTTCGGCGATCGCGAGGCAGGTCGGGCGGAGGGAGTCACCTTGACTGATTTCTTAATTGGGGAAGTGGGCACAGGAGTGACCATACTGACTGTCGCGAGCGTGGTACCGGAAATGGTGTGGCGTCGAGGACGTGTTCGTGGTGCTTAGGCGAGCAACCAACTACTCGCCCAATTGACCGTCGGCCAACTCGGAGTAGACGTCGAGGTGACCGAGGTGTCGGGCGTACTCCTGAAGGAGATGGAAGAGAACACGTTCGAGCGTGGCCGGCTCGTCGCCGCTCCAGCGCGGACCGGGTTGGCCCAGTTCGTCGAGTTGGTGGCGCTGCACGATTTCGGTGGTATGGACACCGCGCACGCGCAACTGTTCAAGGAGCGATTCGCGGGTATCGTCGAGGCTGACGCACCAGCGATTGCCGACGTGATCACCCCAGGGATCGGCGACCGTACGGCCCTCGAAACCCCCACTCCAGCCATCGCATCTCGACGAACGTCAGATGTTTGACTAATTCCAAAGCCGTCCAATCGGTGGGCACCACGCTCACGACGAGGGCGCCATGGGGGAGCGACGCCACCTTCTCTATGACGCGCTCTCGGAAGTAGTCAAGGTACTGCAAGAAGACCTCGTCTCGAGGTTTCTCGGGCCCGGTCGGCGACGGCAAGTCCATGGGCCAACCTTAAAGCCCAGCCCTAATTAATCTCGAAGGTGCGGGCGCAGTCCACTGGATGACGACGGTCAATGTGGCGAGACTTTGCAGCGTTCGACTGGAATGATTTGTCATGGGCGAGACGACCGTCAAAATGCTCGATGTCTTTGATTGCGCGTGGGCATCGTGAGTCAGTGGTGGGAGGCGATGGGGTGAGACTGGGAATGGTACGGCGAATCACATGACGCCGACCTTGCCTTGCACGATTTGGATGGTCGTGCATCACGCCGTGGTGATCAATGCTCCGCGATCTTGACCGGGTCGGTAGTGAATGCCAACGTCTAACGTCTAAATGATGGAGCGTTCCGGAAAGCGAAGTCAGCGACCGACGGTACCGGACGAACCGGAGAAGGACCCGACACCACCGGTCATGTGGCCCGAACCAGGGAGCGGATTTGAGGCCGACCCCTTCAGTCCGGCGGGCATGTCACAGCAGATCTGGCGGGCGACGACCGGGAGAAGACCGCACAGTCGCGCCGGACTCTGGATCGTGCGAATCATCTGCCTCGTGGTGGCGTTGGCATTCATCGCTGCGCAAGTCGCTCACTGATCAACGGCCTGGTGGACCCGGTGTGGCCACCCCATTGTCTTTGGCTTACCTCGTGGAACGAGATTACGTTCCACTCCTCAGGAACTACGCGGGCAGTTCAGCACGGACCTGCGCGACTAACTTTTACGTTGCCAACGGACTTCACGAAGGAGCAATGACATGGGTAATCCAATAACGACGGTGGATGAGCGATTCAGCGATGAAGGTGCCCAGTCAATTCCCTGGGCCGACACTCGCCGCGCTATCGAATCGGCGGAACTCTTTTGGGTGACGACAGTACGTGCCGACGGTCGACCTCACGTCACTCCACTCGTGGCCGTGTGGCTCGACGACGCACTCTTTTTCTCAGCCGGACCGGAGGAGCAGAAGGCGGTGAACCTACGTCATAACCAGCACGTAATTCTCACCACCGGTTGCAACCAATGGAACGAAGGTTTCGACGTTGTCGTCGAGGGCGTCGCCTCTCGAGTGGAGTCACAAGACACGTTGATACGCGTCGCTGAGCTCTGGACGCACAAATGGGACGGACGTTGGACCTACGCGGTTGGCGCGGGCTGCTTTCACCACAACGACGGAGAACGCGTATTCGACGGTGACGTCTACGTCTTTCGGGTGACGCCGGAGAAGGTGTTCGCCTTCGGTAAGGGAGCATTTAGTCACACTCGACATCAGTTCTGAAGTTCGACGGCACGATGAGCATCGAGTGTCGTTGCACTCACCGACGTTGACGTTCTCAATTGTCAGACAACTCCGGCTCAATGTCCGACCACATCGGTCTCGTTTGCGCAATCCGAGCAATCCGCTTCGGGTGGTGAACCGTAAGGTTCTATAAAGCGAAGTAATTGACGGTCGGGTCCGCACTTTCGCGAGGAGACGTTCCATGGAAGTAAATCGCGGGTTGCGCGTCTTCCTCACGTTGCGTCACGTCTCGCTCGTCATTGAGACGGTATGCGGGAGTTCGTGGTGAGTCCGGCCAACAGTGTGCGGCGCAACTCCTCGGTTCGGCAGCTGATCGTGATGGCCGCGATCATGCTGATACCGGTGCTGCTCATCGGTCTGGTGCTGGGCGGCAGCTACCGAAGTGAAGCGACCCGTCGCGGACTGGTGCAGGGACGAGACGAAGCCGTGCTGATGGCTCAGTCGGCCGTCGAACCCTTACTCAGCGGTCGACCACTGAGCAAGGGCCTGACGCCTACCGAGTTAACGCGAATGCGCACCTTGGCCACCGACGTCGTTCGGAGCGGCTCGGTCCAGCGGCTACGGCTTCGAGATCTACAGGGGAACGTAATCTTTTCCGACGACGGATCCGGCTTTCATGAAGCCATCGAAGACGAAGCCCTGAAGGCAGCCCACGGTCACTTAGTCGCGCGTCTCACCAATCTCAACTCGGACGCCGTCGACCGCGGCAAGGTGAAAGGACTCTCGGTCGAGGTGTACTTGCCGCTGTACGTCGGAAGCGCCACGAACCGCGTCGGCGTGATGGAGATCTACTTGCCCTACACCCCGATCAGCGTCGACGTCAACGCGGGCATCCACATGCTGTATCGAAATTTGATCATCGGTCTCGCCCTGTTGTACCTCATCCTGCTCGGCATCTCACGATGGGTGGGCCGCCGACTCCGCCGCCAAGTGAAGGTCAATACCTACCAGTCGGAGCACGATGCCTTAACCGACCTACCAAACCGGGCACTCTTCCATCGGATGGCCAATGCCGAGTTGAACGACGCGCGCAAACATGCTCGATCCACCACGATCGCCATAATCAATCTCGACCGTTTCAAGGACGTGAACGACACGTTGGGCCACCACAATGGCGACCTGTTACTGGCCATGATCGGCGAACGACTGCGCACGCACCTCCGAACTCCGGACACCCTCGCGCACTTCGGCGGGGACGAATTTGGAGTGGTGTTGAGCGACGTCGACGATCCCACCGACGTGCTGATACGGCTGAGGGAGGCCATTCAGAGCGAATTGGAAGTCGGTGGACTGCCGCTAACCATCGAAGCAAGTATCGGCTACGCCGTCTCTCCTCACGACGGCGTTTCGGTTGACGAACTCCTTCAGCGAGCCGACCTGGCCATGTACGTGGCGAAGTCGGTTCGGTCGAGGGTGGCGCGTTACGACGACACCCAAAACCACTACGACGCGTCGAAACTTACGTTGGTCACGGAGTTGCGTCACGCCATTGCGTCGGACCAACTCGTACTGCATTACCAACCCAAGATTGCCGTCGGCACCGAGAGCGTGTATGGCGTCGAAGCCCTCGTGCGATGGCAGCACCCGACGCTGGGACTCTTGTACCCCGACCGCTTCATACCGCTGGTGGAACAGACCGACCTCATCGACGAGTTGACCGACTGGGTCGTGCAACGCTCCCTCTACGATCTGTCGTCATTGGGCCGGCCCGGTGAGATCCTGCAACTTTCGGTGAACGTGTCGGCTCGCAATCTCGGCCGTTCGGAGTTTGCCGGGCAGGTTCTGCAGCGCCTCACCGAGGCCGCGGTCAGTCCGACTCGACTCACCGTCGAAGTGACCGAAACCTCCCTGATGTCCGACCCGCAACGAGCGGCGACGTCGCTGGTCGAGATGAGCGACGCGGGAGTTCGCATCAGCATCGATGACTTCGGTTCGGGACAGACCTCGCTTGGGCTTTTAGCCAATCTTCCGATCTCCGAACTAAAGATCGACCGATCGTTCATTCAAGACATTCATTCACATCCGGCGAACGGATCAATCGTTCGCTCCATGGTCGAACTGGGCCACCAACTCGACCTCGTCGTCGTCGCCGAAGGCGTCGAGACAAATGACGAACTGGCAACCGTTGTCTCGACCGGATGCGATCTCATCCAGGGTTACTTCTACGCTCGACCGATGCCCTGTGACCATTTGGCGACGTGGTTGACGCAACGAACGGCTCCCGTGACTCTCTAACGCATCCTCACGGCGGACGGCGAGGGGACCGGACGTCCCACCTTGACGTCTTGGTAGCGTCGAGAAATGACCGTTACCTGGCCCAGTAATCTCCCCGAGCGCAAATATCCCAGCCGGCTCTCGGAAGAAAAGCAGGCGTTGGACGAGTGGATAGATTTTCACCGGGCGACGCTGTTATCGAAGTGCGAAGGCCTGACGGCCGAACAGCTCAAGACGAGATCGGTTGAACCATCGCGGTTGTCGCTGCTCGGTTTGATTCGCCACATGAGCGATGTGGAACGGGGATGGTTCCGGCTGCACGCCGCTCGCGAAGACGTCGCCTATACGTATTCGACCGATGCGGAACCCGAAGCCGACTTTCTGAAGGTGGAGACGGCCGACGCGTCAGCGGACCTCGCACATTTTGCGGCGGAGTGTCAACGTTGCCGCGAAGCCACGGCGAATCTGTCCCTCGATGAAGTGGTCCCGAGTCACGGACATCATTCCGAGCGGACGCGTAATATCCGATGGATCTACTTGCACATGATCGAGGAGTACGCGCGACACAATGGTCACGCTGACCTGCTTCGAGAGCGAATCGATGGGGCCACCGGCGACTGAGGGGCTCACACGGAGGTCGGCGAGGGCGTCGAAAGGGCAGTACACCGGTACTCTGCGTGAATGTTCCAGGTCTCTAATGAACGTTTCGAAGAGCTCGCGGCCGAAGCCGTGGCGTCACTCCCCGAATCGCTCTCGTCACGCATGGACAACGTGGCGATAATTATTGAAGACGAGGCCAAAGGTCGTAATCTTTTCGGTCTCTACGAGGGAATACCGTTGACTCGTCGCGGTTCCGGCTACAACGCGGTGATGCCCGATCGCATCACGTTGTACCAGACGACTATCTGCCGGGTCTGCGCCAACGAGGACGACGTGCGGGCGCAAGTCCGAAAGACGGTGATTCACGAGATCGCCCACCACTTCGGCATCAGTGATCCGCGTCTCGACGAACTCGGTTGGGCTTAGCGAACGAATCGGCGAGGGCCGGAGCCCGGATCATCGTCGCGACGGCGGCGACGGTTGCTTCAAGTGAACGCCTTCCACCCTCGTCCTAATTCTCCAAATGCCGAACCGGCAAGGTCCGCCGATCGCGAGGCCGGTTGACAACTGCGGCCCCGGGACAAAGAATGGTCAACAATGGTGAGCCTGCGCGACCTGGAGAAGATCGCCCTGTCGATGCCCGGAGCTACCAAGGAGCTGCGCGACGACGACCGACCGGCCTTCTTAATCGACCACAAACTGTTCTGCTTTCACCGAACGAGACGTCGAGACGCCCTCGACGCTGCGACGGGTGAACCGCTTGATGACGTACTGGTCTTTCGCGTGGCCGATGAGGAAATGAAGTCCATGTGGTTGGCCCAGCGTCCCTCGGTCTACTTCACGACCGATCACTTCAAGGGCTACCCCTGCATTCTCCTGCGTATCTCCTCGTTGGCCGAGATTGACGACGACGAACTTTTTGAACTCGTGTCCGACGCCTGGCTCGCTCGGGCCCCGAAGCGCATGGCGAAGAGTTGGCTGGCGGACCAAGGGTTGGAGGATGAATCGGAGTAAGCAGTAGGTGGGCAGTGTGTTGACGGGTTCGAACTCGCTCGGGGCGAGTACGGGATTCGCCGACGTGCATCCTTTGGATCGATCGTTAGAGCGGGAGGCATCGATGGAACACTTCACTTCGTTTGACGGCCTGGACCTCGCGTTCATCGACGTGGGCGAGGGAGCGCCGGTCATACTCCTCCACGGCTTCGCGGCCGATCACTTCTCGAATTGGGTGGCCACGGGCGTGGTCGACGCGCTCGTGGCCTCGCAAAGGCGCGTGCTCGCTCCGGACGCGCGCGGTCACGGAGCCTCGGCCAAGCCGCACGACCCGGATGCCTACGCCAACGACGCCATGGCCCGCGACGTCCAGTCGCTCATGGATCACGTGGCCCTCGACCGCTATGACGTGGTGGGCTACTCGATGGGATCGATCGTGGCCGGACGTCTCGCCACCCGTGACGCGCGAGTGCGATCACTTGTGCTCGGCGGAGTGGGCGGTGAATGGGGCGGTGAGCAACGGCCCTTGGATACCGTGCCCATAGTCGACGCCCTGGAGACCGAGAATCCCAAGGACATCGACAGTCCGCTGGCGGCCGCCTTTCGCCGCTTCGCCGACAGCACGGGAGCCGACCGGTTAGCGCTGGCCGCGAACCAACGATCGCGTCAAGGCGAGACGACCGACGTCGGAGCGATTTCGGTTCCTACGTTGGTACTCGTCGGGGACACCGATCGGTTGGCCGGATCCTCCGAATCGCTGGCTCAGCGCATTCCCGGGGCCACCTTTCGAACACTGCGAGGCAATCATTTGAGCGCGGTACGCGATCCGCAGTTCAGCGAGTCAATCGTGGCCTTCGTGAATTCGATGTCGTAGTCGGCGCGGCCCTCAGGAGAGGAACTGGCTCAAGGTCCAGCTGCCCGTGAAGTCATAGTCGCAGAGCCACTCGGTGAGCGTGCACATCACCGTCAAGACCTGTTCGGCCGGCGTGCTGGCGGGGACTTCGAGCAGCAGACCTCGGGTGTTGTGATCTTGTCGCACCGTGAACGGCGCGCCCGCCAACGAA
>Ga0182024_10018695_pt1 | contig 12869 bp, 17 predicted proteins | sample P32metaG_FD_120480 | JGI IMG/M metagenome (GOLD analysis project Ga0182024, IMG submission 120480) | Permafrost microbial communities from Stordalen Mire, Sweden - P3-2 metaG (Illumina Assembly) | ecosystem: Environmental > Terrestrial > Soil > Wetlands > Permafrost | place: Sweden: Stordalen...
GCGACGTACCATCACCAAACGCCGGCTCAACAGGGGGCTTCGCCCCCTAGGCGCCTCGACCCCAACCCACCCGCCTTACCCCCACAAGGAGCGCCCTACGGGCGAACACAGAATTCCAAACACTACCGCGCCGCCGCCCTTGGCGGCGGGAAAATGGGCCGCTGTGCGGCCCGGCGGAAAGATAAGGAGAACCGCATATGGAACATTACGCTGGGTTGGATATCTCGCTGAAGCTGACTGCGGTTTGTGTAGTTGACGAACGGGGCAGGGTGGTGACCGAGGGTAAGGTTCCCAGTGAACCAGCTGCCATCGCCGCTTTCCTGCAACCTTTCGCCGAGACGCTCACGGTTGCCGGACTCGAGGCGGGCCTGCTGGCGCCGTATCTGTATAGCGGACTGGTCGCATGCGGCGTGCGTGTGGTGTGCATCGAAACCCGCCACATGAAGGCCTTTGCCAAGGCCTCGCCGATCAAGACTGATCGCAAGGATGCGCATCTCATCGCGCTGGCGATGAAGGCCGGGCTGTATCGCGCGGTGCATGTCAAAACCGATGAGAGCCAGCGTCTACGCTTCCTGCTCACGGCGCGTGAGCTGCTGATGCGCCAGGTGCGTCAACTCGAAGGCACCCTGCGCGGCTCCTTCAAGGCGTTCGGCTTGCGCATGGGCAATATCGCGAAACGCCAGTTTGCCGATCGCGCCAGAGAGCTGGCGCAAGGGCAGGGGTTGCTGGCGGAGGTAATGCGCCCGATGCTCGCCGCACGTAAAGCTATGCTCGAACAACTGGCGCGGCTTGACCGCATGGTGCTGCTGGCCGCTCGCCGGGATCCGGTCTGCCGCCGGCTGATGACGGCGCCTGGCGTGGGAACCGTGGTGGCGCTGGCCTTTCGTACGACAATCGATATGCCGCAACGCTTTCGCCAGTCGGCGATGGTTGCGCCGCATCTGGGCTTGACGCCGCGCAAGTATCAATCGGGCCAGACTGATCGCAGTGGCCGCATCAGTAAGTATGGCGATGCCATGATGCGCCATCTGCTCTATGAATCGGCGACGCTCGTGCTCGGGCGGCTGAAGCGACCGGTGGCGGTGAAACAGTGGGGACTCCAAATCGCCGAGCGGCGCGGCATCAAACGGGCCCGGGTCGCGGTGGCCCGTAAACTTGCCGTTATCCTGCATCGGATGTGGCTCGATGGCACCGATTTCCGTTGGGACGCCCCGACGGCGAGCGCGGCCTGAACCATCTCGCGGATAAGGTTTTGAAAGGCGAGCAAAAGTTGACGACGATCATGGCTCGGGCGACAGCGTGGGGTAAGCCAACTGTGGGAGATTTATCTCACCACGCCACCCAGAATGCTGTGCCCGCTCCGAATGCCATCATGCGGCGGTCCTCAAGCGCCGACCGCGGACAGAAGCAAGGAGCGTCGTACTTACTCGGATTTCAGAACAATCCGCAGAAAATTAGGCCTCTCCACTTGCGCCCGCTGATTACAGAGGCTTACCCCGCAAGGAAAGCCCTCCGGGCAACAAATCAAAAAAACTACCGCGCCGCCGCCATTGGCGTCGGGATAAACGGGTCGCTTCGCGACCCGGAAGGCATCAAAACAAAAACCTCATTTGAGCAGTGCGCCGTCTGGCAATTCCGCCGTATTCGGCCTGCAAATCGACTCCGATCCAACGTCGCGCCACTTCTTCACAAACCTTCCCGATTGTTCCCGCGCCGGCGAAGGGATCGAGGACCAGATCGCCACGCCGTGAACCGCCGAGAACGCAGCGCCGGGCGAGCTCGGCGGGGAACGTCGCATAGTTCGCTTCGGTGGTCGGCTCGCTTCTGAGGTGCCAGACATCGCGGCAATTACGTTTGCCGCCGACAGCGGTCCAGAAAGTGTTGTTGCCGCGATTAGCGCGCGTGCGATCGTGAGGCCGACGAAACCGATTCGCACTCGGATGATCGCTCACCGCCGGTTCCGCGATCGCGCCGGCATCGTAAAAATAACGCCGGCTCTTGCTGAGCAGAAAAACATATTCATGCGAGCGGGTAGGGCGATCGCGAACCGGCTCGGGCATCGGGTTGGGTTTCGCCCAAATCACATCCGCACGCAGATACCAACCATCGGCCTGAAGGGCGAGGGCGATGCGCCAGGGAATGCCGATCATATCCTTGGACTTCAGCGTTGGGTGGTGCAGGGTGCGCTGGCTCGAATTAGTACCCCAGTAGCAATCCCCCAGGATCAGCCAGAGGACGCCGCTGGGGCGCAGCACGCGACGCACTTCACGAAAAACTTCGACCAGATCGGCGATGTAAGCCTCAGGCGTCGCCTCGAGTCCGATCTGACGCTCGCCGCACTGATAATCGCGCAGCTGAAAATACGGCGGGCTGGTGACCACGCACTGGACCGTTTCGTCACGCAGTGGAAGTTTTCGCGCATCGCCACAAATGATCATTGGCGCTCTCCGTTTGCCGCGCCCGTGCTGAAAGCACCGGGCGTTTATTCCGCCCGTGCGGGCGGGGCGGCGCAGCGCGAAGACACCGGCGACAGATTTCGTGACGTGGCGGGACGTTTTTCCCCGCCACGGCGCGAAATGTGCGCCGCAATTTGTTGGCTTGCGAAAAGAACGAGAACTTCCGGATGTGGAGAAATGGGCTGGTGAAAGAATAGGATTGCGAAAATTATTGGTTCAGCGACTAAGCCCGGGAGAGTGAAACAGTGAAGAGTTTTGGCGAGCTCATCGCCCGCCGCCGCAAGGAGCTCGGTTTGACGCAGACAGACCTCGCCGGGCGCATCAAGGGCCGTAGCGGCGAAACCGTTTCGCAGCAGCGGATCACGGATATCGAACACGATCGTTTCGGAGTGCCGCGCCGGCCAATATTGAAGCAGCTGGCCCGGGCGCTGAGGCTGGATATCGACGTGCTTTACCTGTGGGGCAGGGTGCTCCCGTCGGATATTCGCGTCGAAGGTCTGTCAGAGGACGCGATTAGAGAAGCCTGGCGAGCGTTTCGTGAGGTCATTGACCGCGAGCGCAAAGTGTCCCGCCGGCGAGTTTGATTGATGAGGGCGGTGCCTTCATGCGGGATTGCGCATGCGGGCATCGTGGGCGGTCGGCTGCAAATGCGAGGGCATCTAGCTTCGCCGAGCCCAGTTAATCTTATCGCTACATTGGAGCGCCGGCGGGCCTGAACCTGAGTCCATTTGATTAAATTCAGCCTCAATGCCGAATCATGCGGCAGGGTTCGACACATCTGCTAACCAGCAGTCAGCGGATGTTGACTAGCTGTTTACGCACGATGTAGTAGCTGGGGCATCCAAACAAATTCCGCGGTCTGAGGTCGTAAAGTAATGCTGGTGCATATCCATAGGGCTAAAGAACGGACCTGCGACGGCTGCGGACGCAGCTCCGTCATATTGGACGTCCGGGCGAACGATCGGAGTGTGGTCTGAGCCTATGCCAGAAGTGTTTTCGTTATTTCACCAACACGCTGGTGCAGGCCGCCGCCCGTATCAAGGGGAACCTCGACGCTGCACAGATTTGACTAGCGAATACTGTGGTGTTAACGGTGTTTTCGGTTTCCGTAAATACGGCTGGATACGCAGAGGCATCGTGCGTTGGCCGGGGAGAGCGGAAGACATGAAGCTGTATGTGGGAGTGCGGACGCAACTGGACCGCAGGGTGGTGGTGACGAGCAGCACCGGGCAATTCGCAGACTATTCACTGAGCGCGGAGCCAAACAATCTTCCAGATTCGAAGTGGGCGTGCGCAGGAACGGGAGCCGGTTTGGCACTCGCGATTCTTTCCGATCATTTAGGCGAAGTGCAGGACACTGGCCTTTGCCGCCGTTTCGAGGAAGCGCTGATCGCGACATTGCCGGCGAATTTCTGGGTGTTGAGCGAGCGCGAAGTGGCAGCCGCGGTTGAGCGGTACGCTGCCGATCTCGGTTAAGTCATTCGGAAGTTAACATGGGGTCCGCATTTTTCTTGTGCGCGTGGCTACTTGACATAAGGTTTATCGGAATATACTCATATGCATGTAGAGCGAAGGGGCGGAGGGTGAGTATGGAGCGGACAGCGACGGCGCGGCGGGAGTTGGACGCGGAGCCGACGCGACTTCCGGCAGCGGTGGATCTCTCGCGGCTCGAGGTTGAGGGTGCGGTGCGGGCGTTACAGGTTTTGCTGAGGACGGTGGAGCAGGCGTTGACGAGAATGGAGCCCGCAGGGCAGGGGAGGTTGGAGGAGGCGGCTGGCCGGCGCTGTCCGCAGCTCCGCGAGGAGCGCGCCGCCTATTTTCCGTGATAAGGACGATTGTCAGTGAGGACGGCCAGTTTGTACGTCCAAGAACATGGGGAGGGGAGACACGTACGGACGACTTTTCAGCAATGGTGCGCCAGCGGCGCAAAGAACTTGGACTCACCCAGGAGTACGTAGCTGCGCGGCTTCAGATCGAAGAGGGGCGGTCCATCACGCAATCGTATCTGGCGGAAATTGAGAGGGGGCATCATCCGCATCCGCGGCCCCATCTGATTGAGGAGTTCGCCCGGATACTCAGTATCGATCGCTACGTGCTCTATCTCGCAGCGCGCACGGTGCCGCCGGAGGTGGCAGAGCAGTTGGCGCGGCTTACGGTGGAGGATCGCGAAGCGGCCTGGGGCGCGTTCATGCGGGCGATAAACCAGGCTGAAGAGGAAAAGAAAGGGCGCGAGCAATCCGGCAAGACCAAAGTGCGCCGGAACAGCGGCGGCAAGAAGGACTGAGGCGGCTTTGAATTAAAGGGGTGTGGTGATGGCGGCGAATCCATATGTGCAGGGATGGCGCGAGTGGGACGAACGTTACGCTGCCCTGGTAGTCGGCAAACGTAACTGGCAATTGGCCGCCGGCGGGCTGCTCATCATGGGGCTGATCCTCGCCGGCGGTATGGTCTGGCTTTCGAGCCACAGCAGATATGTCGTGTACGCGGTCCAGGTCGACAAGCTCGGCTATGCGCTGACACAACCGCAGCCACTTACGCCGGCGACGGCGCCGGACGTTGTCGATCGGATGGAGCGGTACGAAGTAGCGACGTTCATCCGCGAGGCGCGCGAGGTCTCGAGCGACCCGCAGGTCGAGCAGCGGCAGCTGAATTCCCTGCTGGCCCACGCGCACGGAGCGGCGGATCGCTTTCTTGACGAGTACTACCACGCCGACACCGCGCGTAACCCCTTCCAGATCGCGCAAAAGCAAACGGTCTCGGTGCAGATCGATTCAATCCTTCAACTGTCGCCGAAAAGTTACCAGGTGCGGTGGACCGAGCAGGCGCGGGATCTGAACGGCGCCGCAGTCGGCGCACCGAGCCATTGGGAGGCGCAGCTCCAGACGGAAATTGCGCCGCCTCGATCCGATGACGCGATCGTAAGCAATCCACTCGGATTTTATGTGACCCAGATCAGTTGGACTGAACAGCAGAGCTAGAGAGCTCCAAACAACATTCGGGGAGGTAGAGGCCATGATGCGGTTGGGCATGGCGGGGATGGTTATTGTCTCGATAACCCTGGGCGGGTGTGCGACCAAGCAACAAACAGCACCGCCTCCACCCAGGATTGTGCACGAAGTGGCGCCCGCACCAGTGGAGGCGCCACCGCCGACCGCCGCGGAAATCCTTGCGGCGCAGCCCGCGGAAGTTCGCGAAGCGGTGAAGGAGCACGCGAGGAAAGGCAAGTGGCCGAGCTACAGGACCGCGGCGTACATACTCTACCCATACAACGAGGGCGGCCAGCCGATCGTGGATTGTGCACCGCTGCGTACGACGGATCTTCAGCTGCAAGCGGGTGAGACTGTTACTGACCTCGCGCTGGGTGATCAGGAAAGATGGATGGCGACGCCAGCGTCTTCCGATGATCCCCGCAACCCGGTTCCTCACGTTGCATTGAAGCCGCAAGCGCCGGGCATCGAAACCAATCTCACGATCTACACGACCAGGCACATCTACCACCTGACCTTGCGCTCGGGTGCGCGGTCGATGCAGGAAGTCGAATTCTACTATCCCGAGGAACTGGTTACGGCGATGAACGACGCCGACGTGGCGGCGGCCAGGGCGAAGCAGGAAAACGCACCCGGTGTAATCGACCCGTCCAACGATACTGGGCGCGGCACCATCGCGGCAGTCGATCCGAGTCATCTCAACTTTTCATACGAAGTCAGCGGGCCGAACGTGCCGTGGAAACCGGTGCGAGCCTACGACGACGGCGCGCATGTCTTCATCCAGATGGGAACAGGAATGAGCACGAACGATGTACCGGCGCTGCTCATCGCAAGTGGCGCCGGCACGCAGATGGTCAATTACCGGGTGGTGGATGGCGACTGCTACGTGGTCGACCGCCTGTTCGACAAGGCGATTCTCCTGTCGGGAGTTGGCCGCGAGCAGGACCGGGTGACGATCGCGTACAGCGGCGGAGCGAGGTGAAGTGCGATGGCTGAGCAGGAACTCAAGACGCCAGGAAATGGCGCCGCCGCTCCCGATGAAGAGCAGGAGCATGGTGGCGGGGGACGATTCAATCGCCGATTGCTGGTCTTGGGCGGCGTGTTTGCGGTGGTGGTCGGCGTGATCGCAGGCGAAGCCATTCGGTCGGCGGGCCTAAAGACGACCAGCTCCGGCACGCAACCGCCCACCGACAATACGGTGGACGCGGAGCGGCACAAGGCTGAGGTTGCAGAGCTGGCGGCGGGTACCACAACGCCGATGGCGTTGCCGACGCCGGGTGCATTCGCCGTCATCCCGATCCCGAAGGCGCAATCCCCATCTGTGCACGAAGCAAGGACACCGAGCCGATATGCACAATGGGCCGAGGACAAGCGCATGCGGGCGCTGGAAGCGCCGCAGATGGTAGCGGCGTTTCACAGCGGCGGCACACTCGAAATTGCGAATGTGCACGGCGCGCTCAGTGATGGGCAAGGCGTAAGCTTCGATGCAGGCACATCGAGTGAACCGACGGTGAGGCTTCGTCCGCCATCGCCGTACACGGTGGTGGCGGGCAGTGTGATTCCTGCCGTGCTCGTTAGCGGGATCGATTCGGATATGCCGGGACCGATTCTGGCCCAGGTGAGCGAGAACGTCTTCGACAGTGCGAGCGGCAGGAGTCTGCTGATTCCGCAGGGCAGCAAACTCATCGGTACTTCCACCAGTGCATCGACCTCAGGCCAGCAGCGCGTACAGATTGCATGGCGCCGGCTCATCTTCCCCAACACCGCGAGTATGAACCTGCCGCAGATGCCGGGCACGGATCAGGGCGGCTACGCCGGGTTCTCCGATCAGGTGAACAACCACTATCTCGCGACCTTTGGCCCCGCGGCGGTAACGAGTCTGATCAGTGCGGGCCAGATGGTCGGATAGATGGCGGCGTTCGGCGGCGGCGGGACCTACGGACCTTACGGGTACTACCAACCCAACCAGTGGGCGACGGCGGGCGAGACCGCGGGTTCGGCGGCTTCCGCGCAGATGGGAGCTCTGGGCCAGGAGAGATTGAGCAACGGGATGAATCGACCGCCGACAATCGAGATCAGGCCCGGATATCAATTCGACGTAATGGTGACCGAGGACCTGGTGTTTCCGAGTCCGTCTCAGCAGTGAACATACAACGCATCGTGCGCGATTTGTGCACACCGATAAGAGGACGAGGAGGGCAGGGTGATGGGAATTCTCAAACGTAAGGATGAACGGACACAGACGGTTACGGTGCGGGTGCCCGCATCGGTGAAGGCAGAGCTGGACCAATTACGCGAGGAGACCGGCGCGGCCGGTTTCGATCTCAATGCAACGCTCGCGGATGCAGTGAGCAGAGTGACGCGCCAGATCCGTGACGAGCTCAAGCAGGTAACGCATCCGATGGGTACTTCAAGTCCGAGGAGCAGAGCGACTGGTCTGGCGAATAGTCACACAGAAAGCGCGATGACGAATGGGAAGTCGCAAGGGTAGGGCGGGGTCTTAGGCCGAAGGCTTTTATCGCTGCGTGGCGGCGATGGCGGAGGAGAGCGGGATGGAAGGGGCATGGGAAAAGGCGCGGGGGAGGGTTTCAGTCGTAGGGCAAGTAAAAGGTAACGTGGTACTACACCGTGCAGCGCCCGGTTTCTGCCGTGATTCCTACGACTTAGCCGCACCTTACAATAAGGCGTACGCGGCATTGTACGGTGCTGATCGCACCTTACTATACGGTGCGCTGAAAAGGCTGACAGCGGTCATCGCCGCCGTGGCGGTGATGGTTTTTAGCGGCTGGCTCTTCCATCTCCGGATCGTATTGACGGACAGTTCCGCGCCGGCAGGCATCTATCGTCTCAGTGCAATTCCCTCCGGGCGCGGCGATCTGGCCGCGGCCTGTCTTCCGACTGCGGTTGCGCGGACGGGACGCGCGCGCGGCTATCTCGGCGCGGGCGATTGTCCGGCGGGAGCCGAGCCGGTCGCGAAGGTGATCGGAGCTATGCCCGGCGACGTGGTGGAGCTGGAACCGGGCTGGGTCGCGGTCAACGGAGTGAAGTTTCCGAACAGCCAAACGGCGGCACGTGACAGCGCGGGCCGGTCACTTACGCACGTGCCATCAGGCGCGCGCCGTGTCGGCGAGGACGAGGTCTGGCTGTTCGGTTTCAACAACATCCGAAGCTGGGATGCACGGTATTTCGGCCCAGTGCCGCTGGCGAATGTGCGCGGTGTGCTCAGGCCAGTGGTGGCGTGGTGAGCGGCTGGGGCGGGAAGACGGTCAGCCAGAGGCGGTGGAAAAGAGATGAGCGAACACAGCGAAGAACAGGGCCTGCGGGTCCATCACCTGGTCAATCTCGGAGGGTTGATCGCGATCGCCGGGCTCGATCGCGAGCCGCCCGATTTTCTCCTGGGCGCTTTGGTCAGCTTGGCCCACGAGCGCGATCGGCTGACCGCTGATCAGCGCACGCGGGTGGCCTCGCTTGGGCGGCAAAAACTCGATGAGCGGGCGACCGCCAAGCGGGCGTGGAAGTCCTGGCGTCGTTCCAAAGACCTTCATTCTCTGATGCTCACCAGCGCTCAAATGCGGCGCGTGATCACGGCGCTCGGCGGGACGGGGCCGGAGTATCCCGCGCGGCTGGTTCCGCTGCTGACTCAATTACTCAAGGAGCAAGCCGATGGCGTGGCTGCCGTGGAAACCGCACGGGGATGATGACGCCGGGCTGAAGCTCGGACGGCTCAACCCCGGTCAAGCCCGTAAGCAACGACGACTGGTGCCGTGGTGGGTGCGCGCCATGCGCCGGGCCAAGGCGGCGGGCGTGATGCGGCGTCAATCGAAGACCAGCAGGGAGGGCGGCGGCCTCCAACGGAAGCGCGTCCTGGCAAAAGTTTATGGCCGGCGCAGCGTGGTCAAGCCTTCATTCCGGCGCAATCGGCATAACGGCGGCTGGGCCAGGCACGCGCGCTATCTGGCTCGCGAACAGGCACAACGCGAGGGCGAGCGCGGACAAGGCTTTGATCGTGAACACGAGGACATCGATATGACCGCAACGGCGCGGACCTGGGAGCGCACCGACGGCTTGATGTGGTCATTCATTATCTCGCCGGAAGACGCCGAGCGCATCGATCTGCGGCAGCATGCGCGCGACTTTGTTGCCGGGATGGAGCGGGACCTCGGAACAAGCTCGAGTGGGTCGCGATCGATCATCACAACACCGACAACGACCACGTTCATTTGCTGATTCGGGGAATACGCGATGATGGTCGCGATCTGATCCTGGACCGCGACTACATTCACCGCCTGAGCGAGCTAAGCCGGGAGTTGGCCGAGCGCGAACTGGGGCCAAGGACCGAGCTGGAGTATCTGCAGACGCGTGCGCGCGGTATCGAGCGCGAATACTGGACCGAAATAGATCGCGCGCTGGAGCGGCGCGCCGGCCGTGAGCGGGTGGTCAGCTATGAACATTTCGAGCCGTTCACCAATGGCGCAAAGGTGCGCGCCGAACAGGAGATGGAGCGGCTGGCCTATCTCGAAAAGCTCGGGCTGGCACGCCGGATCGATGAACACCAGTGGGAGCTTGCGACTGAGCACGAGCCGGAATTGCGCCGTCGTCAGCGCGAGCACGACATCCTCAAAACACGCGCGCGCGAGCGGCAGCAGAAGCGAGAGCGAGAACACGAGCAGGAGATGGAGAGGTAGCGGGGATGGCGGAATATCGTCCTTACCGAAGTGTCAATAGTGCGGCGCGGGCGCGGCTCATTCGGATGAAACTCATCGCGGTGTCAAGTTTCGTGCTGCTCGCGGTCTTGATCAACTGGATCGTGACCCAGCACGTGGCGCGGCTGTTCGGCTATGCGCCCGGCCTCGGGCCGTCATTGATTGGCAACATCTATGCGCCGTGGGCATGGCTGGTCTGGTGGACGCACTGGCACTGGGCGGAGCAGCTGCAGCCGTTGTGGGAACTATGTCTGCGGCAGGCGGCGTATCCATTGTTCGCAGCCGGCGCCTTGGCCGCGGGCAGCGTGATCGTCGCGCGCCATCTAATAGCCGACGACACGCCCGATTTGCACGGCTCGGCACGCTGGGCCAATGCGCGCGAGGTCTGGGCGAGCGGGTTCCTGGCACCTGTCCGGATTTTACCGCGCTGGTTCCGGCGATGGCTGGTGCGTGCGGGCCTGCTCAAAGCGCCGCGGCGACGCGACGGCATTTATCTAGGCGCCTGGCGCGAACGCGGCCGGGTTCATTATCTGCGCGACTGCGGATCGGGCCACGTGCTGATCGAGGCGCCCACCCGCGCGGGCAAGGGCGTCAACACGATAGTGCCGACGCTGCTGGCGTGGCCGCACTCCGCACTGATCCACGATTTCAAGTACGAGCTGTGGCCGCTGACTGCCGGGGCGCGGCGGCAGAACGGCTCGCTTTGCCTGAAGTTCGATCCGGTCAACCCAGACGATCCCGGCGTCAGATACAACCCGCTGGAAGAGGTGCGCTTGCGCACGCCCTACGAGACCGCCGACGTGCAGAACCTGGTCGAGATTCTCGTCGACCACGACGGCAGGGGCTTCAGCGGCAACGACAGCCACTGGGTTCAGGCCGGCAAGGCACTCCTGACCGGTGCTGTGCTCCACCTGCTCTACGCCGAGCCGAACAAGACATTGCGCGGACTCATTGGGCTGCTGAGCGATCCGGAGTCGAAGATTCCAGAGACCATCGAGCGGATCATGACATCGGAGCACGACCCTACCGGCGCGATGGGCTGGCATACCTCACGCGGTGTGCCGACGCGCACGCACCCGATCGTGGCCGAGAGCATGCGCGAGGTGCTCAACAAAGCCGAAAAGGACGGCAGCGGCGTAATCTCGGAGGTAGTCACGCGGCTCCCGCTCTATCGCGATCCCCTGATCGCCGCCGCCACCGAATGCTCGGATTTCAGAATCGACGATCTGGTCAATCGCGTCCAACCGGTCTCGCTGTATCTGGTGGTGCCCTGGGAAAGTAGCGACCGGCTGAAGCCGCTGATGCGGCTGATGATCAATCAGTTCGTACGCCGCCTCACGGCCAAACTCGCTTTCAGGAATGGCCGCCCGGTCTCGCCGCATCGCCATCCGCTGTTGCTGATGCTCGATGAATTCGGCTTGCTCGGACACTTCGAGGTTTTCGCCGACGCGATGAGCCACATGGCCGGCTTCGGCTTGCGGGCCTGCCTCGCGGTTCAAAGCTTCAACCAGATTTACAAGTCATATGGGCGACACCAAACCATCACTAGCAATTGCGATACGACCGTACGGTTTACGCCCAACGACATCGGCACCGCCGAAGAAATTTCACGGCTGATCGGACAAACGAATGTCCGCCACGAGCATCGCACTCAATCAGGCGGCAGCGGCAGCATCTCTGAACCGGAGGTCGGGCGGTCGTTAATGACGGCGGATGAGGTGCGGCGGATGAGCGTGGAGGATGTCCTGATATTTGCGCGCGGGCAGCGACCGATCCGCGCACCGCTGCTCCAGTACCACGAGCAACCCTACTTCAGACGGTTGGCGGAGATTCCACCACCCGCGGCCAGCGACCGCATTATTACCGCCCCGCTCGCCGATGGCGTGCAGGAAAACGAACCAGGCAATGCATCAGAGCTAGCAGCGGACGAGTGCCAGGCAAACGGCACCGCGCAGCCACTACAGTTGGGACTTTTGCGTTATGCCGCCAAAGGACAGGGCGGAGAGTAGGAGGAGGGAAGTTGAAACCCAGAATTACAGTGTATCTGACCGAAGGCCAACTCGATCACCTCCGGCGCGAGGCGGCGCGGCAGCGGGTCTCGCTGTCACGCTATGCGACGGAGCGGCTCGCGCCGCCAGGTCAGGAGGAAGACGGCAGCGGCGCCGAAGCAGAAAGATTGGCGACCAGCATGCGGAAAATGGTCGCCGAGCGCGCTGACGGGCTGGCGGAAAATCTGCGCACCGTCACTGTCATGCTCGATCAACTGGTTCGGTTGTCGACACCGGACGAACAGCACTACCGCGCCTGGCAAAAAACGGTCGAGGAACTGTTGCGGCAACCGCCCGCGCAGCGCTCGAACGGCAACGGAGCGCACGCGTGATTTCTCCGCAGCAAATCCAGGAGCGCCGCCGCGACGAGCTGTTGCGGCGGCAATTGGGGCCGCAGCTGCTCGCTGCGATCGCGGATCCGGCGATCACCGACATCATCGTCAACGAAGATGGGCGGGTCTGGTTCGAAGCCCACGGCAAAGGCTTGTACGCCGCTGGCTTCATTCTGCCGGAAAGCCATCGCGAGAGCCTGATCGGCACGGTCGCCGCGGTGCTCGGCACCGTCGCCGATAACGACCATCCGATTGTTGAGGGCGAGCTTCCGATCGAGGGCATCCGTTTTGAGGGACTGATGCCACCGGTGGTGCGGCGTCCGTGCTTCGCCATGCGCAAACC
>Ga0182024_10018696_pt1 | contig 12869 bp, 10 predicted proteins | sample P32metaG_FD_120480 | JGI IMG/M metagenome (GOLD analysis project Ga0182024, IMG submission 120480) | Permafrost microbial communities from Stordalen Mire, Sweden - P3-2 metaG (Illumina Assembly) | ecosystem: Environmental > Terrestrial > Soil > Wetlands > Permafrost | place: Sweden: Stordalen...
CCCGAACTGGCCGACGGGCTCGCCGCCCAGTTGCGCCGCGCCGGCCAGGTCTGGTCGAAGATGCGCTTCGCCTCGGCCCAGCTGATGGCCTATGTCGCGGACGGGCTATGGCTCAAGCTCGCGCAGGCCTCGAACGCGGCCGCTTCGCGCATCGCCGCCGGGATCGGTGACATTGCCGGTGTCAGGCCGATTGCGCCGGTTGAGGCCAACGAACTCTTCCTCGAGACCTCAAGCGCGGTGATGGACGCCCTGGAGCTGGGTGGCTTCCAGTTCTACCGCCGGAGCCCGACGCTCGGCCGCTTTGTCTGCCGGTTCGATGTGACCGAACCCGAAGCCGACGCCCTCGTCGCCGCGCTCCGGCGCCACTGCGCCGTTCCGGCCAAAGCGGCAGAGTAGCTCTGCACGCCGAAGGCTTGCGCGCGGCGGCGTTTCGCCGAAGGATGCGCGCCTTGTCCGATCAGCAGCGAGTAGCCTCCAAATGCCCGCACCGCATCCCCTGACGCCGCTCCTCGCCCCCGGCTCGGTCGCGATCTTCGGCGCCTCCAACGATCCGACCCGGATCAGCGGGCGCTCGCTGCGCTATTACCGCGAGGCGGGCTACCAGGGCGCGCTCTATCCGATCAACCCGACGCGCGACGCGGTGCAGGGCCTCCCGGCGTTTCCCGACCTCGCCGCGGTGCCGGGGCCGGTCGAGTGCGCGGTCATCGCGGTGCCGGCCAATCTGGCGATCGAGGCGATGGAGGCGTGCGTCGCAAAGGGCGTCAAGGCGGTCGTCATGTTCACCGCCGGATTTGCCGAAACCGGGCCGGAAGGCCGGGTGATGCAGGAGCGCATCATCCAAATCGCGCAGGGCGGCGGCATCAGGCTGTGCGGCCCCAATTGCCTCGGCCTCTTCAACATGCGCGCCGGCCACACGCCGACCTTCAGCTCGTTCCTCGAAGAGGGCCCGACGCCGGCGGGCCCGCTTGGCATGGTGACGCAATCGGGCGCGTTCGGGACGCATCTTCTGGCGCTGAGCGCGCGCCGCGGCATCCAGGTCGGGATATGGCTCAGCACCGGTAACGAAGCCGATGTGTCGGTCGCCGACGGCATCTCGTTCCTCGCCGATGACCCCGAGACGACCGCGATCGCGTGCTATGTCGAGCAGATCAAGGACGGCGCGCAATTCGCCGAGGCGGTCGCGCGCGCCCGCGCCAACGGTAAGCCGGTCATCGCGATGAAGGTCGGTGGCTCGGCGATCGGCGCCGCTGCGGCGGCTTCTCACACCGCCTCGCTCGCCGGCAGCGACGCGGTCTATGACGCCGCGTTGCGCCAGCTCGGCGTCGAGCGCGCCAAGACCCCGGCCGATCTGGTCGAGATCGCCTATGCCTGCACCCGCGGCCGGCTGCCGCGCTCGCGCCGGCTCGCGGTCGTCACGATGTCGGGCGGCGCCGGCGTCCTGATGGCGGATGCCGCCGAAGAAGAAGGATTGGAGCTGACCCCGCTCGCCGAGGAGTCGCAGAAGGAGGTGCTGAGCTGGGTCCCGTTCGCCGCGCCGCTCAACCCGGTCGATGTCACCGCTCAGGCGCTCAACGACCCCTCGATCCTCGACAAGGGCTTCGACCTCCTGTTGGGGAAGGAGAATTTCCCTTCCATGGTCGGGTTTTTCACGACCTGGGCGAGCTCGCCGCAGATGGCCGAGCCGCTGTTCCGGTCGGTGAGCTCGGCGGCTGCGCGCTATCCCGACCGCTATTTCGCGCTGTCGGCGATTGCCAGCCCGGAGATGCAGCGCCGCTACGAGGCGGCCGGGGTGGGGCTGTTCGAGGATCCCTGGCGCGCGGTCGCCGCGATCGCCGCGGCGGTGCGCTGCGCCGAGCGCCTCGCGGCGGCGCCGTTGCCGGTGCCCCCGGTGCCGCGCGATCTGCCGCCGCTGCCGAAGGGCCCGATCGGCGAGTACGAGGCAAAGCGCATCCTGGCCGAGGCCGGGGTCCCGATCTTGACCGAATTCCTGGCGACGGGCGCCGCGCAGGCGGCTTCCGGCGCGGCGAAAGTCGGGGACCGCCTCGTCCTCAAGATCGTCTCGCCGGAGATCACCCACAAAACCGAAGTCGGCGGCGTCATGCTCAACGTGTCGGCCGCCGAGGCGGGCGCGGCCTACGACCGGCTCGTCGAACGGGTCAAGGCGCGGGCGCCGCGGGCGACGATCGATGGCGTATTGCTGTCGCCGATGGTCACCGGCGGGGTCGAGATGATCCTCGGGGTGCAGAACGATCCGGTGTTCGGCCCGGTCGTCATGCTCGGGCTCGGCGGCATCTTCGTTGAAGTACTGCGCGACGTGACCTTCCGCATCGCCCCGTTCGGGGTTGAGGAAGCCCACCGCATGATCGCCGAATTGCGTGGCGCCGCGATCCTCGAAGGGGCGCGCGGCCAGCCGCCCTGCGACCTCGACGCGCTCGCCGCGGCGCTGTCGCGGCTCTCGCTGTTCGCCGCGGCGAAGTGCGCCGAGTTCACCAGCATCGACATCAACCCGCTCCTGGTGCGCCCGAAGGGCGAGGGCGCGGCGGCGCTCGACGCCTTGATCCTGGCCTCGGATGGAACAGCCTAACGAAAAATTAACGCCGTCCCCGTAAAAGCGCATCTGCTGAATTGGCGAGGATTGGGAAGTGCACCTTCGGTACGGCAGGCTGCACCCGGCGCCCCCGCGCGGCGCAAAGGATCGCGCCGTGTCGCGGTGGTTCGGGTGCCTGCTCAATTCGATGCTCTTGCAGCACGTAACGGCGGCGGTCTGCACGCTCGCGGTAATCGCCTACAGCGTGGGTGCGTTTTTGCCGATGGCGCCCAGCCACCGCGAGCTGCTGATCGCGGTGATCTCCGGCAGCCTCGGCTGGCTCATGCTCGCCTCGCTCAGCCGGCAGCAGCGAGCGGTGCGCGACCTGCGCGCGCGCGCGCAGCAATTTGCCGCACAAAGCGCGCTGTTGCAGAGCACCCTCGAAAACATGGGGGAGGGTCTCAGCGTTTTCGATCGCGATGGGCGGCTGATCGCCTGGAACGGCCGGTTCGCCAAAATACTGGCGTTGCCGATCGATCTGACGAGCGCCTCGCTCTGCGACATTCTGCTGCAGCAGGCGATGCGCGGGGATTTCGGTCCGGTCGATCCGGTGCCCGAGGCGCGCGAGCGCGCCGAGCGCTACTATAACGAGGTGCCGACCGTCGAAGAGCGGACGACCACGAACGGGCATGTGTTGCAGATCCGTCGCCGTGCCATGCCCGACGGCGGCGTCGTCTCGCTCTATTCGGATATTACCGAACGCAAGGCCGGCGAGGAAAAGCTGTTGCAGGCGCTCTCCCAGGCCGAGCTTGCCAATCGCGCCAAAAGCGATTTTCTTGCCAACATGAGCCACGAGCTGCGCACGCCATTGAATGCCATCATCGGCTTTGCCGAGGCGGTGTCGAGCGAGCTTCTTGGGCCGGTCTACGACAAGAAGCAGCTTGAATACATCAAGGACATCCATACCAGCGGGCTGCTCCTCCTATCGATCATCAACGATGTTCTCGACATGTCGAAAATCGAGGCAGGCAAGTTCGAGCTGGTGCGCGAGAATGTGCCGATGCAGCCGCTGATCAGGGAGGCTGTTCGCATGGTCAGCGAGCGGGCGAAGAGCCGCAAGCTCGCCCTCGTTGCCACGGTGCCGGATGAAGAGATCTCGGTCTGGGGCGACGAGCGGGCGATCAAGCAGATCCTCCTCAACCTGTTGTCGAATGCCGTCAAGTTCTCGAACGAAGGCGGGCAGGTCGACATCCGCGCCTCGCTCGACGATGCCGGAGACCTGGTCCTCGAGGTCGAGGATTACGGAATCGGCATGTCTGAAATCGAGGTCGGTCGCGCATTGGAGCCGTTCGGGCAGGCCAAGCCTGCGGTGACCAAGACGCATGGCGGCACCGGGCTCGGCCTGCCGATCGCCAAGGGCCTGGCCAACGCGCATGGCGGCAACCTGGTGATCAGGAGCAGCCCCCGGCAAGGCACCCGCGTCAGTATCCTGCTGCCGCAGCAATCAAGATCGCCGGATGCCGTGCAAGATTTGCACGCGACCATCCTCGACCCCTCCGGCGCCGAGCGCGCGGTGGCCTGAGACCAGCCGTTTCCTGCGCAACGACGATAGCCCGCCCGCCGCCCGCTATGTCACCCCGGTCGCAGCCTTCGCGGCCCGGCCGGCGCGGAACAGCAGAATGCCGGGCATCACGACGATCGCGGCAATCGCCATCATTCTAAAGCAATCCGCATAGGCTTGCAGCTCGGCGCCGGCCACCGCTTGAGCCGGTCGTGGGGCTCCGGAGATTTTCAGCTGCAAAACCGCGCTCATCAAAGCGAGGCCGCTGGCGCAACCAAACTGGCGGAGCAACGAGTATAAGCCGGCCGCATCGGTGCGCATATCCACCGGCAGCGTGGAAAAGGCATAGGTGCTGAGCGGCATCAGGATCATCCCCGCACCCATTGCCTGGACCGTGCTGCCCAGGATTAACCACAGGATGTCGTCCGCCGATTGAATTGCGGCGAGGAGGGAAAGACCGACCCCCATAAAGCCCGATCCGACCGCCAGCAGGATTCGGACGTCGATCCTCCCGATTACCTGCCCGGCCGCAAGGACGACGAGCATCATCAAGATGCCTCGCGGAACAATCGTCAGGCCGGCGATCGTTGCCGAGTAGCCGAGCGGGCCTTGCGCCAAGGTCGGCAAAAACACGATTACCGTGAACAGTAGCGCGCTCGTCATGAAGTTAAAGAAAGTAGCGGCGGCGAAGGTTACGTCCTTGAACACATCCAGACGCAGGATTGTCATACCGGAATGCTTCACCCGCGCGGCGATCATCGCGAAGGCGATGGCCGCGACGCCGGCTTCGCCGATGAGCTCCGTGGACCTCGGAGCGAAATGGCCAATTCCGCGCTGCAGCGCGAGTTGCAGCGCGCCGATGCCCGCGATCAGCAGGAACAGACCGATGATGTCGAACCGGGAGACCGTGGCTGACTCGGTTTCGGGCAGAATGTGGCGCATCCGCCAGATCGCCACGATTCCGAGCGGCAGATTGACCGCAAAAACCCAGCGCCACGACGCGACATCGGTAATGATGCCGCCGAGCGCCGGGCCCAATATCGGGCCGAGCATCGCGACGGCGCCCCAGATCGCGAGGATCCGCCCGTGTCGTTCTCTCGGGTGGAGATCGTGCAGGATCGCCTGGGCCAGCGCTGGGATCACCCCCCCACCGGCGCCCTGAAGCGCCCGGAAGGCGATGATCGCGGCGGCGGACGGGGCCAGCGCGCAGAGCATCGATGCGATGACGAACAGGCCAAGCGCGGCAACGTAAAGCCGACGCGGGCCGAACCGGCGGCGCAGCCACCCGGTCAATGGCACGACAATCGCAGCCGCGACGAGATAGCTCGTCATGACCCAGGTGCCCAGCTCGATCCCGCCGCCGAGGCTCTGTTCCAGTTGCGGCAGCGCGACGTTGACGATCGTCGCATCCGCGGCTTGCATCGCGGTTGCCAGCATCAGCGCCGTCGTTGCCCAGCGTCGATCCGATCCGGTCAGCAAATTCGGTTGCGCCGACATTTCCTGTGGCAAACCTCCTACGCCGGCAGGAGTTCTACGCCAAATTACGGACCAGCCCCGATCAACTTTTCAGCCAACCGGAACCGCTTGCATCGCCGCTGTCCATCTTTTCTTTACGAATCGCTGCCACGCTGAGGCACGCGGTCCGGCATTGCGCCGGGTCCCCGCGGCATGCGGAGGTGCCGGTGAATCGGAAATCGATGTTGATCACCGCGGATGGGCAGTGGGTATACCCGGGCAGCAGCGAGTTTCTCGCGGCGCTCGGCGACCCCAATCCCGATTACGATGCCGAAGCCTTTGCGGTCAAAAATCTGGGCTTCATGAAATTTTCGACGATCGAGCACGCCATCGTCGAAATCGAGCTGCACCCGCGCAATGTTGCGCTCCCGGCGCTGCTCGCGGTCCAGCAACATATCCAGTCGTCGGACGTCAAGCTCTTCCGCGTCAAGTATTTCGACACGACCTGGAATTCCGAGATCACGTCTTCGGCCGAGCAAGCGATCGTGCGGCTGTCACAACTGACGGCGCCGGAATTGGTCGCCACATCGCGCGAGCGCTTTATCATTGAACCGCAAGACTACTCACAATTTCTCAGGGACGAGAGCAATCCGCTGCGCCTGATGGCCCAGAAATGGCGGATGTCGTTCGGCCGGTTCGACACCGGTTTGATCCCCTTCGCCATCAATCATCAGCTATTGCCGCACTTGATTATCGCCGGGGTTAAACCGCAGCCCGCCGACCCGGTTTTTCGTTTTATCGGCGATGCATCGTCAAGCTGGGCGGGCTCGCGCTACCATTTCACGGCGCTCGGCGACAAGCTCGAGAATTTCCCCGACAAGGATTACGGGTCGTGGGTTGCCGAATACTATAAGAGCGTGGCCAGCACCGGCCAACCGCGCTACGACCACATCACCGCGTCAATCCAGCGCGAGGCTACTCCCTACGTGACGCATTACGAAAGACTGATGCTGCCGTGGACGACGGGCTCCGACGAGATCCTGGTCACCATGTTCTCGAAACGATTGGCGGCCAATTCCGAGGTGCCGAAATATTCCGGGTCGGAAAGCGAGTTGGCCAGGAATTCCGTAAAATCCGCATAGGATTCGGTTGCCGACAGATAAGCGACGACCATCTCGAGATCGCCCATCGGCGAATCGGGGTAGAAAACGCTGCGGCTCAGGTGCTTGTAGCCGTACCCATGGGCGATGCCCTTGTCGGCGAGAAACGTCCGCACCAGGCACATCATGTGATCGACCGGCCATCGCGCTGCGGCGAATGCCCGGCCCAGCCGTCCGACCAGCTCCGACAAATGTTGACGCCGGTGATCCGGCCGTATCCACAGCGATCCGCCCCAGAAAACGACGCCGCTAATCGCTTGCGCGTCCGGCGCCGTCACCAGGCAATCGTGCGGGTTTCCTTGCCGATCGCAGAAGTAATATCCGGCCTCGTCGGCGAGCGTACTCTCCGGCCAGTAGAAGACGCGGAACGCACCGGTCAGCACGATTTCGCCGTTTTCGCTTTCCCCGGAAAGCCAATAGGAGTTTTCCGGGCGCAAATCCGAATAATCGGGATCGAACATGCTGACCAGCGGAAACCAGCTGCCGCCGGCAACCGCTTGCTTGTTCGCATAGACCAGCTCATCAAAATCGTGGCGGATGCGAAGATGAATCCCCATGCGCCGCACAGCCCTGTCGCCCTGCAGAACGAACCGCGACAGCAATGGCCCCGGACCATGCTTGATCGTCAGCGCGTCAGGCAGGCGCAGGTTGTTTTCGGGGACGATATTCGGGAAATCGAGCGGCATGGGCAAACCCGCGATCGGCCGTTTGGGAGGGCAGGCAACCGATATTGTGGTTAACGAATTGTTACCAAATTAATACAAGATTCGGCCAAAGCAGTCAAGAATTGCTGAAAATGCGCGGTAAGTCCTCGGACCTATCATGGTAGTCAGTGCGCGCCATTCAACCAGCCCGCCGGGGCCGTTTACCGGCTCGGCCCGGCCCACCACACGACGATTTCCGCGAGCGCCAGCGCCACGGCGATCAAAAAGCCGCCAATCGCGGCTAGCCTCATGGGGCGCCGCCAGCCCGCTGCGGGCGGCAGGCCGTTTGCCACGAAGAGCGCCATCACCACCAGGATCAACGCGCTCAGCAGGCGCTGCCGATCGAGGCCGCTCATTTCAGTAATGGTTGTTGATAGCGACCCGCCGCCCGATGCCTGTATGATCGCGGACAGGCAGCACGGCGGCGCGCGCGAGCGGCCGGGGTTTGGGAGCGGCAATGAGCGGCAAAGACGGGCTCACCAAGGAAAACCTGAAACAGGCCGTGTGCGAGGCGATCGACCGCCACGGCAACGAGATTATCGAACTCGGCGAGCGGATCCTCCACCATCCCGAAACCGGGTTCAACGAGGCCAAAACCTCGGCGCTGGTTGCCGAGCGGATGGCGGCGCTCGGCCTCAGCCCTGAAACCGGCCTTGCGCTGACCGGGGTCAAGGGCCGGATCCGCGGCCGCCTGCCGGGGCCCAGCCTCGCCTTTATCGGCGAACTCGACAGCTTGCGCACCTCGGACCACCCGCTCGCCGACCCGCATACCGGGGCCGCGCACAGCTGCGGCCACAACGCGCAGGTCGCCGGCATGCTCGGCGTCGCGATGGGGTTGTCGGCAGTGGGCGCGGCCGAGCACCTCGCCGGCGAACTGGTGTTCTTCGCCGTCCCGGCCGAGGAATTCATCGATGTCGAAGAACGCCTGAAGCGGCGCGAGAAGGGCGAGATCGAGTTCCTCTTGGGTAAGCCCGAGCTCGTCGCCAAGGGTCATTTCGACGACATCGACATGGCGATGATGATCCATGCCGGATCGCACGACCAGATGACCAAGCGCTCCTACATCGCCGATTCATCGAACGGCGCCTTGGTCAAGATGATCCGCTTTATGGGGCGCGCCAGCCACGCCGGCGGCGCGCCGCAGCTCGGCATCAACGCGCTCTCCGCCGCGATGCTCGCCTTGAATGCGATCCACGCCCAGCGCGAGACATTTTGGGACAAGGACACGGTCCGCATCCACCCGATCATCACCAAGGGCGGCGATGCGGTCAGCGTCGTCCCGGCCGAGGTAACGATGGAGACCTTTGTGCGCGGCGGCTCGCGCGAGGCGATCATCGACGCCAACATGAAGGTCGACCGCTGCCTGCGCGCCGGCGCGATGGCAATGGGCGCCGAAGTCGAGATCACCACGATCCCAGGCTACCTGCCGCAGCGCAACGACCGCCGGCTCGGCGAAATCTTCGGCGCCAATGTCGAGGCCTTCTTCGGGCCAGGCGAGTTCGATATCGGCGGCCACCGCACCGGCTCCACAGACATGGGCGACATCGCCCACATGATCCCGGTCATCCACCCCTACGTCGCCAGCGCATTGGGCAAGACGCACGGCGCGGACTTTCGCATCAACGAGCCCGAACACGCCTACCTGACCCCCGCCAAGCTCCTGGCGATGACCGCGATCGACCTCCTCTACGACGACGCCGCGCCGGCCCGCAAGATCATGGCAGACTTCCAGCCGGCGATGAAGAAGGACGAATACCTCGCCTTCGCCCGCGGCCTCTTCAAGACCGAGCGGTATAAGGCGGAGGGGTAATACCGGGCATCCTGCGCGCCACGCGATCAGCCCGCGCCGGCCAGCGCCATTCCAACCCCGACATACGCCATCGTCCCGAAAACGATGATCGCGGTTCTGAGAACAATCCCTTTCATCCCGCCCACCCTCTCACTTGCTCTCCGGCCTGCGCAGAGCCGCTGCTTGAATTAACCGGCGCGGGAGAGGGCAGTTCCCGGTCGGGCGCTCGATATCGTCGATCTCTCCCTTGACATCGGTGCATATGCGCCTAAATCGGCGCGAGCGCATACCGCGCGAGATGGCGGGAGGTAATCGTGGCCGATATTCCCTATCGCATTGCCCTCATTGTCGGGGCCGGTCCGGGCATCAGCGCGTCGGTGGCGCGCGGGCTGGCGGCGGCTGGCCTCAAGGTCGGGCTGGCGGCGCGCAATATCGAGAAACTGGCGCCGCTCGCCGCCGAGACCGGCGCCCAGACCTTCGCCGTCGACGCCTCGGACCCGGCCGCGGTCGCCCGCCTCTTCGCCGAGGCCGACCGCTGGCTCGGGGAGCCTGACATCGTACTCTACAACGCCAGCGCCCGCGCCCCTGGCTCGGTCGCCGAGATCGACCCCGAAACCGTGAGGAAGGCGGTCGAGATCTCGGCCTTTGGCGCCTTCCTCGTCGTCCAGCAGGCGGCACGCCGGATGATCCCGCACGAGCACGGCGCGATCCTCCTGACCGGCGCCAGCGCCAGCGTCAAGGGCTACCCGCTCTCCGCGGCCTTCGCGATGGGCAAGTTCGCCCTGCGCGGTCTGGCGCAAAGCACCGCGCGCGAGCTCGGCCCCAAAGGCATCCACGTTGCCCATTTCGTGATCGACGGTGGGGTGCGCAGCGCGCGTCGCCCCGATCCCAACGACCGGCCGGACAGCACGCTCGATCCCGACGGGATCGCCCAGACCTATCTCGAAACCCTGCGCCAGCCGCGCAGCGCCTGGTCCCTGGAGGTTGAGCTGCGCCCTTGGGTCGAGAAATTCTAAGCGAGAGCAGGGCAGGGAAGCTCAGCAACCGGCAGAGCGTTCCGGTATGCTATAACGGTTCGGTGCAGGCGGAGCCGAGGCCATGGCGAAACTCTTGAACGAAGCCCAGATCGCGCAGTACCGCGACGAGGGTTATCTGGCGCCGATCCCGATCATGGACGAAGAGGCGGCGCTGGCGCTGCGCGCCGAACTTGAAACCGTGGAAGCGCGGATGGGTGGGCCGTTGCGCGGCGATCTGCGCCACAAATCGCACCTCCTCTTCCCGTTTCTCGCCGACCTCGTGCGCCATCCGCGCCTCCTCGACGCGATCGAGGATGTGCTCGGCCCCGACCTCTTGTGCTGGACCAGCAATTTCTTCATCAAGGAGGCGGAGAACCCCGCCTTTGTCTCGTGGCACCAGGATTCGACCTATTGGGGTCTCTCTGCGCCCGAGGTGGCGACCGCTTGGGTGGCGTTGACCCCGAGCACCCAAGCGAACGGTGCGATGGCCGTCATCCCGGGTAGCCACAAATCGGACCAGATCCCGCACCGCGACACGTTCGACCGCCACAATCTCCTGACCCGCGGCCAGGAAGTCGCCGTCGCGGTCGACGAGACCAAGGCGGTCCCGCTGATCCTCAAGCCCGGCGAGATGTCGCTGCATCATGTGCGGCTGGTGCACGGCTCGCCGCCGAACCCGAGCGGGGGTCGCCGGATCGGCTTTGCGATCCGCTACATCCCGCCCCATATCCGCCAGCTCGAAGGCGAGGACAGCGCGACCCTGGTGCGCGGCACCGACCGCTTCCGCCATTTCGCGCCGGAGGCGCGCCCCGACAGCGAGCTGGCGCCGGACATGCTGGCATTGCACAAACAGATCGCCGAGCGCAGCGCCCAGATCCTCTATCGCGGCACCGGGGTTGCCAGCTTCAACGATCCGCAGGCGGCGCGGGGATGAAGCGGGGGTGGGGCTGACCCCATGAAGCTCTATCGCGGCGGGCGCAGCCTCGACGGGGCGGTGGTGACCGTCGACGGCGAGGTGCTCGACCCGCGCCATGATCTGAAGCAGCTCTCGGCGACCGGGTTCGAATGGACCTACGAGGGTGCCGGGCCGGCGCAGCTCGCACTCGCGCTTCTCGCCGACCATCTCGGCGACGACGCCCAGGCGCTCGCGCTCTACGAGCGCTTCATGCGCCACCTCGTCGCCGCGCTCGACAATTCCTGGGAATTGACGAGCGCCGATATCGACGCCGCGCTCGCCGAGCTTCCAACCTGAGCCTCGCCAATTTACCGCCGGCGTCTAGCTAATCGCCTGCGCCCACCCCGACTGCCGGCTGGGGTTCCGCAGCCGGCTGGCTGAATGCGCTGACCAGGGCCGAGATACCGGCGACCACCGACAGGATCACCGTCAAGACGCCGAGGATCCCGGTCAAGCCCGACAGGGTCAGGCCGAACATCGCGATGATGAAGATCGCCGAGACCAAGAGGATGATGCCGCCGACTGCCGGCGCGATCACCGCCATCCCGACGCCAATAAACACCGGGATCGGCATGAACGGCTGGACCCCTACGGCGACGCACCCGGCGACGATGCCGGCGACCGCGGTGATGATCTGCGGGCCCCGCGCACTCATGGCGGCCATCTCGACGTCGATCTCGGCTATCGTGCGGCGCCGCGTTTCGGGGCCGATGAACCAGAAGGCAAAGGCGCCGATCAGATACCAATACGCGAAATAGGCGAACCCCGGAACCAGCGCATCCATCGTCGCCTGCGGGCTGACGAAGTTGTTCGAACCGGCGACCAGCGCCAGCCCGAGCGGGCCGATGAACTTGCCGAGATTGCCGACGCCGTAAACCAACCCCATGCCGCTGCCGCGCAGCCGCGACGGCCACATCTCGCCCATGTAGGGGCCGACGATCGAGTAATTGCCGCTGCCGAGAAAGCTCTGCAGCAGGATCATCACGAAGAACATCGAGAAGCCGGCGACGTAGACGCCGTGCCAGTAGCCGGCCAGGAACATCAGCAGCGCCGAGACGACGCAGCTGAACACGCCGGAAGCGCGCCGGCCCCAGGCGTCCGAAATCCATGAGCAGAAGAACCGCCCGAGGATCGCCGAGATCGCGACGAAGATGGCCAGCTTCGAGGCCTCACCCGCGCTGATGCCCAGCACCATGACGAACAGCGCGATCTGCCACAATGCCAGTGCGACGCCGCCGGTTTGGGTCAGCCCGGTCAGGCAGCCGGCCACGATGCTGCGCGGATACTTGAACAGCTCGATCCACCGCGTCTTTTCCTCCGGCGGCAGACTGGTCGGCAGCTCAATCGAGGCGGGATCGATCATCAGTGCCCAGGCAAGCGACTTGCGCGCCTCCTCGAGCCGCCCCTTGCGCAACAGCCAGAGCGGCGATTCGGGAACGAACGCTCGGATGTAGAGGCACAGGAACGCCGGCAGCAGCCCGCAAATGACCATGCCGCGCCAGCCGATATAGGGCTCCGCGTAGTAGCCGAGCAGCGCGGCGAGCAGCGATCCCGCCGGCAGCATCGTCGTGGTCAGCCCGGTGAACCAGCCGCGCCGATGCGACGGCGAGAATTCCTGCATCAGCGTGATGTCGACCGAATAGAGCCCGGTCACGCCGAACCCGACGAAAAAGCGGCAGGCGACCAGGTACATCCAGGCCCC
>Ga0182024_10018697_pt1 | contig 12869 bp, 9 predicted proteins | sample P32metaG_FD_120480 | JGI IMG/M metagenome (GOLD analysis project Ga0182024, IMG submission 120480) | Permafrost microbial communities from Stordalen Mire, Sweden - P3-2 metaG (Illumina Assembly) | ecosystem: Environmental > Terrestrial > Soil > Wetlands > Permafrost | place: Sweden: Stordalen...
AATCAAGGACCAGATCGGCCAATCGATCGTCCAGACGAGCAGCCAGATAAAGTCACCGCGCAGATCGTTCCTCAACTGGGTTACACTTTCAATCCATACCCAGGCCACCAGGAGAGAGTGAGCAAGGAGCACAACGAGGGGAATGGCAAGGTATTTCACGAATCGCATTTCTACCGCCTTCGGAAGAACATGAAGTGTGTCATGCTTGGATCGCACATCCAAAAAAAAGCCGACGTGGCGGAATGCCTGGCATTCCGCCACGTCGGCTTACTTCTCAACCAGCCTTCCAGCTCGGCTGGAGTGCTCTTTGTTTAGTCGTCCGACGACCTTACCACCTTCATTCTATGGGCACGAGACGCAAATGCAAATCGATTGTCTCGGCCTATTGCTTTTCCCAAGCCGACTCCTACAATGCCTTTGATTGGATCAGTTGGCGAATCGCCATCTCTAGCTCCTCCAATATGAACTTGTCGGATGACTAAACGAGGGACAACCCGTGATACGGGGTGGTCCGTCGCAGAGTAAGCCGGCGTGGTTGAATCCCTCATCAGGGTGTTCGACCACGCCGGCTTTTTTTTGTTTTGATCGGCGTTCACGAAGTTCGTGGCGGCTCTCAAACGGGCATTTTGCCCTGAAACGCCGCGATCTCATTGAAGGATGAGGGAGAGAACCATGAGGAATGTGAAAGTTTGGCTGTGCGCGGCCATGTTCATGACCGGATTGGCCTGCGCGACGCTGTCCGTGTGGGGACCGACCGCGGCCACGGCGAATCAAAAGACGGCCGTCGCCAACCACTGGCGCTTCCACGACGGCCATTGGAACTACTGGAACGACGGCGACCAGCACTGGTATTACACCGACGGAACCAACTGGTACTACAATAACAACAACATGTGGAACGTTTACGGCTTCGACAAGCAGTTCGGCCGAGAGGGCTTCGAGAGAGGCGATTATAAGGTGCCGGCGAATGGGGCCAAGATCGAAATCCCGCGTCACACCTACTATCGCGCTCCGGGGAAGTAAGGACTCTGAAACGGCGCAAGAAGCGTTGCCAGAGCAATTAGGCCCAATACGAAGACGCAGCTCATTGTAAGTCAGCTGCGTCTTCTATCCCTTTGATTAGTGCTTCAGGTGCTCGAGCATGGCACGGCAAGCCCTGGCACAATCGCGGCACGACCTGGCGCAGTCCGCCATGTGCTTGTCGTCCCTGAACTTCTCGCATTCCTTGGCGCACTCGTCACAGGTCTTCGCACATCCTTCACAAGCCGTGGCCGAGTACGGGCTTTGCCGGGCGGATAGCTTCGACGCGAGAGCGCAGAACTCGGCGCAATCCACGCAGGAATGCATCGTCTTGACGTGCGCTTTGTTGCCTTTCTCGACGAGAGCCGCGCAGTGCTGGAAGCATGAATCGCAGGACACCTGGCAGTCGGCGCATGCCTTGGCGCACTTGGCGAAGTGCTCGTGGTGCGCATCGGGCTGCTGGGCCTTCGCCTGGTGTCCCGGCAGAGCGCTGAGCCCTGCGAAGGCCGCGAAAATGAGAGCCATCGTTTGATTTCTCATGATCCCTTTCTCCTTTTGTCAATCTGTCTGGCTAACATACCTCAATCTCGTTAGCCACGATCGGCAGGTTGGTTATCTCCATGATCCAATGCTGGGCGAGTTGCTTGGCGTAATACGTGCGCGCAATTCCCTGGAGGATAATTCCGTAGTTCCGGCACACCACGCGAAGTTGGCGAACTCGCGAGCCCAGCCTAGCCTGCAAGTGCGCTTCCAGCCGTGTTTCGTCTTCCGACGTGTTGTCGCCCGAGTTTGCCACCGTGTCACTCTCCGTGGATTGTGCCCGTTAACCCTTCATCGCCCCTATTCCGCAAAAACAAAAAAACCGACGTGACAGAACACCCTGAGGTATTCGACCACGTCGGCTTACTCTTCAACGAGCCTCCCAGCCAGGCTGGAGTGCTCTTTGTCTAGTCATCCGACAACGACTGATCGGTTGTGAAGCGGCACCGATTGCAACTCACCGGCTTCCACTGGTATTATCATACGGCTCCAAACCGAATATGCAAGGCGATCCAGCCCATCCGTTGATTCAAAACAAGAACCGAAACTCCACCCGAATGTTATCCCGATACCACTGATCGCCGGTCAATCCGCGCCCATAACCCGCGTAGAAATCGAATTGATTGCCCAGCCCGAAGCGAACCCCCGCGTAGGCATTCAGTATGGTCGATCCCGCCGCGTTCTGGATCATGTACGTCGTCGGCCCCGTCGGCACATACGACTGCCCGGAGATGACCGTCCAGCCCACCAGCTCCACCACCGGCATGAGCCAGATGTCCGTGGGCGAGCGCTGGCCATAACTCAACCCCAGGCCGTAGCGAACCATGTCGCCGGCGAAGTCGGTGCCGCCGATCGGCGCCCAGTAGCGCAGTTCGCCTTCGATTTGCAGTACATCGAGGAGATTGTAGTGCCCCAGCAGCGCCGGCTCGAGCGTATAGTGGTGCGTTCCCAGCTCCGCCCCGGCTCCCGTGGGAAAGTAGGCACGCAATTGCAGCGACAGTTGCAGGTCCTGGCCCGGATACACCATGAACTTGAAGCCAGCGTTCGTGTCGCCAAAGCCCGAGGTGTTGGCGTTCGCATCCGGATTCATCCAGACGTAAGGCGTTTCCAGGAAGACCGAGAAGATGCCGCCGATGGCGTATTCGATATAGGAGGTCAGTTCCTGCGTATCGAGTTTCGTTTCGAGCCGAGCTGGACCGGGCGTGCCGGGCAAGATCCCCTGGGCCCAGATATACTCCGACCGCTGTGGGCTGAGCGAATCGTAGAGAAAGTCGGCGCGGATGCGAACCTGGGACTGCGGAAAAGCGTTGTCGATCCAGCTCACGCCGGAGTTGAACGGCACGGACGTCGTTGCCGCATCGGCCGGCGTCGATTGCGACTGCCCGGTCCAGGACGGAATGGTCGTGGCCACCTGGGCATGGACCGTCCCGCCCCCCAGCCAGCAACCGGCGACGAGCAGCAGCCCAGCTATTCTGTGCCGCCACGACGGGTGCATCCTGCCTCCCTTGCCACGAATGAATGGATTCTTGAGCGGACGAACGATAGGCAACAATCGCCGACGCCGCAAGAGCAGAATCAGGACTCAGGAGTCTGGAGTAAGTTTGCCCCAACGGGGCAACCTGCGAGAGCCCAGGCCAACGGCCTGGGTTGGCCGGTGCGGGTGAACCCAAGCCCCAACGGGGCGCACTTGGGAGACATGATGCCATGGACGCGCGCCATTTCGCCCCGTTGGGGCTTAGGTCAATCGGCGGCGGCCAACCCAGGCCGTTGGCCTGGGCTCTCGCAGATGGCCCCGTTGGGGCCCAAGAACCGCGACGCCAAACGGATCATTTCATTTCACGCCCGGCATCCTGCGCCCAATCTCCACCGTGGACATCAGCGCCTCATCCTGAAACCGAAAACGCACCACAATGTCATCGAGACTTTCGAGAAACTCCGCAAACGACGATTTCTGATTGAGCAGCGCATTTTGCCGTGAATCCTGGCGATTGCCGTGCACGTTGCAAGCCACCTGATCCTTGCGGCTATCCCACGAATACGCCCCATGATCCGGACAGAACGGCCGCACGCCATATTTCGCCTCGGACAGCCGCGGGACGTCTTCGATCGGCACTTCATAGAGTTTAAGTAGGTTGTAAATGGAAATCGTGTTGCGATGACAGGCCAAACGAGCCTTCTCCTCCCAGAAGAACTGAATGTCATTCTGCATGCGACGCAAAGCCCGCCGATTGACCCGCAAGAGAATATGATCCTGCGGCGCATCCTTCGCCTCGGGATTCCCGGCCGCGTCGATCACCTCGCGCAGCAGCTCTGGCCGAGTCGCCGCCACGAGCTGGTTGCCGACCAGGGCGACGTGTAATCGCACCTTGACTGCATAAATCTGGAAGCTGAGCACATAGGGCGTGTGCTTCTTGTACTCCGGCAGGCGGTAGGCATCGAGCGACTTCGGCAGCCCAAAAAGCTGACTTCGCTGCAGGAACAGATTGCCCGCCAGTTGTTCGAGCAAACGTCCCGCCTTGTCGCGGTCTTCCACTTCGATACTGACATAACTCGGCAAGGACGCCGCCGCCAGGGCGAAGATGGGAATCGTCTGCTGATTCAGGGACAGTTTGCCGGCCAGGGGAATGTTCAGGTCGCCGAGCTTGGTCGGATCGATTTCCAGGATCGAGCTGCCGTCGCAGAAATGGAACGACGCCCGATCGCCGAGCCAGGCCAGATCGGTCAGGGTCGGATCGGCCTTGAGCACCTCGGTCACGCCCGGAAGCTGCCGCAGAATGCCGGCGATGTTTTTGCGGCCGTGCACCGCTTCCAGCGACACCACCGCCGACGCCGCGATCCGCTGCGTATCCAGCTTGCGCGGCTTGCCGTCCACCCACAATTGCAAATCGCGATAAAGGCTGCCATTGGCGAACGGCAGCACGCACGTTTCCAGCTTCACCTTGGGCCCGACCGTGATGCGGATCGCGATCGGATCGAAGGACGATTGCCACAATTCCTCATAGCGGCGCCGATAGCGCTCGTAGGCGTCCCGCTCATCGCGCGACGCCTTGAGCAGCGGCAGCTCGGCGTTCGGCGTCAGATACTTGATGCGATTGTGCTGCGAACAGGTGCAGGTATCCCCCTTGCCGTCGAACGCGTACGCCCCGCCATGCGGACAGCGCACCCGATCCAGATCGACGAACCGTTCCTGCACGAGATCGCTGAGAGAACCAGGCGATTTGCGATACTCCATGCGATAGAACATCGACGCATTGTTGAGCATGACCAGGTTGTTGAAGCACTCGACGCGCCGCCGCTCGGCAATCTTCGCTTCCGGCCCGATGAGCCTGCGAATGAACGCTTCCGAAACGAACAGGTAGCCGCCCGTACCCGCCTTCTTCTCTGGATCGTGTGGTGGCAGGATCGTCGTGACATAGCGATAATCCAGCGCGTCATAGAGGCGTGGCCCTTTGGTCGTGACCGTGTCGATGACCCTGCGAATGGCCGCGTGCGAGTTGGAATAGATGGCCACGTTGTCATGACGGGCGACGAACGAGCTGACCACGCGATCGTTCGTGTAGCGCACCGAAACCTTGTGCCCGCGATAGTTGAAGTCGCGCTCGATCAGCTCCGGATATTTCTTGCGAGTCTGCTCGAGCCAGGTCCCGGCCACCTTGTCGAACAGGTCCGGTTGCTCGAGCCGAAACAGGAACGTCAGATCGGTCCCTTCGAGCACATAGGGATCCGAACCGGTCAGCGCCAGCTCGGCCACGACCTTGTCGGCGAACAGCTTGGTGAGCACCCCGCGGCGAATGCAGAGCTGCTCCTCGAGCTTCTCTTCGAGGCGATTGTCCACGGCCGTGATCGTGAACATTCGCAGCAGGCTATCACCCCAGTGCTTGGCCAGGTCGAACAGCTCGCCGGCCGAAGACATCGAATCGAAGTGCAGAAAATACTGATCGGCCGGCACCAGCTTGCTCAGCTCGTGAGGCTTCGGCAGCACTTTCTCCTTGGTCCGTCGCTCATCAAGGAGTTTCTCATAGTCGAGCGATTGCAAATTCGGCGGCCGAATTTCGCTGATGTGCACGTCATGATCGAGATGGCCCTTGCCCATCGGCGCCGACGACAGCACATGGTTTTGCAGCGCCTGCTGGATCGACAGCGAGTTCGTCAAGGCGTCGTAGAGGCTCGACTCCACGGCCCCGCGATCCAGCCCGGCCATGACCTTGGGCGCTTCGACGCCGTAGCGATTGCGCGATTGCAGCAGACAATACTGGAAGAATGTCTCATCGGGATAGTAATTGAGCAGGCCCATGAAATGGCTATTCTGATGCCGGGCCCATTCCTTGAAGATGTCCGCCGGCCCACCCGGCTCGCCAGGAATTGTCACATCAATGTCACTTTGGCGCACGTCCACCTTGCGCGAGCCGTCCAGGTTTTCGGTGATGATCTCGTAGGACAGCCGCACCTTCGCGTTGCCCGGGCCGCGCAATCGGCCATAGAACTCGGCATGTTTCTGGGCGAATTTCGTCTCCTTGGGATAGATGAGGTACGCGTTCTTGTCGAGCGGTTGCAGGCGGAGGAAGTTGCTGTTCTCGAATTCCTCGGCCAGGAACTGCTGCTCGAGCCGCAGCACGAAGACAACGGCATCGGTGTCCTTCTCGCGATAAACCTCAACCTTGTGGTTGAACGGTTGTGCCTGCGCCGCTTGCGGCTTAGTGTGAAGCGCGGCGAAAACAACGAGAACAAAGAATGCATGGCGCATGGAGCATCTCCTTTCACGATCCAACGATCGCGCAGCGACAATAGATGAACGTCTCAAGCAACGCGTTAGCTCGAAGTGAGTTAACGTGGGTCAGGATTCCAATCCTGACGTAATTTGCTCGCCTGTACGTCAGGATCGGAATCCTGACCCACGTTAACGTTGCAAGGATTACTCCGGTACCGTGGCACGGGTTTCAGATCGGTGGGGACCGGTTTGTTACCCGTCCGCGCGACTCGGACCGGTTACAAACCGGTCCCCACCAATCATGGTCGCATCGTGACGCTAAAACGACTTTCATTTCATCGAATCGCGATTCATTTCAGGGGGGTGTAGGGTAGTGGATGAAATACATATTGATGACACAAAGCGCCATCCCGTTGAGCCGCTCGCCTCCGGCGAGCGCGGAACCGGCGCCTCGCTAAACCTCATCCCGCTTCCAGAACAGCACGAACCAGCCAAAAATCGCGCTGCCCAGCACCAAAAGCCCCAACAGCGGCCAGCGCAGGTTCAAAATCCAGTGCCCTTCTTCAAAAAATCGGCCCAAACCGAGGATGATCGGCAATGTCGCCGCCAGGAACCCGCCCAGCCGAACCAGCATCTCCATGCGTTCGCGATAACGGCTTTGCAAATACGTGTTCAGCTCATCCGATTGCTCATTCACCTCGCGCAGCAGCGTTTTCGTCTCGAACACGCTTTGCCATTTCTTCCACAGCACCAGGCCGCGTTCGCGGTTGGTGATCTGGCTGAACCGGCACTGGTTCTTGAACATGAGCAAGTCCCGGCGCACGCGGCGCAGCAACTTGCGGCTAGCGCTGCTGCCCGTGAGCAGCGCATGAATATCCGAAAAGCTCTCGAACAGGTTGAGCAAGGTCACGCGCTGCAGGGCCGCCAGCAAGAAAATATCAAAGTAGTACGTGCGATGATAGATCCCCATGAACTGAGCGTGGAACCTGTCCGTGTTGAAAACGACCAGCCCGCCGCCGTCCTTGGTGAAGCCTTGATAGCGGGCCAGCAGCATGTCGCGCTTCGGGGCGTTGACCTGGTCCTTGGGCAATGTGGTCGCCTCCGGATCGAAGCCGATGACCGCGGCCCGGCGCAGCAAGGCCTCGCAGCGGTGCGGATCGGCCAGGGCCGTCTCCTTGTCCAGGCAGCTAAAAGTGTAAACGAGCATGCGATCGTCGAATGTCGGCTTGACCGGCAACGGCGTCGTTTCCGCCATCTCGGCCGGCGTCTTCGGCGCCGCTGCCGAGCCGAACTCCGCCAGCAGATACGGCAAGAGCTGGGTCATGCGAAAGCGCTCAGGCCCCGACTCGAACACCGGCAGCTCAAATCCCTTGTAGAGAGGCGCGATGATGCGCAGATAATTCAGCCCATCCATCTGATCGAAGTACGTCGCGCCCGGCTCACGATTTTCATAATGAAAGACCAGGAAGCCGACGCGATAGCTGAACACGATCAGCTCGAGCCTTTCAAGGGCCAGCGGACAGGAGAGCGACAGCTTCTTGCGCTCGTCGCGGGCGTGCATGGTCAGCGGAATGCCTTCCAGCCCGAGTTTGCCGAGTCGCGTCAGATCGAAGGTGAAGTGCCAGCAGCTTTGGCCCGCTGGGTTGCCGGTCTTGTCCGCACTGTTGCGAAACATGCTGGGAAAGAGGAATCGGCGAATATACGGCAGAAAATACTCCGTCCGATCGACGTCATCTTCGTTATCGAGCGAGAAGACGCGTTCGCTCCAACGGCCCGACTCGGCCAGCCGCTCCCAGACGGGAACGCCCTCCTGGTCGATGTCGGCAAAAGCGAACGGCAGCACGCACAGCGAAAAATGGTTGACGAGCTTGAAGGTGCGCACCCGCAGCCGTTCGTCTGTGCCCGGCAACAGCTCGGCGCCGCACGAGGGCCGTGCACAGAAACCCGGCGGCGAGCTGGGATTTTCCTGGCCGCAAATGGGGCAACGCGGGATGGTGATGGTGTCGCTCATAACTCTCAGTGTATTCAGAAGGACTTGTAGCCGCAGGCTGAAGCCTGCGGCTACGGAGCCCTACGCGCAACGGGCCACGCTCTTGACCACACCTCTTCACGCGGTTATCCTGGAGTGAAGTGAATCCCACCCGAGGATCCGTAGCCGCGTTCGTGAGAACGCGGGTGAGCAGCCAAAAACTCGCCGCATCCTCGACGACTCTCCCCGCGTTCTCACGAACGCGGCTACGCGCTGGTCCCGCCTGCCGCCATTCTCAGGAAGATTCCCATGCGACATGTCATAAGCAAATGTCCGTTCACCCGATGGAAATGGTCCCTGCTTGTCCTGTGTTGGAGTTTCATCCACCATGCACCGGTCCTCGCCCAGGAAGTGAAGGCGCCAACGCCCGCCCCTCGACAAGATAAAGACCCCGCCGGCATCGAGTTCTTCGAAAAGAAGATCCGCCCGGTGCTCGTCGATCATTGCTACCAATGCCATTCCGCCAAATCCACGAAGGTGAAGGCCAACCTGCTGCTCGACACTCAGGCCGGTACTCGCAAAGGCGGCGACTCCGGCCCGACCCTCGTCGCCGGCCATCCCGAAAAAAGCCTGCTCATCAAGGCCCTCAAGCAGACCGACGATCTGCGCATGCCGCCCAAGGGCAAACTGTCCGCTGAAATCATCGCCAATTTCGAAAAGTGGATCGCCCTGGGCGCTCCCGATCCCCGCGACGGCGTCAACCTGGCCGCCAAGGGCATCGACTGGAACACCGCCCGCCAATTCTGGGCCTTTCAACCGCCCACCAAACATCCGCTGCCGCAAGTGAAGGACAAAGCCTGGCCGAAAAAAGACATCGACTTCTTCCTGCTGTCCGAGATGGACAAACGCCAGCTCAAGCCGGTTCGCCCCGCCACGAAGCTGGAGCTGATTCGCCGGGCCACCTTCGACCTGATCGGCCTGCCGCCCACGCCCGAGGAGATCGACGGCTTCGTGAAGGACACGTCGCCGGACGCTTTCGCCAAGGTCGTCGATCGGCTCCTCACCTCGCCGCACTACGGCGAACGCTGGGCCCGCTACTGGCTGGACGTTTCCCGTTTCGCGGACGATCGCGCCCTGGCCAAGGCGGAACCCTATCCGCACGCTCACCGTTACCGCGACTGGGTGATCCAGGCCCTCAACCAGGACATGCCGTACGATCGCTTCCTGAGCCTGCAACTCGCCGGCGACATGCTGCCGGAGAAGGGCGAAGATTCGTTCGTTCGCCTGGCCGGGCTCGGCTTCCAGGGTTTAGGCGCCGAGTATCACAAGGGGAACTTCGCCGCCCAGGTCATGGCCGACGAACTGGACGATCGCATCGACACTTTATCGCGCGGCCTGCTCGGTCTCACCGTCGCCTGTGCCCGCTGCCACGATCACAAGTACGATCCCATTCCCACGCTCGATTACTACTCCCTGGCCGCCGCGTATCAGGGATCGACGCTGTCGATGCTGCCGTTATCCTCGCCCGCGGAGGCCGAGAAGTTCAATGCCTGGCAGCAGGAAGCCAAGAAGAAGGAAGCCAAACTGGCCCAGCTGGTCCAGAAGAAAGCGGATCGCAAGGAACAGGACGCCCTCAAGGCCGAGATCGAGGAGCACAAGAAAAAGGCCCCCAAGGCCCCGCTGATGATTCACGGCGTCAGGGGCGGCGGCCAGGCGATGCGCGTCAACATTCGCGGCAACGTCGAAAAGCTCGGCGACCCCGCCCCGCCCGGCTTCCTGCGCATTTTCCAAGCGAATGGCGGCTTGCCGCTTAGCGCTCGCTCCTTCACCCGGCTCGACCTGGCGAAAGCCATCGCGACGCCCGAAAATCCGCTGACAGCCCGCGTCTTCGTCAATCGCGTCTGGGGCCATCACTTCGGCCGCGGCATCGTCGGCACCCCCAGCAACTTCGGCAAACTCGGCGACCGCCCCACCCATCCCGAACTGCTCGACACGCTGACCGTCCGCTTCGTTGAAAATGGCTGGTCGATCAAATGGCTGCACCGCGAAATCATGCTCTCCGCCGCGTATCAGCTCAGCAGCGCGAGCGATGTCAAAAACGCCGCCCAGGACGTTGAAAATCGCTACCTCTGGCGCATGACACCCAGGAGGCTCGACTTCGAAGCCTGGCGCGACGCGGTGCTGATGGTCTCCGGCCGGCTCGACAGGACCATCGGCGGCCCCTCGTTCGAGCTGGGCGATGCCAAAACCAACATTCGCCGCACGATCTACGCCAAGGTCAGCCGCGTGACGCCGAACTCGATGCTGACGATGTTCGATTTCCCCGACGCCAACGTCTCCAGCGCCCGCCGCAGCGTGACCACGATTCCGCAGCAGCAACTGTTTGTGCTCAACAGCGAGTTCATGATCGAGAACGCAAAGGCTTTCGCGGGGCGGTTGGAGAAGGCGGCCAAGGAGGATGAAGGACGCATCGAGTTGGCGTTTCGGCTGGCGTATGGGCGGTTGCCGGAGGATGCGGAGAAGCGAATTGCCATCGAGTTTTTACGGACCACGCCATCGGGCGATGCGGATCGGTTGACATCATGGCAGCAATACGCACAGGCCATCTTGGCGACGAATGAATTTGCGTGGATTGATTGACCGAATGGATGTTGATGGATGGTAAAACTATGACTGAAAATGGAGAACCTAAGATGGACAGTATTCCCGAAATGGCCGCTCGTTGGAAAAAAACGGGATTTATCAAAAAAGAGCCGCTCAAGCTTTCTTGGCGCCGACAGAACAGGTTGCTAGGCAATTACCTGGCGGGAAGGGCCTGGGTCCTGGGACTCGACTGCATTGCCCTTGACCGGCCGGTTTTAGAAACTTACCTAGATCTGGCCAAATTTAGGGAGACTCGCCTTGAACAACTTCGCAAGGATCTTAAGCCCTGGTTCCCGTTCCAAGAAACATTCGAAATACGGCGATCGAAGTTTGGCGGTCTCTTCCTTTCGCGCATCAACCTGGAAAACTATTTGCCAAAAGGGCAGATGACCGACGCAGAACGAATTGCTAATATGCCTCCTGGTTCGCCACGAGCAGAGTTGTTTTCCGAGATCCCGTCAGAAGAAGAAATGTTTACGGAAATGGTGATGTGCGCTTCGGGATATTCGGAACCTACGCTCAAGTCGGGAAATTCAAAAGAGCGTGGCCGACGCTGAAGCTTGTCGTTCAGAAATTCATGGCCCCCCAACCTCCGGAGTATGACAATGCACATGAAGCGCGGCCTCTACAGAGATGAAGATCGCGTGATCCTGCCATCAATTGAGAGGATTGAAATAGCATACGACTTGCTTCTTAAAATTCGTTCGTCCGATACGGCGAGTATTCACTCGTTGGCCTCAATTCAAGTAGCTGCCGAGAAGGGCACACCCCAAGAGGCCTGTCGTCAATTGCTTTCGGATTGCTACAATTACCTTAAATTTTTCCTTTATACGAATGTATTCAAGACAACTAAACTCGCAGAGGGATTAATCCACTCCTACAATACGCAAAACCATCTTGTTTGGTCCGCGCTAGCACGATCCAGTCTTGAATTCTCGGCAGTCTTCTACTACTTTCAAAAAAAGATCGAGGAATTCAAATTGTCCGGGCCCACTTTGTCCATCAGTCAAATTCAAGGGTGCGAAGAGTTGATGATAAAGTACGCGCACGGGACCCGATTCAATTGGCAAGATTTGATACAGGGCAATCTCGAAGCTCTCACGAATAGTCTCGATAAAGACGAGACTCGTCCTCCGTCAATAAATATTATCACGGCTCTTGACCACCTGAAGAAGAGAGACGAGAGATTCAAGGATATCAAGATTGCCTATTCAATGCTGTGCGACTTTGTGCATCCAAACATGGCAAGTCATTGCGCTGTCGTCGAGATGCCCTGCGGTGAAGGCCTGACGCACGACTGCGTAATGTCGCTGAATCCAGGGCCAGAGCGTGGCGCGTTTTTCATGATCCTTACGCTTCGTTGGGTCGCCATGGCGTTGGACAATGTTGTTGAACTTCTTCCGCCACTCTGCCGTCCGATTGAGTTTCTGTTAAATCTGCTTGACGGGAGTGAGAAAATAACTATCGACTTCACATCGTAGCGCAGCGGGCTACCTTCGGCGGCCGCGTTTATGTCTATTCATGTTTGCTCCGCCCGGTCCTCGAAATTAGGCCGGACGGGCACCCGTTGGACGGGCCGCCCAGGGGTGGCCGTGTCTGAGCGTACTCGCGAAGACGCGGCAGAGCCGCCACTGGCCTGGCCCTTTATCCCAGGCGAGAAACCTCGATGCTCCGGCGTCTATTCGCCTCCACCTGAAAATACGGTCGTCCCACCGAAGTTGATCGCCCTTGCCAAGTCCCATGCACGGCGATCGGGGCGAGGCCGCGGGTGGTATGCCGCGTCTTCGCGAGTACGCTCAGACACGGCCACCCTGCCCCTGACGGTCGTTGACTCGGGTGGAATAAGGAGTCGTGAACCGAATTCGCGAACCGTTTCGCAAATAGAGGAGGTTGCCTTGCCCGTGTGCGTGCGCCCGGCTACGATGCAACAGAGGAGAGAACCATGATCATCACCTTAACTCAAGAACAGTCGCGTGTGCTGGGCGAAGC
>Ga0182024_10018698_pt1 | contig 12869 bp, 8 predicted proteins | sample P32metaG_FD_120480 | JGI IMG/M metagenome (GOLD analysis project Ga0182024, IMG submission 120480) | Permafrost microbial communities from Stordalen Mire, Sweden - P3-2 metaG (Illumina Assembly) | ecosystem: Environmental > Terrestrial > Soil > Wetlands > Permafrost | place: Sweden: Stordalen...
CCGGCCGCGGCGATCATCCCGTAGGCGGCCGGCCGGCGCTCCTTTTCGAAATTGCCCGCCACCAGGGCCACGACGGCCGGCATGATCAGCGCCGCCCCGACGCCCTCGAGGAACGACCACCCGACGAGGAGCACCCCAAGGTTAGGGGCGGCGGCGGTGACCGCTGAACCGACGCCGTAGATCACGAGCCCGATGGCGAAGGCCCGTCGCCGGCCGATAATGGCCCCGATCTTGCCGCCGGTGATCATGAGGGAGGCCATCACAAGGGTGTAGAGGGTGATGGCGGTCTGGATCCCCGTCACCGTGGTGCCGACGTCGGCGGCCACCTGGCGGATCGACACGTTCATGACCGACGAGTCGAGGGTCATGAGGAACTGGGCCGCCGCCAGCACCGCCAGGACGACACCGCTCCCGGTCGCCGTCGCCGACTGCGTGGATCTCGTGGCCATCGCGGGAGCCTAGAGACGCCAGAGGGTCCGTTCAAAAGAATGCGCCGGACCCCGCCGGCCGGTACGTTGGCGACGGTGAGGGCTCGGACGCAGCAGCCTGACCAATCTCGTGCCACCGGATCCGAGGTGCACCCGGCAGGAAGCTGGTGACCACCCCGGTCGGCCCGGCACCCGACGGCCCGGCACCCGCCGCCGGTGCGGTCGCGGCCGCTCCCGATCTGATGGACGTGGTCCGCTCGGGGAACTACGTGAAGTTGTTGGTGCTCGCCTCGCTGATCGGCGTGATCGTCTCGTTCGTGGCCTACGCCTTTTTGAAGCTTGTCGCGTTGCTCCAGACGTGGTTCTTCCAAAGCGTTCCCCAAGAGCTCGGCTTCCACGGTGTGCCGGCGTGGTGGCCGGTTCCCCTGCTCGTCATCGCCGGAATCCTGGTCAGCCTCACCCTCCGATTTCTCCCCGGCACCGGTGGGCATGCCCCGGCCGAGGGTTTCAAGGCCGGGGGCGGGCCCATGCCCGTCGAACTTCCGGGCGTTTTCTTCGCCGCCCTCGCCACCCTGGCCTTCGGTGTCGTCCTCGGTCCCGAAGCACCGCTGATCGCCATCGGCAGCGGGCTCGGGGTGCTGGCCGTGAAACTGGCCAAACGCGACGCCCCCCCCACCACGGCTGTCGTCATGGCCGCGGCGGGCAGCTTCGCCGCCGTCTCGACCCTGCTCGGCTCGCCCATCGTCGGCGCCTTCTTGCTGATGGAGGCTTCGGGTCTCGGTGGGCCGATGCTCGGGATCGTCCTCGTCCCCGGCCTCTTGGCGGCGGGGGTGGGGAGCCTCATCTTCATCGGGCTGAACTCACTGACCGGTTTCGGGACCTTCTCCCTGGCGATCCCCGGCCTTCCCCATTTTGCCCATCCCAACGGATCGATGTTTCTGTGGGCCCTGGGCCTCGGGCTCATCGCGGCGGTCCTCGGCACCGGGATCCGGGCCCTCGCCCTCTTCCTCCAACCCATCGTCCGGCGACGCATGCTCGTGCTCACCCCGGTCGCCGGCCTCGCCGTGGCCGGTCTCGCCATTGGATTCGCCGAGGCCACCGGGCGGGGCTCGGCGTTCGTTTTGTTCTCGGGGCAGAACATGATGAGCCCGCTCATCAGCGGGGCCGCCACCTGGGGTGTCGGAGCCCTCGTCCTCCTCGTGCTCTGTAAGGCACTCGCCTATTCGGTATCGCTGAGCAGCTTCCGGGGTGGGCCGATCTTCCCGGCGATGTTCATCGGGGCGGCCGGCGGAATCGCCGCGGGCCACCTCCCGGGCCTCTCGCTCGTCCCTGGGGTGGCCATGGGCATCGGCGCCATGTGCACCGTCATGCTCAAGCTGCCCCTCACCTCGACATTGCTCGCGACGATGCTGTTGCTCTCCGATGGCCTGGCCGTCATGCCGCTCGTGATCGTGGCCGTGGTCGTGGCCTACGTGGCGACCGCCTGGCTCCAGCGTGCTCCCGCCGCCGCACCAGCGACTGTGCCGGGCGGTGCCGCCCCCCCGACACCGAAGGTGGCAGCCGAGACGGCCCCGTGACCCTCGCGCACATCGCCGCAGTGATCCTCGGGGTGCTGATCATCGGCGCCGTCCTGGGATCTGCCCTCCAGACCGTCGTCCTGCCGCGCCACGGCTTCACCCGGATCGCCCGGATCGTCTTCGCGCTCACCCACCGGGCCCTGGTCCACCCCTTCGGCCGAGATCGCCACCACGACGAGCAGCTGGCGCTGTTCGCTCCCACCGCGCTGGTCGCGCTGCCGTTGGTCTGGATGTTGACGGTCACCGTCGGCTTCGCCGCCATCTTCTGGGGCATCGATTCTGGGAGCGTCACCAAATCGATCGAGATCAGCGGGTCGTCGCTGTTCACCCTCGGGTTCTCAGAACCGAGCGGTGCCGGGCGGACCTGGCTGACCTTCGTCGAGGCGACGGTCGGCCTCGGCCTGGTGGCTCTTTTGATCAGCTACCTGCCGACGATCTATTCCGCCTACAACACCCGGGAGAAGGGTCTGCGCGTCTTCCGTCCCTTCGTCCGGACCCCCCCCTCGGCCACGGCCCTCCTCCAAAACCTCCACCGGGCCGGCGTGCTGGACAACCCCGACCTGTGGAGCACGGTGTGGAACTGGTTGATCGACGTCGAGCAGAGCCACACGTCGTTTCCGGCCCTGTGTTACTTCCCGGTGCAGACGAGCGGTCAATCATGGGTGGGAACCATCGGTGCGGTCCTCGACGCCGCGGCCCTCTTGGTGGCCGGGTCGGAGTCCGAGGACGGTCTTTCGGTCCGCGGCCCGACCCTCGCGCTCGCCTACGGCATTCCGGCCCTCGGCCGGATCAGCCGGGCCGCCGCCCTGCCGGTGGACGAGCCCCACCTGCTGACCGAGCTCGTGGGCCACGATACCGAGGTGCCGCCGCCGATCTCGGTGACGACGCGCGAGTTCCACGCGGCCATCGATGCGCTCGAGTCCGCCCGGGTCATCGGACCGCTCGACCGGGATGCCGCGTGGCGGCGCTACGCCTGGATCCGCTCGGGCTACGACCGGGCCCTTCGGGGCCTGGCCGGGCTCACCGGCGCGGCACCGGCCCCGTGGAGTTCGGACCGGCCGGCCGTCGTCGGGCGCCCTCGGATCATCGGCCGTCGGCCAGTGTCGGTCGACTGGACCCTCCCCCCGTCGCCCTGAGCGGGCTCAGACGCCGCTGGTCGCCTCGATCGTCCCGGCCGCGATGGCGTCGAGGAGGGCCTGGTGGTCCCGCTCGTTCTGGTCGGCGTAAGTGACGGCGAACTCGCCGAGGGCGGTGTCGAAGCGGTCGCTGCTCCCGAGATAGGCGCCGATGGCGATGGCGTCACCCGAGCGGGCATGGGCCCGGGCCAGGGTCCACCCGCACATCTGGGCGTAGACGCTGAGATCGGGCACCTTCATGCCGTCGATGTTGGCCGAGGCCTTCCAGTCCCACAACTGGCGCATGTAGAAGTCCCGGGTCACCCCGTCGGGGCCGACGCTGCGGTCCCATCCGAGCAGGATGTCGCTGGTGGCCTGCATCAGCCGTTGGCCCTCGACCACCCGCTGGCCCTGGTTGGTGAACCGGCACTTGGCGACGAACGGCTCGATGACCGCCGCTTCGGCCTGTTTGACCTGGAGGAACAACGGGTCGCCCTCGTCCCGGCCGATGAGGAGGGCCACCCAGCACCGCGTCCCGACACTGCCGACGCCGACAACCTTGCGGGCGATGTCGACGAATTGGTAGGTCTCGACGAGCCGGCGGCGGTCGCCCGAGAGGGTCTTGCGGTAGGAGCGCAACGCGGAGACGATCGTCTCTTCGAACCGTTGGCGCTCCATGTCGGAGAACAACTCGGTGGCCGGCACGAGGAGCGGGGGATCGCTCAGGAATCGCAGCTCACCGTCGACCTCGTGGGTGAGTTTGGTGAACGCCTTGAGGTGGTCCTTCGACTTGGCCTTGGTCACCGTCCGCTCCAGGTTGGCGAGCGCCCCGCGGCCGACTTCTGATCCCCAGCGCACCGCGATCATCGCGGCGTCGAGGCGCGAGTACCAGATGTCGAGGTTCGACATCTGGGCGAACTCCCGGATGGACTGGCGGTAGGAGCGACACCCGTCGGTGACGACCTGGCGGCGCTGGGCGGCCGAGAAGTTGCGGCCCCGGCCTGCGACCTCGAGGCTGGCCGCCAGGCGCTTCAGATCCCATTCGAAGGGTCCGGGCAGGGTCTCGTCGAAGTCGTTGACGTCAAAGACGATGTCGCGCTCGGGAGAGGCGAAGCCCCCGAAGTTCGACAGGTGGGCGTCCCCGCACAGCTGGACCACGAGACCGCTGTCGGGCACCGACGCAAGATCGGTCGCCATCACCGCGGCCGCACCCCGGAAGAACGTGAACGCCGACACGGCCATGCGGCCGTAGCGGATGGGAACGAGGTCGGGCACCCGGGTCGTCGCCTGGAGGGCCAGGATGGCCAGCGGGTCGGTGCGCCCGGTCGTCGGGCTCCACTCGGCGTGGTCCCCCCTCGGGTGGACCTTGCGGGCCGCGGTACCGACCGCGGCGCGCTCGGCGGGCGTGGCGTGACTCGCGAGTCCCGTTGTCATGGGCCCATCGTTGCCCATCCGGCCCGCCACTGCTCGGGTGCGGGCCACCGGACCGAGGCTCAGCCCGAGAGGTACGCCCCGAGGGCGGCGTCGGCCATCTCGTCGGGCGTGCCGACCCGGTGGACCCGCCCGTGCAACATGATGGCGGCCCGGGTGGCAACCCGCAGGGCGGTGCTCACGAATTGTTCGACCACGACGACGGTGACCCCTGCGGCGGCCACGGTGCCCACCAACTCATAGAGCTCGGTCACCACGAGCGGGGCGAGTCCCATCGAGATCTCGTCGAGCAGCAAGAGGCGGGGCTCACCAACGAGGGCGCGCGAGATGGCGAGCATCTGCTGTTCGCCGCCCGAGAGGGTGCCGGCCAGCTGGCGGCGGCGCTCCTTCAAGCGGGGGAACTGGCCGAAGGCCCTGTCCTCGGCCTCTGCGCGCGTCACCCCGCCCTGGTAGGTCCACATGCGGATGTTCTCGCGCACGCTCAGATTGGGAAACACGCCCCGGCCCTCGGGGATGGCGCAGACCCCGGCCCGGGCGAAGGCCTCGGGACTGTCCTTGCGCACATCGACGCCGGCGATCGAGATGCTCCCTGCGGTCGGCCGAATGGCCCCGTTGGCCACCTTGAGCAACGTCGTCTTGCCGGCCCCGTTCGGCCCGAGCAGGGCGAAGACGCTGCCTGCGGGCACCGTGAGGTCGACACCGTGGAGGACCTCGATGCGACCGTAGGCGGCGCGCACCGACTTGAAGACGACCTCGGGCGCCTGGGTCCTGGCCGGTGGCGCCCCCGCCGTCTCGGTGTCGGTCACCGGGTCGCCCCGTCAACCGGCGCCGCCGGGCCCGGGGTGGCCGGGCTCGGGGCGGCCGGGGTCACCACGTCGGGTAACTCGGCGCCGAGATAGGCGGCCTGGACGGCGGGCGCGGCCTTGATCTCGGCCGGGGTCCCCGAGGCGATCACCTCACCGAAGTCGAGCACGTGCACCAGGTCGCAGACCTTCAGCACCACGTCCATGTCGTGTTCGACGAGGACCACGGCCCGGCCCTCGGTCGCCAGGTCCCGAAGCAGCGTTCCGAGTTGCCCGGTCTCGTTGTCGTCGAGGCCGGAGCACGGCTCGTCGAGGAGCAGGACCCGCGGGTCGATGGACAGCGCCCGGGCCAGCTCGACCAGCCGGGCCGAGCCAGTCGGCAAGGCGCCCACCGGATCGTTGGCCACGGCGCCGACACCAACCCGCTCGAGCAGGGCAACCGCCGCGCTCTGTCCGTCGGTGGCCAGCGCCCCGAGGACCGCGGCGCGCTGGCGGCGGTTGCCCGATTCGATGCCGACGCGCACATTGTCCGAGGCGCTCAGGGTGCCGAACAGCTCGAGCCGTTGGAAGGTCCGGGCCAACCCGAGGCGGGCCCGGCGGTGCGGTCCGAGATCGGTCACGTCGCGCCCGTCGATCGAGACCCGGCCGTGGTCCGGGCGCTGCAGGCCGCTGATGACGTTGAACAGCGTGGTCTTGCCGGCCCCGTTGGGCCCGATGAGCCCGGTGACCTGGCCCGGGGAGACCGCGAGCGACACATCGGTCAACGCGGCCACTCCTCCGAAGCGGACCGTGATCCCGCGCACCTCGAGGACGGGTTCGCGCACGCGTTGTGCCGCGGCGGGCTCAGGCGACACCGATCCGACCTTCTTCGACCGAGCTGGCGACGTCGCTGCCGGACCCCGCCGCCGCGGGCGGGCGCACCGACGGGGGCGGGTCGTCGGCGAAGGGCAGGCGGATCCGCCCGGAGAGCCCGGGGAAGCCGAGCACGCCCTCGGGGCTCCGGCCGAGGAGGATGATGCCGACCCCGGCCACCAGCCCGGTCAGCCCGCTGAGGCCGGACGGCAGCTGGGTCTGGGCGAACGGCAACAAGGTGGCCGACAGACCCCCCAAGAGCGCGCCGGTGGTCGTGCGGAGGCCCCAGATTGCGACGAAGAGCAACAGGGTGAGGCTCGAGAGGAACTCGAGCTGCACGTCACTCCCGTTGAGGCCCCCCTGGGCCCCGCCGTAGAGGACGCCCCCGAGTCCGGCCATGGCCGCGGCCAACGCGAAGACGACGACCTTGGTGCGCGTCGCGCTCATCCCCAACGTGGCGAAGGCGGCCGGCGAGTCGTTCATGGCGACGAGACGGCGGCCGAAGGTGTGGCGCCGCACGGCGAGGACGATGATGGCGCACAGGGCGAAGAAGACGGCGATCTCGATGAGCTCGCCCTTGTCGCCGACCGTGCGGAGCCCGGGAATGTCGAGCCGCCCGACGGCGATCGAATTGCCCGTCCCGAGGTAGCTCGGGTTCTGGAACAGCACGTAGAAGGCGGCCTCACCGAAGGCCAGGGTGGCGAGGGCCAGGTACAACCCCCGCAAGCGCAGGGCCGGCAGGGCGACGAAGGCGCCCAACGCACCGGTGACGCCGACCGCGGCCAACAGGCCCCACCAGCTCCCGCCCCCATTGGCCACCTTGCCCATGGTGAACGCACCGACGCCCAAGAAGGTCATCTGGCAGAGCGAGACCTGCCCGCCGTAGCCGGTGAGCAGCACCAAGGAGAGGGCCACGATGCCGAGGGCCAGACCCGAGGTGATCGCCGCCATGAGCGAGCCCCCGAGGACCAGGGACAAAAGGGCCACCGCGATGACGAGGACGGCCCCTCCCAGGAGGGACTGGCGGAACCCGGCCACCCTGGGCGCAGCGTGGGTGGGCAGACGCCCGATGGCCCGCAGGCGGACCGCGGGGACCACGAGGAGGGCGATGAACAAGAAGACGACCGGGACGATCTCGGGGATCTGGGCGGCGAGGGACTGGGGGACGTGCTCGGAGAGGTAGGCGAGCGAGTAGGCGCCGGCGAGCCCGAGGGCCATGGCCCCGGCGAAGGTCCAGGGCAGGCTGCGCAGGCGGCCGACGACGGCCGCCGCGTAGCCGTTGACCACGAGGATCGTGAGCGTGTCGATGTTGAGCCCGGTCGACGCCACCGTCGGGGCCAGCAGGCACCCGGCCAGACCGGCCAGGAAGAACCCGAGCATCCAGCCCATCTGGGCCACCCGGTAGGGCTTGGCCCCGGCCAGGGCGACCAGGTCGGGGTCATCGACGACCGCCCGCATGGCCACCCCGATGCGGAAGACCCGCAGGAAGTAGGGCACGGCTACGGCGATGACGACGGCGGCCCCGACGGTGAGCAGCTGCTGGTAGCTGACATTGACGCCGAGGATCCCGACGAAATCCCCTTCGAAGAAGGGGTAGACGATCCGCTGGGTCTGGGGGTTCCACAGGGCGGTGGCCACCCCGACCAGGATCAGCAGCAGCCCGAGGGTGACCATGAGTGACCGTTCGGTCGAGGCCCCGTGGAGGCGGCGCATCAGGCCCCACTCGACCAGCACGGCCAGCAGCGGCATCAGCACCAACAAGACCAGCGCCAGGGCGAGGACCGGGTTCCAGCCCCAGCCCTGCCAGAGCTGCCAGAAGGCGAAGGCGGCGACCATGCCCACCGCGCCCTGGGCGAAGTTGAAGATGCCCGTCGTGGTGTAGGTGACGACCAGCCCGGTGGCGGTGATGGCGTAGACCGCCCCGGCCACGATGCCGATGACCGTGTACTGGAGGAACTCGCTCACCTTCGCTCACCGAAGCCTGTCACGACGCCTTCTCTGACCCATTGCTGTCGGCCCCCCCGAGAGACCTCACTACCCGGTCTCTTCAGAACCTAGGTCAGCCGGCCGACGCGTTGGCGTAAAAGAAGGACCCGTCACAGCGGAAGGCCCCCGACGGGTCGCTCTGGCGCACGAAGTTGCCGTTCACGATCCGGGCCATCAGGTAACAGGTGGGTGGCAGCTTCTTGGCCGGGTCGTCCGTGGCGATGATCCCGTTGGCGTCGAAGCTGGTGACCTTTTTCAGCTGGGCGAGCACCGCGCCCCTCGTCGGATGGGGTCCGGCAGCCTGGAGGGCCTGGACGAACAACGCGGCCGACGTCCACCCGAACAGGGTGTAGAGGTCGGGGGTCCAGCTCGGGTTCGCCTTTTTCACCCAGGTCAGGAACTGGGACACCGCGGGCACGGTCTTGGTGTCCTGGCCGAGGTAGAGGGCCTGCTCCTGGCCGATCCAGATGCCGTTGGTGGCCGCCGCCCCGCCGGCGGTCTTGATGAACTGGTCGGCGTAGACCGGGCCGCCCGACATGATGAGGTTCGGCTTCCACCCCTGCTGGGTCATGTCCTGGATGACGATGGCCGCCACCTGCCAGTCGAGGGCGGTGAGGTCGACCACGTTCACCCCGAGGGACTTCATGTGGATGATGTCGGTGGTGAAGTCCGACTCCAAGGGCCCGATGGCGCGTTCGTAGCCGATCTTGTAGCCCTCGTGGACGAGGGCGGCCTTCTCACCGTTCCACTGGGTGATGGCCGACTGCACGTTCGACACCAAGGTGCCGACGGTCAGGTCCTTCGGGTAGTGCTTCTTGTAGTACTGCAGGGGTCCGAGGTTCCATCCGGTCGCCAGGGGCTGCGAGCTGAAGGTGTTGGGCAGGGCGTTGGTCCCCGGGTCGAGGGTCACCGACACGTTGGACACCGCCGGGTTCTGCGCCAGCACCGGGCACCCGGAGCTGTCGAACAGCGAGAAGTCACCGACCAGGGCGAAGTCCTTGGACACCGCCGTCGTGGTGTCGCTCAGGTTCGCCTGGGCGTTGAACCCGTCGTCGTAGCCGTCAACCGACAACGTGCGGCCGTCGACCCCGCCCTTGGAATTGATGTAGTCGAAGTAGGCCTTCACGCCGATCGGGGCACCCTCGAACAGACCGGGGACCGGGCCGCTGACGATCGAGACGTTGCCGACGGTGACGGTCTTGGCGGTGATCCCGACCGTCGAGGCACTGTCGGCCGCGGTCGTCGGGGCCGGCGCCTGGCAGGCTGTGCTGCTCGCCGCGCCGGCGCTGGTGGCCGCGCTCGGCACGAGCACCACCGCCGCGGTCGGCCCAGCCAGTACGGACGCCGCCACGAGCGCGCAGACCGTCGTCCGCCCGGCTCCGGCCCTCGTGATTCGTCCACCCCTGCGCTGTGGCCCGCGCTGATCAGCCCCGTCGTTTCTCACCGTGCTCCCTTTCGTTCGCCGTGGCCCGGCGTCGGCACCGGGCCCAACATCGCTCGCCGAATGACAATCCCGGGTGACCCAGCGCTTCGCTGGCTCCACCCACGGGCTGCCACCCCTGTTGATAATTTTTTGACTCTACGTCAGATTTGCCGCCGGCCGCCGTCAGAACCACGTCCCGTCTCGACACCCAAGGCCTTCGGTCGCACGCCGCCCGACCCCGGTCAGGCCAGGTCAGGAGCGGTGTTCACCAGCAGAGGGCTGGGCGGCCCGGGCGGCCCGGATGGCGTCGAGAAAGGCCACCACCCCGACCGAGGTGGCCTGGCAGCGCAGGGAGGCGAGCACGTCGAAGGCGTGCTGGGCCAAGGGGAGCTCCGCGTAGGCGACCGGGGCCCTCGACGTGGCCCGCAAGGCCGCGACGAACGTCCGGGCGACCTCGACGGGCACCAGGGTGTCGTTGGTCCCGTGGAGGACGAAGAAGGGTGGCGCGTCGGGATGGACCCGCCGGGTCGGCGAGGCCTGCTCGAACACGGCCCGGTCCGCGGCGAGTGTCGCCTTCATGACCCGCTTCTCGAGCAGTTCGATCAGGCCCCGTCCGTAGTCGCCGGCGTCGTCACCGGTCATGTCCATCACCCCGTAGAAGGGCACGCAGGCATCAACCGAGGTGTCGGCGGTCTCGAAGCCCGGCTGCCAGGTGGGATCGGCCGAAGTGAGCGCGGCGAGGGCGCAGAGGTGGCCCCCGGCCGAGCCGCCGCTCAGTGCGATGAACCCGGGGTCACCGCCGTACTCGGCGATGTGCTCGCGCACCCAGGCGATGGCCCGCTTGCAGTCCACGATGTGATCGGGCCAGGTGGCCTTCGGGCTCAGCCGGTAATTGATGGCGACGCAGACCCACCCGCGGGCCACGAGCTCGTACATCATCGGCTTGCCCTGCTGTTCTTTTTTGCCGGTGACCCAGGCCCCGCCGTGGATGTAGACCATGACCGGCGCCCCGTCGGGCTTGGCGCGGGGCCCGATGACGTCGAGTCGGTGGCGGCGGATCCCGTCGCCCCAGTAGTCGATGTTCTTGGTCAGGGTGGTCGCCCGACTCCGCAGCGGAACGGCCTGGGTGAGCCGCCACCACCGGCCCCACTCGGCCCGGGGCGGGACCGGCACCGCCACGAGGGGCCCGCCGGTCGTCTCGCCGAGGGCCCGGGCCACGACGTCGCCGGTGCGCTGGCCGACGACGGCCAGGCCGACCAGTCCGACCCAGCTGGCCACGGCGATGACCAGGCCGACATCGCCGGGCCACGCATCGAAGGCGCCGTAGAGGCCGAACACGACGGTGGCCGCCACCTGCCAGACGATGTTCTGGACCGCGAGCTCGCCCACGAGCCAGCCGCCGAAGAAGCTGAGGACGCTCAGGGGTTCTCTGCGGATGGGCCGGTAGGCGTTGAGCACGGCGAGGGCACCGAGAGCGGCGACGGCCAGATAGGCGTAGGACACGCGCCCATCATCGCTCGATCGAGGGGCCGAGCGCCCAATCGGCCGGCCCGGGCGTTGGGCCGGCGTCGCCGACGACGGTCGTCGCGAAACGCCGGAGCCCGCGACTCGCACCGGCCCGGTTGCCAGGGGCGGGCCCAGGTGAGACCGTAGAGGTGGTTTCCGACGCCCGGATCCGACACCCGGATCCGGCGGCACGAAACGTCGCGACCGGGCCCTCGAGTGCCACGTGACCCGTGTCGGGCAGAGAAGGCCAAGGAGCGACATGACGACAGAGCGACTGTCCGGGCTCGACGCCAGCTTCTTGTACATGGAGACGCCAACGCTGCACATGCACGTGGCGATGACCGCGGTCTTCGACCCCTCCACGATCCGGGGCGGGTACTCCTTCCGCCGGCTGCGCACGCTGATCGCCGAGCGCGTCCCCCTCGCCCCGGTGTTCCACCGCCGGTTGGTCGAGGTCCCCTTCCGCCTCGGTCATCCGATCTGGGTCGACGACCCGGACTTCGACATCGACAACCACCTGCGCCGAGCCGCGCTCCCCTCGCCCGGCGGGATGCACGAACTGGCCGAGTTCGCCGCCGACATCGACAGCCACCAGCTCAACCGCGACCGCCCGCTCTGGGAGATGTGGCTGGTCGAAGGATTGGCCGGGGGGAACATCGCGCTCGTGGCCAAGATGCACCACAGCACCATCGACGGGGTGTCGGGAGCCGAGTTGCTCGGCATCCTGTTCGACCTCGAGCCCGAGCCCGAGCCGACCGACGTCGCTGTGGCCAACACCGACGGACGCATCCCCTCGGACTTCGAGCTCGTGTCCCAGGCGCTGGTGCTCCGGACCACCCGCCCGATCGAGATCACCCGCATGGCCTGGCGCACCGGCCAGGCCATCCTCGGGGTCCGCCGGGTACGCCAGAACGAGACGGCCAAGGCGGCGTTGCCCCTTTCCGCCCCACGCACCTCGATCAACGTCGCCATCTCGGGACGGCGCCGGGTCGCCTACGCCGCCACCAACCTGGCCGACGTGAAGCGGCTCAAGAACGCACTCGGGACCACGGTCAACGACGTGGTGCTGGCCATGTGCACCGGCGCCCTGCGGCGCTACCTCGAATCGGGCGACGAGCTGCCCGAGATCCCCCTCGTCTCGGTCGTCCCGGTCTCGGTCTCCCCCGACGTGGCCGCGCTCACGGGCTCCAACAAGATCTCGGCGATGTTCGTGCAGCTGCCCACCCACGAGGCCGACCCCCTCGAACGCCTCCGTCTCATCCACGATGGCACCAGGGGGGCGAAGGACGAGCACAACGCGCTCGGCGCCGACACCTTGCAGAACTGGGCCGAGCATGCGACTCCCAACACGTTCGCATTGGCCGCCCGCCTCTACACCCGGATGCGCCTGGCCGACCGGCATCGCCCGATCGCCAACCTCGTGATCTCCAACGTCCCCGGACCCGACTTTCCGCTGTACCTCGGCGGGGCCGAGATGCTGGCCGGGTTCCCCCTCGGCCCGGTGATGGACGGCATGGGGCTCAACATCACGATCATGAGCTACCGCGGTGTCTTGTACTGGGGCCTCGTGTCGTGCGCCCGGGCGGTCCCCCGGCTCTGGGACATCGCGGCGGCCGTGCCGGCCGCCCTCGACGACCTGCTCAGCGCGGCAGGCATCGAGCCCGAACCCTTTGACATCCCGCTCCAACTCGGCCCGGGCACGCCCGGCCCGGTCGACGCGGACCGCACCGACGAGCCGTCGACCAACG
>Ga0182024_10018699_pt1 | contig 12868 bp, 12 predicted proteins | sample P32metaG_FD_120480 | JGI IMG/M metagenome (GOLD analysis project Ga0182024, IMG submission 120480) | Permafrost microbial communities from Stordalen Mire, Sweden - P3-2 metaG (Illumina Assembly) | ecosystem: Environmental > Terrestrial > Soil > Wetlands > Permafrost | place: Sweden: Stordalen...
ACGACAGGATCCGTGCAAGAGTTCCAGGCTTTTTCAAGGGATGCTGACCCTCCCCCCTCACCCCAACCCTCTCCCCCGAGTACGGGGGAGAGGGGGCCGGAAGCGCCAGGGTCGCCGACCAGCGAAGGATCCATAGTCCCGAGCGCTTGACGGACCAGGTCATCGGGCCGAGCCGCATCGACGGCGGCTTGCCAGATGTCACGGGCGTGAGTGCAAAGGAGCTTGGACATGAGCCGTCCCGACAGGTGGCGTCCGGCGGCCCCAACGGGGCCACCTGGGATAGCCCAGGCCAACGGCCTGGGTATTGCGTTCGGAGTGTCCCAAGCCCCAACGGGGCGCTCTGAGAGACGACGCTCGCGGACATGGAACTCGACCATTTCGCCCCGTTGGGGCTTGCGAGCCTCGGCCATCGGCACCCAGGCCGTTGGCCTGGGCTAGCGCAGATTGCCCCTTTGGGGCACATCAGCTAGACCGTCCTACGTATACGAAGCCGGCACCGTATACGGTCGATGACCCGGCGTGCCGCCCGAGTTCATGGCCAAATTCCCGCCGTCCATCGGAATGAGAGCGCCGGTGATCCACATGGACGAATCCGACGCGAGAAACACAGCCAAACCCATGATGTCGCTGGGCTGTCCCAATCGGCCGATGGGAATACCGTTCAGGAATCGAGCCTCGAGCGTCGGTTCCTCTTGCATCCGCTTCGTCAGGCCCGGATTGAGCACCTGGGCCGGCAGCACCGCGTTGACGCGCACGCCACGATGACTCCATTCCGTGCTCAGCTCGCGCGTCATCTGCACCACCGCGCCCATGGCCATGCTGTAGGCGACATGGCCTCGCCCCATGGCCGTGATGCTGGCCAGCGAGCCGATGTTCATGATCGAGCCCTTGCCCTGGGCCAGCATGCGCCGGCCCGCTTGCTGACACATGGCGAAGCGGCCCACCACCAGGTTTTGCAGCACGCGCAGCAGGTCTTCGATGGTCAAATCCTCGGGCCTCGCCAGGTGTCCGTCGCCGGCGATGTTGCCGAGAAAGTCCACCCGGCCAAACTCCGCATCCACCTGGCGAAACAGCTCGGCAATCGCCTTGGGATCGGAGACATCACAGGAGGAGACCAGGGTCTTGCGTCCCATGCCGCGAATCTGCTCGGCCGTCGCGCCGGCGCCCGCCAGATTGCGATCGACCAGCACGACGTTGGCCCCCGCCTCGCCGACCGCCAGCGCGGTCGCTCGGCCCATACCCTGGGCGGCGCCGGACACTAGGGCCACGCGTCCGGTCAGATCGAAGAGGGATTTGGACATGGTGCTCCTTGGTATTCGGCGAGCGGGAAGACCTACGTCCCATGCGACGCGGAGCGTCGCACCACATTGTGGCACGACGCTCCGCGTCGTGGGCCAACGCCCCCCGCTCGCCAATACATCCTACTCTGCTCTCCAGCCGCCGCCCTCGACGCGCTGGGTATTGAAATACAACTCCTGATTCGCGTCACGGTCCGGCCAAAGAAACGCTACCAGTTGCAGGGCAGCCTGGCTCGCTTCCTCCTGCGACGCGAAAACAATCGGTTGATACGCCTGCCCCGGTGCGCGACGGCAAAGAATCCAGAAATACTCGTCGCCCCTCAGCCAAACCTGAAAACGCCGGCCCTGAACGTCGCCGAAGGTTTCGATCGGGTTGCCGCCATCGCTTACGCACGTTTCGAGGAAGTGGTGCAGTCGCCGAGCCGCCGCCGCCGCTTCCTCACGCGTAAAGCGGCAAAAAGCCGGGGCCGTGCCGCTGTCGCCGTTCCAGCGAGCCGGAAGCAAATCCCACGCCAGCGGCCTGGGTCGCACGATGACCAGTGTCTGCTCGCCCTGCGGCACCAGGATGCCGAGCGCTCGTGGGCCGGCACGATCGGCATCGACACGGCGAAACGCGGGCATGATCGCTACTCCGGAAATCTACGCCAGGCCATCCAGCACGTCGTTACAAAGCTCGTCGGCGCGCTTGTTTTGTTCACGGCGAACATGCTGAAAAGTGACTTTCTCGAACTTCTTGACCAGGTCGCTCGCTTCGTTGTAAAGCTTCAAAAGCCCGGCGTTCTTGACCTTGTACAGGCCCTGCATCTGGCGGACCATGAGTTCGCTGTCGCAGTGGATCTTGACCCGTTTGCCGCCCTGGGCGTGGGCCAGTTCCAGGGCACGGACCAGAGCTGTGTACTCCGCAACGTTATTGGTGGTCTCGCCAAGGTCGCCGTTTTGCTCGATGGCGGGCTCGCCGGGCTTCTCCAGGACGACTGCCCACGCGGCGGGGCCCGGATTGCCACGGGCGGCACCGTCGGTGTGAATGATGAATTCGCCGTTGGTATCCATGGTGGGATATTATAGGTGGAGAGGACAACGCACAGTAGCCTCACGCAAAGTCGCCAAGACGCCAAGAAAGCAGCATTGGAACCACGCATCGCCATCCTGGAAACATCGCATCGCTCGGGCTGGGTCGCCCTGGCCCAGGGCCCGCGTTTGCTGGCCGCCCGGCAGCTGAACGAGGCTCGGCGGCACACGCGTGATCTCGCGCCGCTGCTGGCCGAGTTGCTCGGCGAACAAGGTTGGCGGGCCCGCAACCTCGACGGTGTCATCGTGAGCCGTGGACCCGGGAGTTATACGGGGTTGCGCGTTGGGCTCATTTCGGCAAAGACGCTGGCTTATGCCACGGGTTGTGCGTTGCTCGCCGTGGATACGTTTGCAGCTATTGCGGTGCAAATGCCCGCGTCCGTGGATCAGGCGGACGTCATCGCCGATGCCCAGCAGGACAAACTCTATGTGCAGCGTTTTGCTCGGCAGCCCGGCGGTGAGACCTGGTCGGCGACGAACGAGCTGCGGATCGTCGCCTTCGCGGAGTGGATCAAGATTCGCGGCTCGAATGCCATGATCGCGGGGCCGGGGCTGGAGATTTTCGCTGCTCGGCTGCCTGCGGAATTGCAGGTTGCCCAGGAGTATTGGCTGCCGCGGCCGGAGAGCTTGCTGCGGCTGGGGCTCGAGCGCTTGCGTAAGGGACAGCGTGACGATCCATTTGCCGTGGAGCCGTTGTATTTGCGGCCCAGTTCCGCAGAGGAAAAGCAGATGGGGGAGCGTTAATGCCAAGGGCTACGCTCAAGGTCAATAACTTTGGGTTTGATCGACGTCCAACGTCTTTACCCCGAAGGGGTTCCATCTCAAAGCCCAGGGTCGCGCTAGCGCACCCTGGGTTAATAGTCGAACACGAAGTTGATACCCCGAAGGGGTTTCATCAAAGCGGGCCGAGCACCGAGGACCAAGTTGATGAAACCCCTTCGGGGTAAATCATCGCCAACCGTGTCGTTACCTAGGGTGCGCTAGCGCGACCCTGGGCTTTGGGATGGAACCCCTTCGGGGTAGGGAATCTCCGGCGATCGATATTGAAAGAAACCAGCATGGCGAAAAAGAAAAAACGCGTCGAACTGCGCAAGAATCGCACCAAGCCGCCGCGGCCTCGCCAGTGGACGCGCGGCTTCCAGGAGCACGGCTTCACCGAAGAAGCGACACTGAACGATGAACGCGTCCGGGCGAAGGGCGATCTGTCGCGCAAACGCACCATCATTCAGGACGACTCGCCCGAGCAACCCGGCGCCGCTGCCGACACCATGCCCACCGTGGACCCAGCCATATGTCAGCCTGGTCGAGTGCTGCGCGTCCACGGGCTCACCAGCGTCGTCCAAACGGATAGCGGCAAGATCTTTCGCTGTGCCGTGCGGCGTTTGCTCAAAAGCCTGTCCAGGGATGAACGCAACGTGGTGGCCACCGGCGATCGCGTCTGGATCGGGTCCACCGAAACAGTGAAGGGCGACCTCGAAGGCGTCATCGAACGCGTTGAGCCCCGGCATGGCATGCTGACCCGAGCGTCGCGTGGCCGGGAGCATGTGATCGTCGCCAATGTCGATCAGTTCGTCATCGTCATGGCCCTGGTCGAGCCGGACCTGAAGCCGCACCTGATCGACCGCTACCTGGCCAGCGCCGAACAAGGAGGCATCGCCCCGATCCTGTGCCTCAACAAGGCGGACCTGATCGACCCGGCCGCATGCCAGCCGATCATCGGGCAATACAGCCAGCTCGGCATTCCGACGATTCTCACCAGCGCGACCAGCGGCACGGGCATCGCACGCCTGCGCCGATTATTGAAAGGCCGGCAATCGGTGTTCGCGGGCCAGAGCGGCGTCGGCAAGTCGTCGCTGCTCAACGCGGTGCAGCCGGGGCTGGGCCTGCGCGTGCGCACCGTCAGCGAAGGCACGCACAAGGGCCGGCACACCACGACGACCGCCCAGCTGCTGGAGCTCGACTTCGGCGGCTGGGTCGTCGATACGCCCGGCATCCGCCAGTTCGAGCTGTGGAACATCATTCCCGAAGAGATGGAAGGCTTCTTCCCCGAGTTTCGCCCTTACGTCACCTTGTGTGCTTTTCCCGATTGTACGCACACCCATGAAAGCCGCTGCGCCATCAAGCAAGCGGTCGCGGATCGGTACATTGATGAGAGCCGATACTTCAGCTATCTGGGCATGTTCTCGGGCAAGGCGGAGGAGATTCGCGAGGAGTGAGGGCCAATCGTTACCCCGAAGGCCCGAAGAGGTTTATCAACGTGGTCCTCTGTGCTATGTTGGGTGAATGATGCAAAAAGCGAAGGTGTTCCTGGTCATCACAAAGGATCCGTGGGGCAATAGGGACGGAGTTTTTGCACGTGTTCCGGGGTTTCGGAGTACCGCAACCCCGGCCACCGCTCACCGCTCAACCTGCTTGCAGCAATCGATTGAAGGAACGTCATGAGTATTCTGATTCGCGAAGTCACCAAACGGTTCGGGCCATTCACCGCCCTCGACAAGGTCAGCGTCGAGGTGCCGACCGGCTGCTTGCTCGCCTTGCTCGGTCCCTCGGGCTGCGGCAAGACGACGCTGCTGCGCATCATTGCCGGCCTCGAAACGGCGGACAGCGGCACCATTCATTATCACGATAAAGACGTCACCGATCATTCCGCCCGCGATCGCAACGTCGGCTTCGTCTTCCAGCACTACGCCCTCTTTCGGCACATGACCGTGTTCGAAAACGTCGCCTTCAGCCTGCGCGTGCGTGGGCGGCCCAACGACCTCATCCACAAACGCGTCCATGAGCTGCTGCACTTGATTCGGCTCGAGGAGCAGCAAGGCCGCTATCCCTCGCAGCTCTCCGGCGGCCAGCGCCAGCGTGTGGCCCTCGCCCGGGCCCTCGCCGCCGAGCCACGCGTGCTGCTGCTCGACGAACCCTTCGGCGCCCTCGACGCCAAGGTGCGCCAGGAGCTGCGGCAATGGCTGCGGCGCTTGCACGACGAGCTGCACGTGACCAGCATCTTCGTGACGCACGATCAGGAAGAGGCGTTCGAGGTGGCCGATCGCGTCGTGGTGCTGAGCGCCGGCCGCGTAGAGCAGGCCGGCACGCCGCAGGAGATCTTCGAACATCCAGCCAGCGCGTTCGTCATGGACTTTCTCGGGCACGTGAACGTTTTTCATGGCCGAGTGCAAAACGGCATGGTGCACATGGGCGGCGTGGAGATGGCCTATCCGGAATATCCTCACGCCGAGTCCTGGGCCACGTCCGTCTACGTTCGCCCCCACGAACTGGACATCGACAGCACCAGCAATGGCCCGTCGAGCATGAAGGGGCAGGTCGTCCACTTCGCCCCCGCGGGGTCGATCGTCAAGGTCCATCTGAACGCGCCCGATTTCGGCGGCAACATCCAGGTGCACATCTCGCCCGAACGCTTCGCCGAGCTGCGGCTGCGCATCGGCGAGGAAGTGTACGTTTCGCCGCGGAAGGTGCGAGTGTTTTTGCCGGATTATTCGATTTAATCCAGTTCCCTACCCCGAAGGGGTTTCATCCCATAGCCCAGGGTCGCGCTAGCGCACCCTGGGTAGGTAGCCGAAAGGGAAATGGATACCCCGAAGGGGTTTCATCACAGTCGTCCGTTACCAAGGGCCACGGTGATATAACCCCTTCGGGGTATCCCATCGTTCCGTTGTCGTTTCCCAGGGTGCGCTAGCGCGACCCTGGGCTTTGGGATGGAACCCCTTCGGGGTAAAAATACATGGGTCACGTGGCATCCGGTGGAAACCGTCGGCGCAAAATACGGTCCCCAAGCCAGGCGCCGATAAGCTTGTCCACGACCAGGAGCGGCCCCGCCAGCCAGGGAATCAACGCCTCGCGCTGACGCCGAACGAGCAGCCGAACGATGCGATCCACGACCTTGCCGACCGGCCTTACGCGAAACGGCGGCTGCGGCGGCTCCGGCCACGGCTTGCCATCCGCGGCCAAAACATTGGAACGAAGCGGCGTATCGACAAAGGCCGGCGACACGAGCCCCACGTGGACGCCCTCTGGCTCCAGCTCCAGACGCAGCGCCTCGTACAACCCCTGGATCGCGAACTTGCTCGCTCCGTAAAGGGCGTACGACGGAATGCCTTTTTTGCCCGTCAAGCTGCTGATGGCCACCAGCGATCCCTTGCTCTGGACGATGTGCGGCAGCGCGAAATGCGTGGCGTAGAGCGTGCCGAAAAAGTTGACGCGCATGACGCGTTCCAGGGCCTCCAACGTGGTGCCGGCGAAATACGCCCGCAGCGACAACCCCGCCGAGCAGATCAGAATATCCAGCCCGCCGAACTCGCGTACCGTCGTCTCGACCGCGATCTGACATTGCTGAGCTTCGGTGACGTCGGTCGGCAAGGCGAGGCTGCGCACGCCGTTGGCCTCGACGGTTCGGCGAACTTCTTCGAGACTTTCGATATTGCGAGCCGCCAGGGCGACGTGGGCACCGAGGCCGGCCAACCGCTCCGCCGTCGCCCGGCCGATGCCGGACGACGCCCCGGTGATGAGCACTTTTTTGCCGTGCAAGGACTGCATCGAGGGATTGTAATAAAACAGTGGTCATGAAGGCCATCCTTCCCGGTCAAACCCTGGGCATCGTCGGCGGCGGCCAGCTCGGGCGCATGTTCGCCCTGAGCGCCCGGCGCATGGGCTATCGCGTCCACGTTCTCGATCCGGTCAGCGACGGCCCCACCGGACAATTGGCCGACGTCGAAATCTGTGCAAGCTACGACGATCTCGATGCCGCTCGCCGTTTCGCCCGGGCCGTGGACGTGGTCACGTTCGAGTTTGAAAACATCCCGGCCGAGACGCTCCGGGTCATCGCCGAAGATCGGCCGGTGCGTCCTTCGCCCGAGGTGCTGCACATCTGCCGGCATCGCCTGCGCGAGAAGGATTTTCTCCGGCAGCACGGCTTTCCCGTGACGCCGTATCGTGCGGTGACGAATCCGGTCGAGCTGGCCCGAGCCCTCGCCGAGCTGGGAACGCCGTCGATCCTGAAAACGGCCGATTTCGGCTACGACGGCAAGGGCCAGGCCCGGCTCGATGCGGCGCAGGACCTGCCGCGCGTATGGTCGGAACTGGGTAGGCCGCAGGGCGTCGTCGAGGCGTTTGTGCCGTTTACGAAGGAGATTTCTGTCATCTGCGCCCGCGCTGTCGGCGGCAACATGGCCTGCTTCGGCCCGGCAGAGAACGTTCACGTCCGGCACATTCTGGACGTCACCACTGTCCCCGCCGACGTGCCGGAACCGGTCGCTCGCAATGCCATCGATCTGGCATTCTCCATCACCGAAGCGCTGGACGTGATCGGTCTTTTGGCGGTGGAGATGTTCGTGATCGGCGAAGGTATCTTGGTCAATGAACTGGCGCCCCGGCCGCACAATTCGGGTCATTACACCATCGACGCTTGCATGACGAGCCAGTTCGAGCAGCAGCTGCGAGCGGTGTGCGGACTGCCGCTGGGATCAGTTGAGCTGCTGCGGCCCGCGGCGATGGCCAATCTGCTTGGCGATATCTGGCAGCAAGGCGAGCCGAACTGGGCCGCCGCGCTGGCCGTTGCGGACGTGAAGCTGCATCTTTACGGCAAACGTGAGCCGCGCCCCGGTCGCAAGATGGGCCATCTCACCGCGCTGGCCGATTCACCGGAGCAGGCCCGGGCCAAGGTGCTGGCGGCACGGGCGGCGTTGGTGCCAAATATGGCGAGCCGAGCCCCGTAAGGGGCCGGGTGAGTGTGCCATCATAACCCGGCCCCTTACGGGGCTCGGCTCGCCGGCCCTCTACTTGGAGTACAACCATGACCCCCGTCGGCTACCTTCTCGATAGCGATCTCCTGTTCGGCAGCCGCATCACCGGCACCGCGCAAACCCTGGGCCTGCCCATGACCCAATGCCGCTCGCCGGCCGAGCTGTTGGCGCTGGCGAAGAAGCAAATCCCGGCCTGCGTGCTGCTGGACGTGCATCTCGACGGCCTGAACATCGCCGAGCTGGTGGCCGGGTTGAAGGCGATCGGCAATATCCTGGTGATTGGCTACGGCTCCCACGTCGCCGCGGATGTTCTGAAGGCCGCCCGTGCGGATGGATGCGATCTCGTGCAGCCGCGCAGCCAGTTCATCGCCGAGCTGCAGACGAACTTACCCCGATGGTTTGCCGGCCGGGAGGCGTAAAAAATCATTGCATGCACAATCTCCAGCGGATATGATCTAACTCAACGTTATTCCACCCGCCTCTCGATCACCTTGAATGGGAAACCTGGCCCCATGACCACATCATCCAAAAACGTCACGCGTCGCACCTTCCTGACCGGCGTCGGCTGTTCGATGGCCTTGCCCTGGCTCGAATCGCTGCCGTTCGGTTACGCACAGGCCGCGGCGCCGTCGCCCAAGCGGTTCGCGTGTTTGTTCATGGGCAATGGCATCAGTCCGCCGAACTGGTCGGCCAGCGGCAGCGGGGCGGAGATGCGTTTGAGCCGGAGTCTCGAGCCGATGGCTCCTTTCAAGACCAAGCTGAACGTGATCAGCGGGCTCTTCAATCGTGCCGCCACGGGCGTGGGCATCCATCCGGGGCAAACGGGCAACATCCTGTCCGGGGCGTCTCTGCAGCGCGGGGCCGTGCTGCGCGGCGGCGTCAGCATCGACCAGGTGCTGGCCAAGCATTTCGAGGACGACACGCCGCAGTCGAGCCTCGTGCTGGGTTGCGAACAGCCGATCACCGGCTATCATGAAACCAACTTCTCCATGGCCTATAGCTCGCACATTTCCTGGCAAAACATCAATGCCCCGGTGCCGATGGAGGTCTATCCGTCGCTCGCCTTCGACAGCCTGTTCGATAACCAGGGCAGCCGGCGAACCTCGAGCATCCTCGACCGCGTTCGGGAACAGGCATCATCGCTGGAGCGGCAGGTGAGCGGCGCCGATCGAGCCAAGCTTGATGAGTATCTTTCGAGCGTTCGCGAGGTGGAACGCCGGGTGCAGCGCAGCCGGGCCGACCAGAACCGGGCCGAGCAAAGGGCGCAGGGCCGGGATCGTCCCATGGTCGCCATGCCCAGGCCGGACAATGGGCTGCCGGAGGACATTCGCGAGCACATGAGGCTCATGTGCGACATCATCGCGATCGCCTTCCAGACGGACAAGACGCGTGCCGCCACGCTGCTGATGTGCCGCGATATTTCCGGGCTGTTCTACCCATTCCTGAACGTGCGCACCGCGCATCATAACGTTTCCCATGAAGACACTTCCGAGGCGTACGAACGGGTGACGCGCTTCTACGTGGGCCAGCTCGCTTATCTCGCGGGCCGATTGGCGGCGATGCGCGAAGGCGAATCGACAGTACTCGACAACTCGTGCCTGATGTTCATCTCGAACCTTTGGTCGGGCAGCCAGCACGACTCGCGCAAGGTGCCGCTGCTGCTGGTGGGCGGGCTCGGCGGCGCGTTGCAGACCGGTCGGGTGCTCGACTACCTGGGCCGCGGCGACGACAATCGCAAGTTGTGCAGCCTGTACCTGTCGCTGGCCAACCGCATGGGCGTCCGCGCCGACCGCTTCGGCGATGCGACGGCGCCGCTCGCGGGACTGTGAACGCAAAAGCTTCGGTCTTACAGCGGGATCATGGATGGGGCGAGCTCTCATTTTCCAGGGTGCTGGTCAACCGTTCGAAATCGTCCGCTACCGCGAACCGGAGCCGCGCGGAGCGGAGGTGCTCGTGCGCGTGACGTGCTGCACCTTGTGCCGCAGCGATTTGCACACCCACGCCGGTCGGCGCGTCGAGCCGACGCCGCTGGTGCTGGGCCATGAGATCATCGGACGGATTGAAGCGTTTGGGCCGTCGGCGTCCCGGTGCGATGCGCGCGGTCAGGCCGCGTCCGTCGGCGCTCGGGTGACATGGAGCGTGACGGTCGGCTGCGGCGACTGCTTTTTTTGCCGCGAGAATCTGCCGCAAAAGTGCGAACGGCTGTACAAATATGGCCACAAGCGTAGGGAGGTCGATCGGCCCCTGGGCGGCGGACTGGCCGATCATATTGTGCTCGTGCCGGGGACGTTTTGGCTGCTCGTGCCGGACGAGATCGCCGACCGGGTGGCAGCGCCGGCGAATTGCGCGACGGCCACGGCGGCGGCCATGCTCCGGAGCAGTGATGCATGGCGCGTGGCGAGTGGCGAGAAAAAGACGACGCGGCGGACGGTTCTGGTACTGGGAGCGGGCGTGCTGGGAGTGACGGCTTGTGCGCTCGCCCGCAGCAGTGGGGTGGAGACGGTCATCGCGTGTGATGTTTCGCCGGCTGCTGTCGATCGCGCCAGGTCTTTCGGTGCGACGCATGGCGTTCTGGCCGATCAGGCGACGGAGGGCGTCCAGGAAGCAACTCAAGGGCGCGGGGCGGATGTGGTGCTCGAGTTGGCTGGAACGTCGGCATCGGTCGCGATGGCATTGCGGCTTGTGCGCATCGGCGGCGTTGTGGTGCTGGCGGGGACGGTGACGCCCACGGCGGCGGTGGCGTTCGATCCGGAGATGGTGGTGCGGCGGATGCTGACGATCCGTGGCGTGCACAATTATGCTCCCGGCGATCTGGAGGCGGCGCTCGCGTTTCTCGCTGGGCCGGGACGATTATTGCCCTTCGCGAGCCTGGTCGGCGACGTCTTTCCGCTCGAAGAGGCCGAGCGGGCGTTCGCGTGCGCCCATGCCAATCCGGGAGTGCGCGTGGCGGTGATTCCGTAGGGTAGTCCTCACGCTCCGCGTGAGGATAGGGCGCAGCCCTCAATAACCGCCATCCACAATCGAGGACAGCATGCGCCCGTTTGGCCAAAAGCTCAAGTTTTTCGGGATCATGATGTCTTGGCCCTTGCACGGCAATCATGGTCATGGCATCTTGGTTCTTGAGGGCTGCGCCCTTTCCTCACGCGGAGCGTGAGGACTACCCTGGGAGCGTGGATGAATCGGCACCATGACGTCGGCGTCGTCGGCGCAGGCATCCTTGGCCTGGCTCATGCGTATCACCTCGCCCGGCGCGGCCTGCGCGTGGTGGTTTTCGAACGCCATGCGCGTGCCCAGGGGGCCTCGGTGCGCAACTTCGGCATGATCTGGCCGATCGGGCAGCCGGCGGGAGCGATGGCCCAGCTCGCCTGCCGCAGCCGCGAGATCTGGCTCGACGTCCTGCGGGCCAGCGGGCTCTGGCATGATCCGTGCGGCTGCCTTCACCTGGCCTATCACGACGACGAGGCCCAGCTCCTGGGCGAATTCCTGGCCGCGGATGATCAGCAGGCCGAACGCTCCTGCAAGCTGTGGACGGCCGGCCAGATCGGCGCACGCTTTCCCGCCATTCGACTTGAGGGACTGCGGGCGGGGCTGTGGAGTCCGCTGGAAGTCACCGTCGATCCGCGCCAGGTGATTGCCGAGCTGCCGGGCTGGCTGACGCGGACTCATGGCGTGGAGTTTCACTTTGGTACGCCGGTGCTGCGCTGGGAAGCTCCGCACATCGTCACGCCGCTGGGCGAATGGACGGCCCCGCGGCTGGCCATCTGTGCCGGCAACGACTTTCGCGAACTGGCTCCGCAGGCGTTTGCGGACAGCGGCATCGTTCCCTGCAAGCTGCAGATGATGCGCTCGCAGCCATTTGGCGACCGCTATCGCGTCGGCACCATGCTGGCGGCGGGGTTGACGCTCCGCCACTATCGGGCTTTTGCGAAGTGTCCGACATTGCCGGCGCTGATACGCCGGCTCGATGCGGACATGCCGGAGTATGGCCGCTACGGCATCCACGTGCTGGTTTCGCAGAATGGCCAGGGCGAGGTGGTGATCGGCGATTCCCATGAATACGGCGACGGCATCGAGCCGTTCGACAAGCCGCACATCGACGAGTTGATTTTGACGTACTTGCGAACGTTCTTGACGATTCCCGATCTGCGGATCGAGGCCCGCTGGCACGGCGTCTACATGAAGCACCCGAGCGAACCGTACGTGGTGGCCAGGCCGACGCCGGCAACGTTGGCGGTCGCGGCAGTCGGAGGGGCCGGGATGACGCTGTCGTTCGGGCTGGCGGAGCAGGCGGTGAACTCCTGGCTTCAGGGTACAGAATAATGCAAAATGCAAAACCGAGAATGCAAAATGCAAAATGGAAATCGCGACGAACGCTTTCCTCCATTTTGCATTTTGCATTCTCGGTTTTGCATTTTGCATTCTTTCTGGCCGCGCCTATTTCGCCGGCTTCGGCTTGGCCGGGCTGCCCTTGGTCTGGATGAGCGTGGCAAGCAAAGCGCCGACGACCAAAGGACAGGTGCCAATGGACGGCGCGACCGAAGCGGCCGTGGCCTGCGCCGCGACCGCAGCGGCCTTGGCCTGCGTGTCGGCATCCGGCGGCAGCAGCAGCCACCAGAAATCGTTGGTCGGGCCCGACACGTAGGTGCTCAGGCAGCCGAGGAACGCTTGCAAATCGAAACCGAAAGCCGCGGGAGCAGCAAATGCGATAATCATCAGGGCGGCGGCGGCGAGCGGCAAAATCCGCAGAAAAGC
>Ga0182024_10018700_pt1 | contig 12868 bp, 4 predicted proteins | sample P32metaG_FD_120480 | JGI IMG/M metagenome (GOLD analysis project Ga0182024, IMG submission 120480) | Permafrost microbial communities from Stordalen Mire, Sweden - P3-2 metaG (Illumina Assembly) | ecosystem: Environmental > Terrestrial > Soil > Wetlands > Permafrost | place: Sweden: Stordalen...
CAACACAACTCGCAGCGAATCGGGCACGAGCAGGTCGTCGCGCGTCGCCTCGAGGGTGTGTCGAATCACGCGGCGAAAAATCGCGTCCTGCACTGCGGGGATGTGAATCATCCACCAGCCAATTGCGGCCAGCGTCGCGACAGCGGCTCCGACCAGCATCAGTCTCCGCGAGGGTTTCGACATACAACCTCAGCGCGCAGCGTTTGTCGCCAATCAGCCGAGCACAATCCGCACTCGATGCGCTACGTTGTCGTCGGCGAGCGCGATTTGCGCCGGACGCTGTTCGAGCGCCTCGCCGTCCAGCTCGACGCTGCTCACTCCGCGACTGACGCTGCGTGGATTTTCGACCGCGATTTCGTAGCGCGTCGAGCCGTACCGATAAACAATCTCGAAGCCCGGCCATTTGCTCGGGATGCACGGATCGATCAGCAATGTTTTGCCGCGGAGACGAAATCCCAGTATCCATTCGAGGCCCGCACGATACATCCATCCAGCCGATCCCGTGTACCAGGTCCATCCACCGCGTCCGACGTGAGGCGGCATCGAGTACACGTCGGCGCATACGACGTACGGCTCAACTTTGTAGCGATGGATCCCGGCGCGAGTGTTCGCGTGATTGATCGGATTCAGCATCGAGAACAGTTCGCCCGCCTTGTTGCCGTCTCCGAGCATCGCAAACGCGACGACCGACCACAGCGCGCCGTGCGTGTACTGTCCGCCGTTCTCCCGGAGGCCGGGCGGATAGCCCTTGATATAGCCGGGGTCGAGCGGAGTGTGATCGAAGGGCGGCGTAAATAACAGCACCAGGCCGTCCTCGCGCTTGACCAGGTACTGGTCAACAGCGGCCATCGCGGCTGCGCCGCGGTCTGGACTCGCGGCGCCGGAGATCACGCTCCATGACTGCGCGATCGAATCGATTCGGCATTCGATATTGTCTGCCGAGCCGAGCGGCGTGCCGTCATCGAAGTAACCGCGCCGATACCAGTTGCCGTCCCATCCTTCCTGCTCGAGTGATCCCGCAAGCGCGGTCGCGTGACTCCGCCAGGTCGCAGCGTGCGCGTCGTCGCGACGAATATCCGCCAACGGCGCAAAAGCTTGCAGCGTCGTGTAGAGGAACCATCCGAGCCAGATGCTCTCGCCCTTGCCCCCCTCGCCCACGCGGTTCATGCCGTCGTTCCAGTCGCCCGACCCGAACAGCGGGATTCCGTGAACGCCAACCGCGAGGCTTTGATCGAGCGCCAGCGCGCAATGTTCGAAGACGGTGCCGCGATGCGCGGAGACCGTAGGCAGAAAAAACGATTCAACCTCGCCGGCGTGCAGCTCCGGGCCGTCAAGGAAGGGGACCGTTTCGTCGAGGATGCCGGCGTCTCCCGTCACCTCTATATAATGAGCGACCGCATACGCCAGCCAGACGCGATCGTCGCCGATACGCGTGCGAACTCCCTGTCCCGCGGGCGGAAGCCACCAATGTTGCACGTCACCGGCGACAAACTGTCGCGACGCCGCGCGAATCAACTGCTCCCGCGTCAGGGCCGGCTGCGCCACCGCCAACGCCATCACGTCCTGGATCTGATCGCGAAAGCCGTACGCTCCTCCCGCCTGGTAGAAGGCCGATCGCGCCCACACGCGGCACGCCAGCGTCTGATACAGCAGCCATCGATTGAGCATGACGTCCATCGAACGGTCTGGCGTCTTGACCTGGATCGTTCCCAGCAGGTCGTCCCAGTACTGCTTAACCGCGGCCAAAGTCGAGTCGAGGTCGGCGTCGCGATATTTCTTGATCGAGGCAATCGCCGCGGGCCTGCCCGCCGCCTCGCCGAGCAAGAAGACGACCTCATCGGCGGCATTGGGTTTGAGCGATACTGTCGTTTGCAACGCCGCGCATGGATCCATCGCCGCTCCCGACCTGGCGGCCAGCGGTTTGCCTGACGCGAGCGCGGCGGGATTATCGAGCGCGCCGTTGCGGCCGAGAAACTCGGTCCGGTCTGCAGTCCATGAGAGTGGATTGCCGCGTAAATCCGCGAAGGCGACGCGGTTTCCGTATTCGACGCTGAATGAGTTGCGCGCGAGTATCGCGTGAGTCTCGCGCTCGACCTCGGTGACGATGTATGGCGCCGATGCGCCGCGCGAAGTGCCGAGCACCCATTCCACGTACGCGGTCACCGACAAACGCCGCGCGCGCGGCGAGAGATTGCGAATCTTCAGCCGCGAAATTTTGACCGAGTCGTCCACCGGCACGTATTGCGTCAGCTCGAGCGAAATTCCGTGCGCGGTGTGCTCGAAGATGCTGTAGCCGTGGCCGTGACGAACGACGTACTGCCCGCCATCCTCGCGGATAGGCAACGCGGTAGGTCCCCACAGCTCGCCGGTGTCGAGATCCTTAACGTAGAGCACCTCGCCGGGACGGTCGCTCACCGCGTCGTTGGACCACTGCGTAATCTGATGCTGCTGGCTGTTGACGGCCCACGTGTACCCGGCGCCTTCGACCGAGACCTGGAATCCGAACGACGGATTCGCGATCACGTTGATCCACGGCGCCGGCGTCCATTGTCCGTCGCCGAGAATCGTCAGGTACTCGCGGCCGTCCTCAGCAAAACCGCCAAGGCCGTTGAAAAATTCGGTCTCGCGCCTCGGCGTCGATGGCGCCGCCCGCTGTGTTGCGCGAGTCCGCGGCGACGGCGGCGCTGCCGCCGGCTCGAACATCTCCAGCCGTTTAACTTGTTCCGACAGCGTCCCGCGGCGGCTCAGCAATACCGCCCGCGCCGCAGTCTGCAGAACGCTTCGCAGTTCAGCCGTAACCAGGTCGGCGCGCAGCAAAAATATATTTCCGCATGCGCCCTGTCCGTCGGCAGCCAACCGCGCCGGGGTCGTTCGAACCAGTCCTTCGAGCGCGCCCTGCAAATCCTGATGGTACGAAGGCGGACGTTCGTTCACGATCACCAAATCAACGCACAGCCGTTTCATCCGCCAATATTCATGGGCGCGAACCAGCTCGCGCACTATTTCGAGATCGTCGGCGTCGTCGATCCGAACCAGCACGATGGGCAGGTCGCCGGAAATCCCGGCGGGCCATAACTTCGACTGTCCACCCTCGCCGCGCTGCAGCAGCTCGGACGAAGGCCGCAGCGTTGGATCCGAATAGAGCACGCGATTGGCGATACGCTGAAAAAGGTGCGCTTCGTCGGCGTCAACCCGCAGGTGATGCAACTGCACTTGCGCCTGCGTCCACGCCAGTGTCACTGCGCGCTCGAACGCGCTCGAGTCGTGATGCTTATCCACGAGATCGATCACTTCGGCCCGTGTCGGCGCGACGACCGTCCAGAACGCGACGCGCGCCGTGCCGCCGGCCGGTATGCGAAGCCGGCGGCGAACACTGAAGATCGGATCGAGCACCGTGCCGACGGTATCCGACAGCGGCCGTCCGTCGATCGCCGAAACCGCGTCGCGCACATCGCGACCGCGCCCGAGAAATTGCGCGCGGTCGGTCTCGAACTGTATCTCGCCGACCGACTCTCCTTCGGCCACTGCCAGATGCGCCGCCCACACCGGCACATCGGTCGGCGAGCGGAGCCGCCGCGTCGCCAGAATCGCGCCGACCTCGGCGTCGAACTCCGTCTGCACGAACATCTTGGAGAACGCCGGATGCGCAGTGTCTGACGCCTCGGTCGCCAGCACGATTTCCGCATACGAGGTCACCTCGACTTCGCGCACGCGGCTGCCGAGATTCGTGATCGACACCCGGCGGACTTCGGCGTCGTCTTCGGGCGACACTGCCACTTCCAGCGTCGTCGTCGTGGTGCCGTCGCGCCGCACGATTTCCGCGCGGTCCTCGGAGAACTCGACTTCGTAACCGTCCGCTTCGACGCCCGCCGGCTGAAACCCCGCCGACCAGACTTTGCCGGTCTGCACGTCGCGCACAAAGATGTACGTCCCCCACGAATCGCGGGTCACGTCCTCGTGCCATCGCGTGATTGCCATGTCGCGCCATCGGCTGAAGCCGGAGCCGGCCGCCGTGATCATCACGGTATAGTTGCCGTTGGATAACAGGTGCGTGCGCGGGATCAGATCGTGCGGCGAATGGAACCGGCGTATCGTCGGCGGAGCGCTCTCGCGAACGTTGGCTTCCGCCTTGACCTCCTCCGCTCGCGGACGCGCCACCGCGACATCGCGCGGCGTTCGCTCCTGCAGCAACAGTTCGGTCGCCTGGATGATCGGCTCGGCGTGAAACCTCTCGCGCATCGCACCGTCGTTAAGCGCGTCGGCCAGCGCAACCAGCGTCATTCCCTGGTGATGCGCCATGTATGCGCGCACCACGGCGACGGTCTCGCCTTCGGGCACACGCGACGGCGTGTAATCGAGCGCCTCATACCAGCCGAAGTGGCCGAGGCCGCCTGCCTTCAGCAGCGCTGAGAAGTTCTGCGCCGCCGCCTCCGGATCGACCATCGCCGCCAGCGCCGTGGCGTACGGAGCGATCACCGCGTTCTCGCTTAGCCCGCGCTTCAGCCCAAGCCCGGGCACTCCGAAGTTCGAGTATTGATAGGTGAGCTCGAGGTCGCGCGCGTTGTACGCGGACTCGGAAATTCCCCACGGCATCCCAAGCTCGGCGCCGTACTTCATCTGGCGACGGACCACCAGCCGATTGGTCTGCTCGAGCAGGCTGCCGGCCGGCGCGCGCATCACCAGCGACGGCATCAGGTACTCGAACATCGAGCCCGACCACGAGATCAGCGCCGAGCCGCGATCGACCGGTGTCATCGCGCGTCCCAGCCGAAACCAGTGCCGCGCCGGAATTTCTCCCTTCGCGATCGCGACGAAACTCGCCAGCCGCGCCTCGGAAGCCAGCAGATCGTAGCAGTTGGGATCGAGGCTACCGTCAGTTACGCGGTAACCAATCGAAAGCAGTTGGCGCGCGGGATCGAGCAGGAAGCCGAACTTCATCGCGTCGAGCATCTTGCCCGCAGTCGCGGCGATTTCCGTCAGGCGCCGCTCTAGCGCTTTTGCCGCGTCGCTCGCACGCGCAATCGCAACTTGATCGAGCGTCGGATCCCGCCTCGCAATATCATTGTTTATATCAACCAGATCGCCCAGCGTCGGCATCGAATCGGACGTCTTCTCGCGCGCCGCGAGAGCTGCCATCGGTCCGAGCAATTCGAGGTCGCGCCGATGGCCGCGGACGCACGCCTGCAGCGCCTCCGCCCATGCGAGCACGTCGGCGGCAGCAGGGTCGGTGCGCTCCAGTGTCAGCGTTCGCGCGATGTCGGCGATTGAATCGCCGTCAGCCGCGAGTTCCTCCAGCCAAGTGGTCAGTTCCTTCACGCTCTGCGGATTCGACGGGATCAACGCCGCCATGCTGTCGAGCACTTCCTCGAGCTGCTTTGGCGTGACCGTGTGGCTGCGCCGGTCGGCACGCAGCGCGCCCAGCGACTCGCGAATCAGCGCGATCGAGTCTTCGACGCCGCTCAGCCACTGCCGGTCCACCACCGGCCGCGTGATCATCTCGCGGCAGGCGTTGCCCAGCGCGATCAGATGGCCGGCCAGGTTGCCGCTGTCCACCGACGAAACGTACTTGGGGTCCAGCGGCCGCAGGTCGCGCGTGCCGTACCAATTGTAGAAATGCCCGCGGAACTGCTCCATCCGCTTCATCGTGTCGAGTGTCGCGCCCAGCCGTTCGACCGTCTCATGCGTTCCGATCCAGCCGAAATCGTGCGCGGCGACGGTCGACAGCAGGTACAGCCCGATGTTGGTTGGCGACGTCCGATGCGCCAGCACGGGCTTCGGATCTTCCTGAAAATTGTCGGGCGGGATCATGTTGTCTTCCGCCGTCACAAACTTCTCGAAAAAACGCCATGTGCGCCGCGCAGTCAGCCGCAGCTCCTTCGTATCAGCGACCGAGAGCGCCCTGGTGCCTTCGCTGGCCGGCGGCTGACTTGCCCATCGCGCAATGTCCGGTGACAGCATCCACAAAATCACGAAGGGAAATGCGATCGACGCGCCGCCCGGGCCTGTCAATGCGACGACAATCGCGGCCGCGACCGCCAGCGCCCATGCTCCCGCCATCATGCCGTAAAACCCGCGCACGTCCGGGCGCGCTGACCGCTTCGCCTGCGCCGCAGTCGTCCACTCGAGCATCAGCCGATGACTTACGTACAAGCGGTAGAGCGTTCGCGAAATTGCGTCGGCCATCAGCCACGCCTGATGCGCCAGCAGCGTCAGCATCATCGCGAGTTGCGACATCCCGGCAGCAAAGTCGGTGGCGACCGCGCGGATATGGCTGCGCTTGGAGATGTCGAGGCGACGCGGAATGATTCCGGTCACGAATGGAAGCATCGGCGCGGTCGCGATCGTCGCCACGATGAACGCGGTCCACACCGCTGCCGCCGCCGGCGGAAGCCGCCATCCCGCTACCAAAGCCGCCATCGTCATTGGCGCCGACAGCGTGCGACGCAGGTTGTCGATCATTTTCCAGCGTCCGAGCGGCGGTATCGACGATCGGCCATCGCGCGGCTGCGATGTGGCCGGGCCGGTGTCGGAGCCATGCCCGCGCCCGAGAATCCACGGCAACAGTTGCCAGTCGCCGCGGGCCCATCGATGCTGGCGGCCGGCGGCAACGTCGTAGCGCGACGGAAACTCCTCGACCAGTTCGATGTCGGAGACCAATCCCGAGCGCGCGAAAGTTCCTTCGAAAAGATCGTGACTCAGCAGCGTGTCGTCGGGAACGCGGCCCGCGAGCGCGGCCTCGAACACGTCCACATCGTAGATCCCTTTGCCGCTGTAAGAACCTTCATCGAGAAGATCCTGGTAAACGTCGGATACGGCGAACGCGTACGGATCGATTCCGGCGGCGCTAGAGAATACGCGCTGGAAAACCGAGCCGTCGCGCCCGGTCGGCAGTGACGCCGTGATTCGCGGCTGAAGGACTCCGTGACCTTCGACCACGCGCCCAAGTTCATCGTCAAATCTTGGAGTATTCAGCGGATGCGCCATCTTGCCGACCATCCGCTTGGCGGCGCCGCGCGGCAGGCGCGTATCGGCATCGAGCGTGATCACGTAGCGCACGCTTTCAGGGACTGTCGGCGGGTGCCCGTCCGACGCGACGAACGTGGTGTCCGTCACCCCGCGCAGCAGCCGGTTCAATTCGTGCAGCTTGCCGCGCTTGCGCTCCCGGCCCATCCACACGCCTTCGGCTTCGTCCCAGACGCGCCTGCGATGGAGCAGCAAAAATCTCGGGCCGGCCGGCCCCGGTCCATGACGTTGATTCAGACGCGCGATTCCCGCAGTGGCGGCGGCCAACAGGTCGCCGTCGCCGGGCGCGGTTTCCGTCGCCGAGTCGATCCAATCCGACAGGATCGCGAAGTACAGCTCGCCGTCCGGACTCGCGAGGTAATGAACCTCGATCCGCTCGATCTGCTCGTCGATTTCGGCGTGCGTAGTCAGCAGAGTCGGCATCACGACTATCGTGCGCAGGCTCGGCGGCACCCCATCATGTAGTTCGAGCGCGGGAATCGTGGCGGGACCAACGACAGTCGTGACGGCGCGATTGACCAGCGCGACGGCCGCGTCCATCGCCGGAATTATCGCGAGCATCGCGAGAATGATGCGGGTCCATCCGCTGACGCGCGCGTCCGCGATCCCAAGCAGGCCGGCCGCGACGATTACCGCGGTGACCGCCGCGATCGTACCAAGGTATCCCTTGATCCCGGCAGCCTTGTTGGCGCGCGCTATCCAGTCGCGAACCGGCGCGCGAAATCCCAGCTTCGCTTCGAGCGCGTGGTGTCCTTCTGAAATCAGGTAGTAACCCGGATGATGCTCGCGACGCGCCACTACCCCGTCATTGGTTGTTTCGGCCGCCGCGTTCTTCGCCGAATCGATTGCGCTTTGTGCAACTTCGACTTCGGTGTGCCCCGAACCAAGCGCAAGTTTTTCGATCGCATGCCGGTAACGATCGCGCGTGGCAAAATCCATCGTGCCGAAGTCGCTGTCGGCGCGCAGCACCGCATCGACCGCGCTCACGCTCTCGAAGAAGTCTGCCCATTCGACCGCCGACATCAGGCGCATGCTCGTGATGACGTTGCGGACCGTCACGTTCATCGCGCCCTGCCCCTGATGCACCTGGCGGACGATCTCGTCGGCCGTAGTTCCCTGCGCCGCCAGCCGCTGATCCAGCCACTGCAGGGCAGGCGCCACTTTGCCATCCTGGTCGCGCAAGCGTTGAACCAACTGCACCGCGAACGCAGCAGGAACGGGAGAGCCATCGAAATCCTTGAACACGGCCGCGGCTGGTTCCGCGTCGCGGCCGTTTGCTCCGAGCAGGCGGTCCGCCAGCAAGTCGGCGCGATGGCGTTCCGCGCGGCTGCGGCCGATCTGTTCAGCCGCGCGCCGCAGATTTTCGACCAGCACGATCCGAAGTGTGATCGCGACCGCCCACAACTCGCCGATCGTCAGCGGCTGCACCCGCTGGTAGGCCTGCACGAATCGCGCGAGTGTCTGCGTATCGAAGTGACTGTCGGAGTGCGCGACGTAGGCCCACGCGATCCCGAACACGCGCGGATACCCTTCCAGCGGGCCCTCGGCGAGCTTGGGTAGTTGCCGATAGAAGCCGCGCGGCAGGTCGTCGCGAATTTCGCGAATCTGCTCTTCGACGACGTGAAAATTATCGACCAGCCACTCCGCGGCCGGCGTGATCGCGCGCTCCTCGCGGATTGCGCCCGCGATGCTTCGATACGCGTCGAGCAATACGCGCCCGTTTTCACGCACCCGCGGCGCCATCGGCCTTCCGCGCCCCGGACGGTCCGTGACGCGCTGCGCGACCGCCAGCGTCTCACCATGCTGTTCCAGTCGCTCGACGCTGAACAGTTCCGATCGGATAAGTTCTTCGGTATGCGCGAGACCGGGCGGCGGTGCTTTAGGCGCGCGGAGAAATAACAGGCTCAAACTTGCCTCTCGATCCGGATGACCGGCTGCGGGATGAACTGAACACAAGCTGCGCAGAGTGAGGAGCGCAGCCCCGATACTGCGAACGATCCCGCAGCCGGTCAGTGTAGCAGAACGCGCACACGACAACCCTCGCCAGGAGCTCGTCTAATCTGCCAACGTACGAGAAGCGTGCCGGGAAGGACGATTCAATCAGATGAATAAAAGCAATCCTGAAATATGGATGATCACCTTCCCGATTCCGGGAGCCTTTGCGCAGATGGCGCGAATGGTCGAAGAGCGCGGTTTCGATGGAATCGGGATTGTCGATACTCAGAATCTGGCGGCGGACCCGTACTCGGAATTGTGTCTGGCGGCTCACGCCACCACGCACCTGAAGCTGCGCACCGCCGTCACCAATCCGGTCACTCGTCATCCTGCGGTAACAGCGTCGGCGATCGCGACCGTTCAGGCGGAGTCTGGTGGACGTGCGGTACTAGGAATTGGCCGAGGCGATTCCGCAGTCGCCAAGATCGGCGAGCGCGCGCCGTCGAGCAAAGATTTCGCGCGCTACATTTCGCAGGTGCAGGGCTTCCTCCGTGGCGAGGAGGTGACACTGGATAACGGATACCGCAGCCGCAACGAGTGGATTGCGCGCGGCAACCTGCCCAAGGTGCCGATCGACGTCGCGGCCACCGGCCCTCGCGTGATCGAGGTCGGTGCGACACTCGCCGACTCGGTAACTTTTGCGGTCGGCGCCGACCCTGACCGGCTTGTGTGGGCCGTCGGCCACGCCCGACACGCTCGTGAGCAGGCTGGGCTGGATCCCTCGACGCTCAAGCTGGGCGCATTTCTGAATGTGGTAGTGCATCCCGATATTGCCCGCGCGCGAACAATGGCGCGTGGGACCGTCGGGGTGATAGCCCATTTTTCGGGAATGTCCCGCGATTCGAGTGCGGGGATGCGTCCCGAGGATCGCGCAGTGTCCCAGAAGGTTGGTGAGACATACGATATGTCCCGGCATACTCGAGGGGACGCTGGTCACGCCCAATTCATCGACGACGCATTCGTCGATCGCTTCGCCATCGCGGGACCTCCCACTCATTGCATAAAGCGCTTCGAGGCGATCCTCAAACTCGGTCTCGATCATTTGATCATCGTTGGCCCGGGCGGCGACGTCGCGCCCTCCGACCAAATGGAGACCGTCGGACTCTTCGCGAAGGAGGTTTTGCCGGTCCTCAAGTCAGCTTGAAGCTGTCCACCAATTCCCGCAGCCGTTGCTTCGCGTCACCGACGACAGACACGCCGTCACCTACCAGGATTGTGTCGAAGTCGAGCGCGAGCAGTTGCTGGACGCTGCGCCGCAAGCGCGCCGGGTCGTCCATCACGCGCTCGCGGAGCAGGCTCAGATGCCCGGGCGGATTCCCTATAACCGCGTCACCTACGATCAGGGTTTTTCGCTCGGGCCAGAGGAACGCCACCTCGCCGGGACTCTTTCCGCTGACGCCGATTACCTTCAGCGTCCCGATCGTTTCGCCGTCGTGAAGCGCACCGTCGAGGACGGCGCCCTGCCCTTTCGCGTATGCGGCGTCGTCAGGATGAAGGTAGGCACGAGCGCCGGTGCGCTCGCGAATCTTGTTTGCGGCGCGCACATGATTCCGGTTCGTGAGGAGAATTCGGCTCACGCCGATCCGAACGAGTTCGCTCATCACGTCATCGTTCGGCTCGACCGGGTCGATGCAGATGTTTCCGTCCGGATCGCGAATCAGCAAGCTGTTAAAGTTGTAGCCGTGCGGCTCGGAAAACCATGACCATGTAAAAACGTCGCCGAGTATCGTTTCCATCTGAAGCTCCCTGCAGGCTGAAGTGACGCCGCCGATCTTAATCCGGTGCGCGTGTGAGATTCCAACGGCCTCAGCGGTTGGCAGCGTGGCCGTTGCCCGACTATTGATAAACGATGCCGCTTCCAGCAGGCGAGCTTCAGACCAACACGGAGAGAATTCATGGGTAAACTCGAAAAGAAGGTTGCAGTCATCACCGGTGCGGCGAGCGGAATCGGCCGCGCCACCGCAATTCGATTCGCGGGCGAAGGCGCCGCAGTCGTGATCGCCGATCTTAATCGCGAGGGTGGCGACTCCGCGGTGCGTGATTGCAAGGAGAACGGCGGCAACGCAGTGTTCCAGCTCACCGACGTCTCGAGCGAAGAAAATATCGAGAGCGCGATCGATCGTGCGGTCAAGGAATTCGGACGCCTCGACATCATCTATAACAACGCCGGCCTCGGCGGCGCGGTCGGGCCGCTCGAGAAGACCAGCGCGGAGAATTGGGACAGGAGCTTCTCGATCCTGCTGCGCGCGGTATTTCTCGGCATCAAGCACGCGGTGCCCGAGATGCGCAAGACGGGCGGCGGCTCGATCATCTCGACCGCCTCGATCGCCGGACTGCGTGGCGCCGCTGGGCTGCACGCATACTGCGCCGCCAAGGCTGGAGTGATCAGCCTGACCCGTTCGGCGTCGATCGAACTGGCCAAGGACAAGATTCGCGTCAATTGCATTTGCCCGGGCCTGATCGCGACTCCCCTGACGTACAACCGCATTCCGGGCGGCGAACAAGCCGCAACGCAGCTCTTTGCGGCCTTCCAGCCGTGGCCGCGTGCGGGACGTCCCGAAGATATTGCGGCGATGGCGCTATTCCTCGCCAGCGACGACTCGGAGTTCGTCAGCGGACAGGCGATGGTGGTTGATGGCGCAGTGACATCGGGAATGGGCGCGGGCAACCTGGCGCGAGGCTCTGACGCGGCGCCGCCGCAAATCCTCGACGACGGATGGGCAGGTCCTTCGTTCCAGATGAAGCGGCCGTCGTAGCTGCGTAATAACTTTTTTCGCGCGGAGGGAATTCGGTCATGGCGCAGCATGTTGTAGTCGAAACGAATTGCGGAAAAATTCGCGGCACCGCCGACAACGCCGTCAACGTTTTCAAAGGGATCCCGTACGCCGAATCGCCCGAAGGCGAGGGCCGATTCGCGGCGCCACGAAAGCTCCAGCACTGGACAGGCGTGCGCGACGCTTTCGATTTCGGTAATCGCGCGATGCAGGACGAGAACGCATTCGCGATGCCGCCTGCGATGCTCAAGCTGTTCGCGGGCCGTGAACTGCCGCCGATGAGCGAGAACTGCCTCGTGCTCAACGTATGGACCCCCGCCGTCAACGACGGACGCAAACGCCCGGTCATGTTCTGGTGCCACGGCGGCGCGTTCATCTCGGGATCCGGCGATTCGCCCTGGTACGACGGGACCAACCTATGCCGCAAAGGCGACGTAGTAGTAGTGACGATCAATCACCGGCTGGGCGCATTCGGCTATCTGCACCTGGGCGAGCTCGGCGGCGAAGAATTTGCGGCGTCGGGAAATGCCGGAATGCTGGACATCGTCGCGGCGCTCGAATGGGTCCGCGACAATATCGCGACTTTCGGCGGCGACTCCCGCAACGTGACAATTTTCGGCGAGTCCGGCGGCGGCGCGAAGGTCAGCGTGCTGATGGCGATGCCGGCGGCGCACGGTCTGTTTCACAAGGCGATCATTCAAAGCGGACCAGCGGTGCAAATGGCCAGCCGCGACGACGCCAGCGAGACCGCGCGCCAACTGCTCGCAGAGTTGGGACTCGACGCCAGCAAGGTAAACGAGTTGCGCCAGGTTCCCGCGGAAAAACTCGCACAGGCGCAAGCCGCGGTCCTGAAAAAAGTCAGCATGATGTCTTTCTCGAACCGCCGGCGCGTCGGTTTCAATCCGGTGGTCGATGGAAAGAATCTTCCGGGCGGTCCCTTCGAGCCGACAGCCCCGGCGATTTCTGCAAACGTGCCGCTGATGATCGGGACCAACAAGGATGAGATGACGCTGTTCTTCGCGTTCGCGCCGTGGCTCGACGGAATGGACGAAGCCGCGATGCGCAAGCGCGTCCAG
>Ga0182024_10018701_pt1 | contig 12867 bp, 11 predicted proteins | sample P32metaG_FD_120480 | JGI IMG/M metagenome (GOLD analysis project Ga0182024, IMG submission 120480) | Permafrost microbial communities from Stordalen Mire, Sweden - P3-2 metaG (Illumina Assembly) | ecosystem: Environmental > Terrestrial > Soil > Wetlands > Permafrost | place: Sweden: Stordalen...
AGCGTCCGCTGGTAGTCAGATGCGGTGCGTTCGGCGACATGGTGCTGCTCACCGCCTTGCTCAGGCCGCTGCACGCGCGCTTTCGTTGTCCTGTGGATATTCTGACGTCCGGGCCCTGGAGCGAACCGCTGCTGCGTGGACAGCCCGGCGTGGGCGAAATCTTCACGGTGCGCAGCCGTAAGATGCCTCATTGGCTCAGTCTCGATCAGCAGCGCGTGGTGCGCCGATTGAAGGCGCGAGGGGCGGGACCGACCTGGTTTTGCGACGGCAGCGACGCCGCGCGGCCCCTTCTACGCCGCGCCGGTATTCCTGATCAGTTCGTGGTCGCTGCCAAGGATCATGATCTGCAGCCAGGCGAACACGCAACCGAGCAATGGCGCCGTCTGGCGCAAATCCTGCCCGCCGCTTTTCGGGATGCGAACCTGCCGCCGATCGACATATCGACGATCCCGCCTGGTTGCCAATTGCAGGTGTCCGACGCGCAGCGCAGCGACCTGCAGGCGTGGCTGAAGGCACGCGGTCTGGCGGCGGCGCCGTTGATTTTGATCCAGGCCGGCAACAAGCGAACCATGCGCCGCGGTTTGCGCCGACTGGCGGTCAACAGCAAGTATTGGCCCCACGAACGTTGGGCCGAAGTTCTACGGCATCTTCGGCGCCAGCATCCCGACCACGCCATAGTCCTGTTGGGGACCGGACCTGAGTACCGACTCAATCAGGAAATTACCGCACTGGCCGGCATCGAGCGGCTCTATAACGCCGCCGACGACCTGCCGGTGCCGCGACTGATCGCGCTCCTGGAACGGGGCGGCGGATTGATCACCGTGGATTCCGGACCCGCGCACGCGGCAGCGGCCGTCGGTTGCCCGCAAGTCGTGCTGTTCGGCAAGGCGCTGCCCTCGTTATACCGCCCGTGGGGCAGCATGGGCGCCGACGTCAAAGTGCTGTGCGGTCAGATCGACGGGCAGCCCAACATGCTGGGAATCGAAACACAAAGCGTCATCGACGCTTGGTGCAAATTGAAACGGCGGTCGTAGGCTCCCAGGCTGTCCTCGTCAGGCTGTCGTCGTCGTCGCCGCGCGCTGGCTGGCGCCCGCCGCGCGCAACATATCCGGCGTCACCAGCACCACGCCGCGCTTGGTGACAAAGAAGCGCTTTTCGTCCTGGACACGATCCTGGCCGATTTCCAGATCGTCGGGAATGACGCAATCCTCGTCGAGGATACAGCGCGTCAGCTTGCAGCGCCGCCCTATCGTGACGCCGGGCAGGAGCACGGACTTCTCGATGCGGCTGCCGTCCTCGATGCGCACGTCATTCGACAACAACGATTCCGATACGTACGCCCCTGAAATGATGCACCCGCCGGCCACCATGGAGTTCACCGCCATGCCGCGCCGCCCTTCCTCATCCAGCACGAATTTTGCAGGCGGCTGCTGGGGCTGATAGGTCCAGATAGGCCACTGGTGGTCGTAGATGTTGAGCTCGGGGTTCAGGGCAACCAATTCCATATTGGCTTCGTACAGCGCATCGACGTTGCCGACATCGCGCCAATAATTCTGCGCACGCGTCTCGACGTCCTCGAACGGATAGGCGAACACGCGCATGCGCTGAAGGTTGGGCGGAATGATGTTGCGCCCAAAATCGTGATTGCTGCTTTCGTTGGCGGCATCATCGGTCAGCATCTTCTCGAGCCTGTCCATGCCGAATACATAGATGCCCATGGAGGCGCGCGCCAGCTTCTCATTGCCCAGGATGTGATCCGGGTTGCTGGGCTTCTCGGCGAACTTGATCACACGATTGGTCTCATCGGTGGTCAGGATGCCGAACTCATTGGCGCGTTCGATCGGTACATCGACGACGCCGACGGTTATATCGGCTTCGCATTGTTCGTGATAGGCGATCATCGGACCGTAGTCCATCTTGTAGATATGATCTCCCGCCAGGATCAGCACGTGCGTCGGATGGTGGGATCGAATGAAGTCCAAGTTTTGATAGACCGAATCGGCGGTGCCGCGATACCAATGCAGGCCGATTTGCTGCTGCGCCGGAATCAGTTCGACGAATTCGCCCAGCTCGCCGCGCAGGTAGCTCCAACCCCGTTGAATGTGTTGGATCAGCGATTGCGCCTTGTACTGCGTCAACACGGCGATCTGCCGTACGCCGGAATTGACGCAATTCGACAAAACGAAATCGACGATCCTGAATTTACCGCCGAACGGCGTCGCCGGCTTGCAGCGGTGCTGGGTGAGTGCCTTGAGGCGCTCGCCGCGGCCGCCAGCCATGACCACCGCCAATGTCCCGCTCGTCAGCCGACTAACATAGCGTCCAGTGTTACTACGAGCGGCGTGTCGCATGCGTACAAGCCTGACATACTCGGCAAATACCTGCATCAGGTTTCTCGCGTTGCCGTCACCCTTGCTAGACTATGAGTCATGCCCGCACTGCAGCTTTGTGTCTTGAGTTCGGAAATCATGCCGTACGCCAAGACCGGCGGATTGGCGGATGTGACGGGCGCGTTGATACGCAACCTGCGGCGCCTGGGGCATGATGTTCGCGCCTTCATGCCTCTTTACCCGGTGGTGCGCCTCAAGCACGCGGAATTGCAGCCGGTTTTGGGACTGCAACAAATCCCCTTACGCATCGGCGCCTCCGAGTATGCATTCTCGGTGCAAACCGCGAGCTTTGCCGGCACTGATATACCAATGTATTTCATCGATTGCCCGGCCTTGTTCGACCGGCCGGCCTTATATACCAACGACCCGGATGAACATAGGCGCTTCTTGTTGTTTACCCGTGCGGTGCTGGAGACCTGCCGGCGTTCAGGCGTAGCGCCGAATATCTTCCACTGCAACGACTGGCACACGGCCTTCTTGCCCCTGTACCTCAAGACGCTGTATGCGACGGATACTTGGTTTGCAAAGTGCAAATCAGTACTGACCATTCACAACATAGGGTATCAAGGCGTCATGCCCAGCTCGGCGGTGGCCGATTTGAACCTAGGGCTCGCCTGGACCCAGCTGGACCAGGCTGATTTGACCCGGGGTGTCATCAATCCCTTGAAAACCGGCATCAAGCATGCCGACCGCGTGACCACCGTGAGCCCGACCTATGCGCGCGAGATTTGCGAGGCGCCATTGGGGATGGGAATGGAGTCGACGCTGCGGGCGCGAGCGGACCGCGTCATCGGCATATTGAACGGAGTCGACTATCAAGAGTGGGATCCGCGCCACGATCCGCACCTGAGCGCGCACTTCGGCGCGCAGGACTTGCGCGGCAAGGCGGTCAATAAGGATCTGCTGATCGCGGAGGCTCAACTAGGGCTTAACCCAAGCCTGCCGCTGATCGGCATGGTCACTCGCTTGACCGCGCAGAAGGGCATCGACCTCTTGTTCGACGCACTGCCCGAACTGCTGCAAGCACGGGATTTCGGCTTGGTGGTGCTGGGCAGCGGCGATGGCCCCTATGAGACTTTCTTTACGGAATTGGCGCAGCGCTTCAAGGGACGGGTCGCCTATCGCGCCGGCTACGATGAGTCGATGGCGCATTTGATCGAGGCGGGCAGCGATATTTTTCTCATGCCCTCCCGGTACGAGCCCTGCGGTCTGAACCAGATGTACAGCTTGCGGTATGGCACGATCCCGGTTGTGCGCCATACCGGCGGCCTGGCGGACTCGGTCCAGCATTTCGATCCCGGCAGCGGCACCGGTACCGGCTGCGTATTCAACGACTACGATGTGCCGGCCGTCACTTGGGCCATTAATACCGTACTCGACTGGTATGGCAACGGCGCGCTTTGGCAACAACTCACGCGCAACGCCATGGCCAAGGATTTTTCCTGGGAGACGCAGATCGCCCAATACGACGTTCTATACCGCAGCTTGGTGGGCCCGGGCGCCAGGCCGGAAACGCCCTCGCACCGATTCTAGGGTGCGGCCGCCTCGAGCAGCGCGTAACGGCGTCCATTGGGCAGGGCATACTCTTGCACCCTGCGCAGAGCCGGGAAATCGGCCCAGGCCGGCAATGGATTCATGCCGGCCGGCAGATGCCGCGCCAACCAGGCATTGCGCGGGGCGCTGCGGCCCGGCAATTGCGCCAGAATGGTGGCTCCGGAACTTGATGCGGCGGCGCTCGCTCGGGCTAGGGTGGCGTCGTTCAAGGGACCATTGACGATCAGCACCGATGTGCTGGTGTACATATCGACCACCGCCCGCGTGGTTTCATCGGGCGCCAGCAAAATAAGAGGCCGGCCCGCCGCATCACGCCGCACCTCGCGCGCGATGCTCTGCAGATCCTGCCATCGGTCGACCTGGCCGTAGATGACCGCCACCGGACCGAGAAGGAGCGCGCCGTAAGCGGCCAGAAGCGCACACTGTGCCATCGACACGTCGCGCTTGGCCGCATTCCACGCGCGCATGGCCAGCAAGATCGCCACGATCAAGCCCACGGATGAAACGCCGATGAAACGCCTGGGCGAGGCCAGCGACCCACCTGCGTCGAGGCGAATCACACTCGCGGCAAGACCCAACACCGCGGCGGCCAGCAGCAACAGCAGCGCCGTGCCGCGCAACGCCCGAATATCCCAGCGATCCGCATCGGCCAATATGCCCTTCCCCCACCATGCCATCAGCAAGGCAATGCCGGGAAGCGCCGGCGCCAGATAGACGTTGCGCGCGGTCGCGGCCAGCGACAGGACCAATAGCGCCGGCAGCGAGGCGCAGAGCGCGAATCTCACCGCACGATAGTCATCGGAATGGGTGCCGCGCCGCAGCCAGGCACGGCGCGCGGCGGCAATGACGCCCAAGGTCCAGGGAAACAGGTACATCGGCAGCTCGATGAAATACTTCCCTGGGGAATTGCGATGGGCGGCGGCATATTGCAGGTTCGCCAGCGCATCGACACGGGTGAAGCGACCGACCAGATTGTTCCAGAAGAAAACCTTCAAATGCTCCACGCCGTCCGGTTCGGCGTACACAAACCCCACCCAGGTAAGAATCAGCGCCGCCTGTAAGCCTAAGCCGGCATACAGCTCCCAGCGCCTGAGTTCGCGCCAGCGCTTCTCCCAAACGATCAGCGTCAGCAGTGCCAAGACGGGCACCAGCCAAGCCGCGGCGCTCTTGCTCAAGAACCCCAAAGCGAGCGCGGCATGCATCAAGGAGTAGCCGCCCAGCCGCTCTCGTACATTGCCGGCATGGAATCCGACGTAGGCGCCGAGCAGCGCCGCCGCGACGCTCGCCAGCAGGGGTGCATCGGTGGCAAACCATATTTCCACCTGGTAGGAGAGCAGAAAAGTGCTGATCAGGACCGCTCCGATCAGGCCGGCAGTGCGCCCGCAGCTGCGCGCCGCCAGCATGCCCACCATCAGTGCGGAGACGATGGCATACAGCAGATTCGGCAAGCGGGTGGACCAGGCCTGCGCACCGAAGATGCGCATCGGCAGCGCGGCGATCCAATAGGTCAAAGGCGGCTTCTCGCAAAAAGGTTCACCGGCCAGGAGCGGCACGGCCTTGTCGCTCTGCCAGCTCATGCGCCACGCAATATCGGCTTCGCGCGGTTCATCCGGAGTCCAGAAGCCGCGCCCGAACATGCCGGCGCACCAAATCGCCAGCAACAGAGCGGCAAGCCAAACCTTGGCGGCACGAGGAGGATTCAACAATTTGCGTATACTTGCAGCTGGAGGTCGAGGAGAGCGCATGGCATTTGCCGACTATACTGCACGGAATGGGCGAAATTGATCGAGCAGTTCTGCGACTGGCTCGTCGGCACGCCCCTGAGCCTTGCGTTCCAGTCGGCGGATTGGTTCGTGCCCTTGGTGCAAACGGTGCACATCATCGCAATCGCGATCCTGTTGGTTGCCGTGTATGTGATCAGCTTTAGGTTGGTTGGTTTGACTCACGGACCGCAGCCGTTGGCGACGACGATGAAGAAATCGACGCCATGGATCTGGACCATGCTGTGCGTGCTTTTGACCACCGGAATCCTGTTGACCATCACCGAGCCTGCGCGCGAGCTGCTCAATTGGGCGTTCCGCTTGAAAATGCTCATGGTGCTGGCGCTCGCCGGCATCATTGCATTGATACAGTGGCGCTTGCGGCGCAATCCTGATTACTGGACGGAGTCGGCCGCGCGCCGGATCGCAGGACGCGTGGTGGGCCTTCTGGTGCTGATCATCGGTGCGTGCATCGTCACCGCGGGCCGGTGGATCGCTTATGTGTAAGCGCTAATGTGTAAGCGCTAAACGATGGCCATCCAAGAAACGCTCACTTGGCTGCAGGACCTGCCGTTGCCGACGCAGATTCGCGAATCGGATTGGATGTTCCCGACCATAGAAACGGTGCATGTTTTCGCACTGGTGCTGGTGGTCGGGTCCATCATCACGGTGGACCTGCGCTTGCTCGGCTTGACCAACCGCGACCGGCCCTTCAGCCAACTAGCAGGCGAAATGCTGCCCTGGACCTGGTCGGCGTTCAGCGTCGCCGCGATCGCCGGAGCCCTCATGTTCTCATCCAAGGCATTGACCTACTTTGCCAACATTCCGTTTCGCCTCAAGATGCTATGTCTGCTGCTCGCCGGCATGAACATGCTGTGGTTTCATTGGATAGGGACCCGCCATTTGGCGACGTGGGACGCCGCGACGCCGCCGCCGCGCGCGCGCTTTGCGGGTGCTGCATCCCTGCTGCTTTGGAGCAGCATCGTTGCCGCCGGGCGCTGGATAGGATTCACGACCAACTAACCACGCGACACGGGGTTTCAATGATCGTGGCGGTGGTGCAGATCCGGATAATGCGGGTGGGAGTGGATCATCGGTGCGTGACGGTGCCAGTGAGTGTGAGGTTCGCCCGCGGGATGTTGCGCGGCGTGCCGATGTTGATGATGGGCATCGTGCTCGTGTTGATGTTCGTGTTCCATGTCCTCATGCGTGTGATCGTGATGATGCGACTCTTGCAGGTGCAGGTAAACGCCCGCGGCCATCAGCGCGGCGGCCGCGACCAGCCCGATGCTGACGGGTTCGAAGAAAAAAAGCACCGCGATCATGGCGCCGATGAACGGCGCAGTCGAAAAATACGCGGAAGTACGCGCCGCTCCCAGATAGCGCAGCGCGCGTACGAACAGCACGAGGCTGACGCCATAGCCGAAAAAGCCTACCGCTGCCGCGCCCAAGGATTCCTTCCAGGGCAGCATCTTGGCGCCTGCGCCTAGCGCCAACGCGAGATTGAGGCTGCCGGCGCTAAGACCCTTGATGAGCGTGATCTGCACGGGATCCGCGCCCGCCAGACCGCGGGTCAGGTTGTTGTCCATCCCCCAGGCCAGGCAAGCGCCAATGATGAGCAAGCCACCCGTGCCGGCCGCGCCGCCGCCCTTCCAGGAGAGCGCCACGGCGCCCGCGATGATGGCCAACGCCCCCAGCAGCAGACGCCGATCCACGTTTTCGCGAAACACCAGCCAGGCGATGCCCATGGTGGCGACCCCCTCGAGATTGAGCAGCAATGCCGCCGCCGCGGCGCTGGTGTTTTGCAAGCCAAGCAGCAGCAAGGCCGGCGCGACCGCCCCGCCCAGCAGCACGGCGGCAGCGAGCCGCGGCGCATCGGCGCGCCGCAAGGGTGCTTCGGTGGATTCGTGCCGTACGCCGATGCGAATCGCCTGTACCAGCGTCAGTCCAATGCCGGACCCGAGATAGAAAAGTCCGGCCAATAGCAGGGGCTGTGCACCATCGCCCAGCAGCCATTTGGCAAGGGGCGTGCTTGCGCCGAACAAGGCAGCCGAGCCGATCGCAAAAGCTGCACCTGGCCAAGCGGTGGTGGGACGCATCGCTACCTCAACTCGGCGCGGCGCGCCTGGTCTGGAACGGTATACGATATCGCCAATGACCGATGCGCTGCTGCTGTTTTGAAAGACTGGCTCATCATCATCGGCCTGTTGTTGCTGCTCGCCGCAATGCTGGCGGTCTCCTTGCTGGCGGGCCGGGTATGGCTGCCGGCTGCGGATGTTTGGCGGGGGCTGTGGGCGCCGCGCGGCGATTTGGCCGCGATCATCGTGACGCAACTGCGCCTGCCGCGAGCGGTATTGGCGCTCGAAGTGGGCGCTGCGCTGGGATTGTCGGGCGCAGTGCTGCAGGGTGTTACGCGCAATCCGCTCGCCGAGCCTGGGTTGTTGGGCGTTTCCTCAGGCGCAGCCTTGGGAGCGGTGCTGGTCATTTATTTCGGGTTGGCAACACACTTCGCTGCGGCAGCTCCGATGGCGGGTCTGGCCGGTGCGCTGCTCGCCAGCATGTTGACTTTCGCGCTGGGAAGCGGCGGCGGCACCATCACGTTGGTGCTGGCCGGCGCCGCGGTTTCCGCATTGGCGGCCGCCGGCATTTCTTTGGCACTGAATCTCGCTCCGAATCCTTATGCGGCCTACGAAATCATGACCTGGCTCATGGGTTCATTGGTGAACCGAAGCTGGATGGATGTTGCCCTGGTGACGCCGTTCATCCTATTCGGCGGCGCATTGCTGCTGGCGAGCGCACGCGCTCTGAATGCCTTGGCGCTCGGCGAAGCGCAGGCGCAAAGTCTCGGCATCGACCTGCGCAAGCTGTACGCATTGGCGGTTTTCGGAACGGCGCTCAGCGTCGGCGCAGCGACGGCGGCGACCGGTGCGATCGGCTTCATCGGCTTGGTGGCGCCGCATTTGGTGCGGCCATTGGTTGGCCATCAGCCCAGCCGCGTCCTGTTCCCGGCGGCGCTGGCGGGTGCGCTGTTGCTGCTGCTCGCCGACGTGGCCACGCGCGTGATTCCCGTCGGCAGCGAGCTGAAGCTGGGGGTATTGACCAGCTTGATCGGTACACCTTTTTTCTTTTGGCTGGTCGTGCGATTGCGCAAAATGGCTCCGTAATCAAGTGACGCAACTCGACGCCGCGAACATTTTCGTACGACGGGGTGGGCACGTTTTGCTCGACGGGGTCTCATTGCAAGCACGCTCCGGCGAATTCGTCGCCGTCATCGGCCCAAATGGCGCGGGAAAATCCACCTTGCTGTCGGTGCTTGCCGGCCTGCTGAAGCCTGACTCGGGCAGTGTCACGCTCGATGGAAACTCCATTGCCGGCACATCCCGCCGAAAATTGGCGCAACGGCGCGCCTACCTGCCGCAAAATCCGCGCTGTGAATGGCCGATCGCCGTGGAGCGTCTGGTTGCGCTGGGGTTGACGCCGATACTGCCCGCGTTCGGCGGCTTGCCTGCTGGTTTTGCCGTGCGAATCAGCGCGGCCCTCGAGGCCTGCGATCTTAAGCAGCACCGCTCTCAGCCGGTGACCACCTTGTCGGGAGGCGAACTCGCCCGCGCCATGCTGGCGCGCGCGCTGGTGGGCGATCCCGACGTGCTGATCGTGGATGAACCGATGGCGGGGCTCGACCCGCGCCACGCGCTCGATACCGCGCTACGGCTGCGCAATTTAGCGAGCGAGGGCAAGCTGGTGATCGCCAGCGTTCACGATTTGACGCTGGCTGGCCGCTACGCGAACCGCATTTTTGCCCTGCGAGACGGCAGCGTGCAGGGTGACGGCCCCACGGCTTCGACGCTGACGCCGGAACTGATCCGCAGAGCTTTCGAGGTGCAGGCATGTGTTTCAGGCAGCGGCGGCAGCCTGTTCGTCGACTACGTCGGACCCTAGCTGACTTTAAGCCGCGGGGCCGCTAAGACTGGTGAATGCGGCGGTGACCAGCAGGATCAAGCTGCCAAGGATCATTTCCAAGCCGATCGAGCGCCGCAAATGCACCGCGGCCGCGGCGTCGCCGGCCGCAAGCCGCGGGGTCAACCGCAGTTTGTTGAGGGCCGCGGCGAACAACAGGGCCACGACCAGCAGCAGCTTCACACTCAGCATGCGTCCGTAATCGCTGGTCCACATCTCGGCGAGGCCGCCGAGCAATCGATACAAGAGCAGCGCGCCCGCTGCGATCAACAGCGCGACGAGGATCAGGGCAATGTTTCCGAAGCGCGCGGCCAGCGATGCCGTCAGCGAGTCATCGCCGTCGCGCGCCACCCGCAGAAGCGGCCAGAGCGCACCCAGCCAGAACGCGCCGCACCACAAGTGCAACATCGAGAGCAGGGTAGGGACGATGTTGGGTTTGAGCGCATGAACGTGTCCCACGGCCGCAAAGGACGCCGCGGCGAGCAGCGCACCCAGGAACGCCAAGCGGGTCCAGCCGCGCCCCGATAGCATCACTGCGCTGCACAGAATCAAACCGGCGATACGGATGGCGGCCGCTCTGCCTTCCCCGGCACGCAGAATCATGCCCGCGAAAGAGAGGTCGAACATGCCGGAAGGATTGTCGCCCATCGAAGCCGCCAGCAGCGATATCCTGGCGGCGCTTGCCAAGGCAGCCATGGCGGACAGCATTACCATGGAGCGAACGATGCTCCGGCGCTGCGCGTCGCGCAGCAAGCGTTCATTGTAGTTTAGGAAAAAAATCGCGCCGGCGGCGCCCAAGGTGCCGGCATAGATGACCGCCTTGGCGAGAGCGGCAGCGGCGTCCCAGCCGGTTAATTCCACGATTGGGGATACCGGTCAGCCGGCGATGGAGAACTTGAACGTTCCCTTCGTGACGTGTCCGTCATCGGCGGCCACCGCCGTCCATTGCACGGTATAGCTGCCCGGCGCCAACATCGGCAGCGTCAACGTGTATGACTGACCAGCCTTGGCGCTCTTGTCGAGCGGAATCGGAATCTCCTTACCGCCGCTCACCAACTTCAGCACCGCGAGTTGCGCGGCTTCGGTGAAATTCAGCGAAAGGGTCTTCGGCGCCTCCGTCAGCTGCGCGTTATCCGCCGGCGTCGAACTTTGCAAATGCGCATGTGCCAGACACGGGCCCGCAGCCAGCAGGCCGCACAGACTCAATCCTAGGAGAGCATTCTTCAGCATGTTATCCGCCTGCGCGCCGCTCGAGGGTGAGTTCACTTTACGCCGTTTGATTCGCGATCTCGATGAAATTATAGTGAGACGCAAATGATTCTCTACGGCTATGGCTTAAGTTCCGCGTCATTCAGAGTGAGAATCGCGCTGGCGCTAAAAAAAGTACCCTACACTTCCGTCATCAAGAATCTGCGGGTCGGCGAACATCGCCTCGCGGAATACCTGAACATCAACGCGCAAGGCTTCGTGCCGGCATTGCAAACGGATGATGGCAGCGTACTGACCCAGTCGCTGGCCATCATGGAATATTTGGATGAGAAGTATCCCGATCCGCCGCTGCTGCCGCGCGACACAGCCGGGCGCGCGCGTGTCCGCGCGCTCAGCCACACGATCACCAGCGACGTGCATCCTCTGAATAATCTGCGCGTGCTGCGCTATCTCGAGGACAAGCTGACGTTGGACAAGGCCACCCGCGATGCCTGGTATCGGCATTGGGTCGAAGCCGGATTCGAAGCGCTGGAGCGCCGGTTGATTCGGGATCAGGCCACCGGGCGATTCTGCCACGGCGACTCCGTGACCATGGCGGACCTATGTCTGGTCCCCCAGGTATTCAATGCGCGGCGCTTTTCGGTCGATCTTTTGCCGTATCCGCGCATCGTCGCAATTGATGCGGCGTGCCGCGAATTGCCGGCTTTTCAAAGCGCCGCCCCCGAAAAACAGCTGTAGGCGTTCGTCCTACGCGGCGGCGGCCTCGTTCGCAGGCACCGTATGTGCGACCATTGACCGGATGGGATTTCGTCACTCGATGTGGATCGCGATTGCCGTGGGGTTTGTCAGCGCAATGGCGATCGTCCATGCAGACGATGGGGTCCCGGCCGATAGCATCGTGCCGCCGGGCGCCCCCGGCCCCGCTACCGGGTTGGCCGATTCGGCGGCGCTGCACGCCACGGTCTTTGGCACTCCACCACAGGACATCGCTCCGTTGCCGGCCAAGGTGCCGGTGGCCGAGATCAATGTTTTGCTTCCCTGGAGGCTGCCGATTCCGGACGTGCTGTGGTTCGATGCCAAGCTGCGCGTCTATTTGTCCGCGCAACGCAAACCTGCCCCGCTCGCCATCATCATTTCAGGCACGGGCAGCGACGCCAATACCTCGAAAATACAGGTGCTGCGCGGCGCATTGTATGGGGCCGGCTATCATGTGCTGACGATGCCCTCGCCGACGTTTCCGGGATTCATCGTCGCGGCGTCGAGCACCGGGGTGGCCGGCGATTTCCAGCAGGATGCGCACGACCTCTACAGCGCCATGCAGGAGATCATCAGTCACCTGCCGCGCAAGGTGCGAATAACCGATATCGATGTGCTCGGCTACAGTCTGGGCGGCGCGAATGCAGCCTTCGTCAAGTCCATCGACGCACGCGAGGGAAAGCTGAAGATCCACCGTGCAGTGATGATCAATCCGCCGGTCAGCCTGTTCTCCTCCATCGGCCGTCTCGACAAGTTGTTCGCGACCAGCATTGGATCCAGCGACGCGGCCATCGAGCAGCTGTACCGCAGGCTGTACGCGCAACTCGCGAATCTCTATCGAGCCTCGGAGCGCACGCAGATCGATGAGAATTTCATGCTGAGCGCCGCCGCGATGACCTTGAAGACGGACGCGGAGTTCTCGGCGGCGATCGCTCTGACGTTCCGTCTCGACTTGGTCGACATGTTCTTCATCGGCGATCTGTATGCGCATACCGGTGTGGTCACGGATCCGAACCACCCTCCGAAGGTCGGCGACTCGCTGGAGAACATCCAACACGCATTGCGCGTCAAACCCTTTGCGGAATACTTCAGCAAAGTCTTTGCCCCCTATTACCTGAAGGCCCGTCCGGGTGCGACCAGCGCTTCTCTGATCGCGGACAACCGGCTCAACGTTCTCGGCGATGTCCTGCGCTCCAACGGCGACTACTATGCGCAAACCAACGACGATGATCTGATACTGG
>Ga0182024_10018702_pt1 | contig 12867 bp, 9 predicted proteins | sample P32metaG_FD_120480 | JGI IMG/M metagenome (GOLD analysis project Ga0182024, IMG submission 120480) | Permafrost microbial communities from Stordalen Mire, Sweden - P3-2 metaG (Illumina Assembly) | ecosystem: Environmental > Terrestrial > Soil > Wetlands > Permafrost | place: Sweden: Stordalen...
TATACCGAGGAGCGGCTCTTCACCTACTTGCAGCAGTTCGAACGCGATTTCCTGCGAAGCAAATCGCGCGTCGTCGATGCGACAGAGGGCGGGGCTGCAAAGCGCGGTGCGGTGGTGATGACACTGGCAGACGCCGCGGCGCAATACTGCGGTACGCCGCTGCGATCGGTGAATGACGATTATCCAAAACTCGATTGGACGCGCCTGTCGCAGTGCATGGAATCGATCGAGCGGCGTCGGAATGAAGCCGAACGCATCGAGGAAATTAGCCGCGCGACGCTGCCATTGCTTGAAGAAATTCGCGATCACGTGCAGAACCAGCAGCGGGTGAATCGGGCGATTGCCGAACTCGATGCGCTGCGAGCAAAGATGAACGAATTTGGGCAGACATACGAATTAGTGACCGAGTTGACGCAGTCATCGCAAATGGATCGCTTTACGGCCGACCGGCGCATCCAGGCCGAGAAGGTGAACGGCATCGAAAAGCAACGACGCCAGGTCGCCCGCGACATCGAGAACGTTCGCGGCGTGATGAACGCCGCCGGCGATTTCTCCAGGATGATGGCTGAGGTCGCCCAACTGCTGCAAGTCGAGCATCTCGATCCGCAGCGGAGGACCGCAGCATGAAAAATGTGACGGCCATCCTCTCATTGCTGCACGAACCTGCTGGCGTGCGGTGCAGCGCCATCCGGCAGTTTCGACAGAAGCCGGTGCTCGCGTGGACGCTCGGTCGCCTGGTCCAGTGCCGCGAGTTGGCGGGAATCGCCGTGCTCTGCTGGGATGATCAGAAGCCGGCCGTGGCCGAAGCAACCGGAACGACGGCGGTTATTCGGTCGCGGTCGCGCACCGTTGTACCCGAGTTGGAATCTGTCGCGGCGGCGCAGCGGTGGGCCGACGGCTGGCGCGGTGGATTGCTGGCAACGTGCAACTTCGATCTCGGATTCTACGGTCCGTGGCATCATGAGCTCGCCAGCGAGCTTCGCAGTGACGCGATCGTGCTGATCGAACCCGCGGCGGCGCTGGTCGATCCTGAATTGATCGATCGATTGGTTTCCCATGCAAAATCGGATGATACGCTCGAATACGCATTCGCGCCGGCCGCACCGGGCCTGATGGGATTTCTGATTCGCCCGACGCTGCTGAACCGACTGGCGGCGGCCAAGGCGCATCCCGGTCGCTTGATGCACTATCACCCCGATCAGACGAGCCGTGAGCCCATCGCGGCGCCAAATTGCCTGAACATCCCCGCACCGCTGGCGCGAACCCTGCATCGCTTTACGCTCGACAGCGACCGGCAGATCAGCCGCATTAACGCGGCGACCGAGTCATTGAACGGACAACTGATCCATAGCGGCGCGGAAGAGTTGGTTCGCCGATCACAGTCGACTCCGCATTTTGGAATGTTGCCGCGAGAGATCGTGTTGGAGCTGAACACAAATCGTGCAACGCGGCCGATCTACTGGGCAGGTCTGGCTGTTGGGACGCAGCGTGAAAACCTGACGCTCGAGAAGACAAAATCGCTTTTCTCTGAACTGGCATCAGCGGAAGGAACGCGCGTCACGCTGGCCGGCATTGGTGATCCGCTGCTGCATCCGCACGCGTTCGAAATTATCAAAGCTGCACATGAAGAAGGACGAGCGACGATCAATGTAGAGACCGATCTGCTGGATCTAAGCGACCAGCAGCTTGAGCAACTCGCCGCGTGCGAGGCGGATGTCATTTCGGTGAATGTGCCGGCGCTGTCACCGCGAACTTATGCGGCGGTAATGGGACGCGATGCGCTGGCGATGGCGCTCGACAACGTCCGACGCCTGCTGGCACTTCGCAACCAGCGCGGCTCGGTGCCGATCGTGACCGCGATCTTCACCAAATGCCGGCAGAATCTGGCGGAGATGGAGCCTTGGTATGACCAGTGGATTCGCGCGCTGGGGGCGGCCGTTGTTCGCGGGCCATCGGATTTTGTCGGCAAGATTCCTGACGTATCGGTCGGCGATATGGCGCCGTCGGGTCGTCGGCCGTGTGCTCGACTTGCGGCGCGCGTGACGATTCTAAGCGACGGAACGATCGTTGCCTGCGAGCAGGATGTGTGCGGCAGTAAACCACTTGGTCATATCGGTCGCGATCGTCTGGCCGATGTCTGGAAGGGCGGCATGCAGTCGCTGCGCGACGATCATCTCGCTGGAAACTTAACCAATCAACCGCTGTGTGCCGGGTGTCGCGAATGGCATCGGCCGTGATATGGATGGGATTGCAATGAATGTTCTCGCGGTAATTCTCGCACGGGTCGGCAGCGTTGGGCTGGCCAACAAGCACCTGCTGCCGCTGCTCGGGCGGCCGGTGATTTCGTACACGTTCAATCATGCACGGGCGTCATCGCTGGTAACGCGCACGGTTGTTTCCAGTGACGCGCCGGAAATACTTCGCCTGGCGGCCGGATCGGGATTTGAAACCATCGTTCGTCCCGCGGGCCTGGCGACGTCCGATGCGTCGGTGCAGGACGTCATGCTTCACGCGCTCGATCAAACCGAAGCCCGACCGGGGTTCCGAGTTGATGCGCTCGTCGTGTTGTATGGCAACGTTCCGGTGCGGCCTGATGGCGCGATCGATCGGGCGATTCAGATGCTCGCTACGACCGGTTGCGATTCGGTTCGAAGTTTCAGCCCCGTCGGCAAATGGCACCCGGCCTGGATGGCGTCGCTCGCGGGCGATCGCGTCCTGCCGCTGCAGCGCGGGAGCATTCATCGTCGGCAGGATCTAACGGAACTCTTTTTGCACGATGGCGCGGTGGTGGCGGTAACGCGAGAATCGCTGGAGCGCGGCCGCAAGACGCCGGACGATCCGCATGCGTTTTTTGGTATCGATCGGCGTGGGTTTGCGGTGGAGATGGGTACGACAGTTGAGATCGACCATCGCCGCGATTTGTACTGGGCCGAGGCAGTGCTGCGCGAGCAACAAGAACCGATTCGGATGGCGTCATGACATCGTTCAAAATCGATCAGCGAGACGTTGGAGACGGTTGCACGCCGTTCGTGATCGCCGAGATCGGCGTGAACCACGATGGGTCGGTGCATCGCGCCCTGCAACTAGTGGCGGCAGCCGCCGGCGCGGGCGCGGACGCGGTGAAATTGCAAATCTTCCGGGCCAATTCGCTGTTGCACGCCTCGGCGTCGCTCGCGGAATATCAGAAGGGCACGGATGCGGTCACGCCGGCGGATCTGCTGCGAAAATATGAGCTGCCGACTGAAGACATCCGGCGGGTTGTCACCCGCATTCGCGAGTTGAATATGATTCCCTTGGCGACACCTTTTTCGCCGGGCGATCTGGAAATCATCGAAGCGATGCGACTGCCGGCAATCAAAATTGCTTCGCCGGATATCGTCAATCGTCCGCTGCTGGAAGTTGCGGCGGCGACGCGAAAGCCGCTGTTGATTTCGACGGGGGCCGCGACGCTCGAAGAGATTCGCACCACGGTGCAATGGCTCGATGAATGGAATAGCACTTACGCTCTGTTGCATTGTGTCAGCTCGTACCCAACGAAGACTGCGGATGTGAATCTCTGCTGGATCGACGAGCTGTGGCATGAGTTCGGTGGAGTCATTGGATACTCCGATCACTCGACGAGCATTCTCAGCGGCGCACTGGCCGTGGCGGCCGGGGCGACAATTCTTGAGCGGCATCTGACTTACGATCGCCGGGCAAAAGGTCCGGATCACGCGGCAAGCAGCGATCCCGGACAGCTCGAGCGATATGTGCGAATGGTGCGCGATGCCCAGGCATTTCGCGGCGTCCGCGGGAAGATCGTGCTTCCTTGCGAGCAGGACGTTCGCACCGTAAGTCGCCAGAGCCTTGTGCTGCGAAAGAGCTTGTCGGCGGGAGAAACCATTTCGCGCGAGCACCTGACGGTGCAGCGGCCAGGCACGGGAATGCCGGCGGCGATGATCACTGAAGCAATTGGCCGCCGGATGAATCGATTCGTGCAAGCCGGGGCGATGCTCCAGTTGGATATGCTCGATGCCGCATGAAGTGTCAACCGCACCGCACGGCGTCCGTGACATGGGCTTCCAGCCCATGCAAGCACTTTTCAATCTACAGAACACGCACCAGCTCAAGTATCCAAACTCGCCGCTCTGGGTATCGGGACACTCTATTGCAACCAGCGATCTTCGGATGAAAGGCAAAGCGCGCTGCGCTTCGAGCTTGGTCGCTTGAGTAAGAAACGCAAATTGAATGCGAAAGTTGTTCGGCATGGGCTGGAAGCCCATGTCACGGATGCTTCGCCAACTAAGCACCCGGTAGCCGTAAAGAATGTGTGCTTCGTCACGGGCACGCGCGCTGAATTCGGGCTGATGCGGTCTGTACTTCAATCAATTCAAAAGATTTCAAATCTCAAATTGCAGATTGTCGTTACGGGGATGCATCTTAGCGCTGCGCATGGGCGAACAGTGGAGCAAATTCGGCGCGAGGGGTGGAAGGTCGATTGTGTAGTCGATTGGGTTGAAGGCCATTCACAAGCTTCAGCCGCAATCGCGACCGGCACGGCGATGGCTTCACTCGCCGCCACATATCTGGATCTAAAAACCGATGTGGTGCTGGCCGTGGGCGATCGTGTCGAAGCGTTCGCCGCAGCTGCCGCGGCGCACGTAAGCGGTGTTGCCGTCGCGCATGTTCATGGGGGAGATCGGGCGGCGGGGCAGATCGATGATTCGCTCCGTCACGCGATTACCAAGCTCGCGCATGTTCATTTCCCGGCGACAAAGACGAGCGAACAACGCATCGTGAAACTCGGCGAAGATCCCTGGCGAATTCATCGGTGCGGATCTCCGGGCATCGACGGAATTTCTGCGACGGCAGTCTCTTCGCGCCAGACACGGAAGGTGGTTGACGCACCGTTTGCGCTCGTCGTGCTGCATCCGGCTGACGCAAATCCGGATGTCGAGCGACGTCGCGCAAGGCAGGTTATTCGCGCTTTTGAGAGGTCAGGAATTCCTCGCGCGGTCGTCGTGTATCCCAACAATGATCCTGGCTCGGCGGGAGTCATCAGCGCGTGGCAAACGCTGGATTCGAATCGTCACGTCATTTGCCGTGACCTGCCGCGCGGGACGTTTCTCGGACTCATGCGCGACGCGGTCGCCCTCATTGGCAATAGCTCCAGCGGCATCATCGAAGCTGCCAGTTTTGGAACGCCGGTGGTGGATATCGGTCCGCGACAACTGGGGCGCGAGCATGGCAAGAATGTCGTACACGTCGGTTATTCGGAAGCCGAAATTTACAGGGCGCTGGCTCGCATTTGGAACAACGGCATGCCAAGACGATTTGCGTCCGATAATCCCTACGGTGTGGGCCATGCGGGAAGGATTATCGCCGGCACGCTTGCGAAGCTCAAAATCAACGAGCGTCTTCTGCGCAAGTTGATCACCTATTAAGTGCGGGGCAGTCCGATTCGATAGTTCTGATGAAGGCGCGCCGCCGGTTGCATCCGCGCGGTCGCACAGAAGGAAACCGCCACCATGAGCATGACGCTGCAAGCTGATTCGAAAGCAAGAGTTTCTGAGATCATCCGCAAGGTGACGACCATCGCGACGTTGCCGGAGGTGACGGTGCGGATCATCAAGACCGTGGAAGATCCCAGGAGCAGCGCGCAGCAACTGCACAAGATCGTTTCGCACGACCCGGCCCTGGTCACGCGTATCCTGAAGGTCGTCAACAGCGCGTTCTATGGGTTGCCGGGGCAGATCGGTTCGATCGATCGCGCGATCGTGCTGTTGGGGCTCAATGGCATCAAGAATATCGCCGTCGCGGCAAGTCTGGGGCAGCTCTTTCGTGGGGCGTCTCTTTGCGAAGGTTACTCGGCGAAGGACCTCTGGACGCACTGCGTCGCTGTCGGCGTGGCGGCGCGAGATCTCGCCAAGAACATGCGGATCGATCTGCCTGACGAAGCCTTCCTGGCCGGCATGATTCACGACGTGGGCATCCTGCTGTCGCTTCAGGTCTACCCGGAAAAACTTCATGACGTCTGTGAAACGGTGAAGAAGAACGGCGGCGACTTCTGCGCCGTCGAGCAGCAAATCATCGGCCTCGATCATCAACAACTTGGGATGGGCCTGGCCGAACAGTGGAAGTTCCCGCGGGCGTGCCAACTGGTGGCGGGTTATCACCACCATCCGGAGCAGCTTGCTGATCAATCGCGGTTCCTGGTGAACCTGGTTTATGCCGCCGACACGATGGTGTGCGCCGCGAAATTCGGCTTCCCCCTGACCGCGTGCAATCAAACGCTCGATGCCGTTCGGATCGCGGACCTGCAGCTTGATGCCGCCGCCGTTGACGCGACTCGGGCGAAACTGCCCGATCTGGTCTCTGAAGCGTGCGCGCTTCTGGCCTGATCACTTGCGGTCGAGCCATTCCTGAATCTGTTTTGCCGCGAGCTTCTCGTCGGACACATCGAGTGCTCCGATCACGTTTCCCTCTCGATCGATGACAATGGTGGTGGGGTACGCGTGTATCCCATACGCACCCGCGACGGTATCAGAATGTTCGACATCCTTTGCGCCGGCCGACATCTGTGACGTCAGTGCGACCGGGAACGGCAGATCCTTCCCATCCCAGAGTCGCTTGCGAATAGTAATCAGCTTTTCGTCGAGTTTGGGAACGGTGTCGACCTGGTCGCTCATGTCCACATGAACACCAATGACGGCCAGCCCCTTGTCTTTAAAGCGTTCGTGCAGACGCAAGAGGTTCGGCATTTCTGCAACGCAAGGGCCGCACCAGTAACCCCAGAAGTCGAGCAGGACGTACTTGCCGCGCAGATCCGCGAGCTTGGTCGGTGTTCCTTTCCAGGCGAAAACGTTGGTGAATTCGGGAGCCGGGTGTTGCTTGAGTTGCGTGACGCGTGATGCATCGAGGTTGATCGTTGGCGGCGAGAACGCCTGCTGGCCCTCTGGCACAACCATGTCGAGAAAGCGACCGCGCAGTCCCTCGCCATAAGCATTCAGACGATAGCTGCCCGCGGGCACAAAGAAGTCGAACGTGCCGGCGCGCGAGCTGCAGCAGCCGATTCGTTCTCCGCCGTTGAAAAGGTAAACGTTGGTCCAGCCGATCGGCTTGCCGGCTAAGTCGGGGCTGGCGAGTGTTCCGCGAACATGGAGTTGGGGGTGAACCGTGACGCTGGCTGTTCCATCCTGAATCGCTGCCGGCGCGGCCGAAGCAAATCCGACGAGGTGACGTTCCGCGTCGCTTGCGCCGATGGCCGCGTTGGCGAGATTCTCATAACGAACCGTTGCCACGCCACGCGCGTTGGTTTGACCCAGTACATCGTATTTCCATGCGTCGGGCTGCGTCGTCGGCTTCGCGCTCGCCGTAAAGCTCATGAAGCGGAAGATGCTGGCATTTGGAATCGGATGGCCGCGCTCGTCGTGCACCGAGATCAGGATATTCGGCGGCACGCGTTCGAACCCGGCGTGGGTGCGCACCAACGTCAGCAGATGCGTCTTGATGTTGTCCGTCACGAAACCGGTGGGACGTTGTCGATCGCGGCCGGTTGTGAAGCAGATCGTGAGCTGATCGAGTCCCAGCTTGAAGATCGCCGGCACCATGGCCTTTGGATACTGGGCGCCGACCCAGACGTCGGAGACGTCAACCGCATCGACGTTCAGATCCATCGCGGCGCTGGAATCGTGGCTGAGGGTAAATGTGCCGTGGAGGTCGTTCCTGGAGCCGCAGAAGTGGGTGACGGTGAATGTTCCGTCGTTAAACGTGCAGATAGAATTGCGCGCCCAGGTGACATCACTGACGTTCCCCGTTTGGCCGCGCTCGACCAACCACGCACCGTCGAGCGCTACCGCGGGAATGGCGCCGGTGGCGATCGCTGACAATGCCGTCATCAAACAACTGACCAGCCCCAGCCGAAGCAGGATTGAACAGGGTTTTGGCATGCCTCGCCACCTTGGTTCAAAAATCCGATCAGAGTTCAGCGTATTTGTAACACAGACGCCGGCGATAGCCTAAACTTTCACGGCGAAAGCTAAAGCACGCTGATGCGGAATCCGAGCAATTTTTTGCTGTTTTAAGTCGGAATGAATCGGCTTCGGCTGGAAAATACGCACAGTGATGCAACAAATTGTCCACAGCGCATCTACATAAATGTAGCGTCTGTGCGGAGTTGAAGCTGAAATTTGCAGCAATTGGCCAATAACGATAAAATGAGCGGACTTATGCCCACCCGAGCCAAAATGCGGCCCACCCATTCGCGCCGAGGTACTGCTGTCGCTCCACGCCGGTCGCCGGCGAAGCGCAACGCACGGGTGAGGGTACCCGAACATCGTCCAACCGAACATCGTCCGCACTTGGCCGAAGCAAAGCTGGCGACCCCTCCGCACGCCAGTGCGTTCAGCAAGGCGATGCGATTTCTCTCATCGCTTAACGATTTCGAGCGGCTGCGGATCGTTCGCTACAACTCACAGAACTTTGATCTGGAGCGCATGCGGACGCTGCTCAAGCGCCTCGGCAACCCGCAAGATCAGTTCAAGAGTGTGCACGTTGCCGGCACGAAGGGCAAGGGCAGCACCTGCGCGATGATCGCTTCGATGCTGCAAGCGTGCGGCTATAAGATCGGGCTGTACACAAGTCCGCATCTGACCGACGTTCGCGAGCGCATTCAAATCAACGGTGAGATGATTTCGCAGGCCGAGTTTGTTCGGCTTGTGAGACTTGCGGAGCCGATGGTCGAGCGGATGCGTCCGCGGCCGACTTATTTCGATGTGCTGACGGCCGTTGCGTTCAAGTATTTCGCCGACCAGAAGGTTGATTTAGGGGTGATTGAGACCGGCCTTGGCGGTCGGCTGGATAGCACCAACGTGATCAAGCCGGAAGTGACGGCCATTACCAGCATCAGCAAAGACCACATGGCCCAGCTGGGCTCGACGCTGGCGCTGATCGCTGAAGAGAAAGCCGGAATCTTCAAGCCGGGCGTGCCAGCGATCAGCGTGCAGCAGGATCCGGAAGCCGATGCGGTGCTGAAGCGCATCGCCGAGAAAAACGGCGCGGCTCTCGACGTCACGGGACAAACGATTGAATTCAGCTATCGGTTTGAATCGAGCCGAATGCAGGGGCCGCATAATCGCGTGTGCCTGACGACGTCGCATAGCAAGTTCGAGCATCTGGCGGTACCGCTGCTCGGCGAGCACCAGGCGATTAACTGCGGACTCGCCCTCAGCGTGATCGATCGACTGAAAGTTCGCGGATTTGCCATTAGCGACGCAAAGGCGATGGAGGGATTGGCCAAGACGGTGGTGCCGGGCCGGATGGAGATGCTAAGCCAGACGCCGCGCGTCGTGGTGGACGGTGCCCATAACGCGGCGAGCCTCGATGCGATGCTTCGCGCGATTGGCCAGCACATTCCTTACGACTCGATGGTGATCATCTTTGGTTGTTGTGCAGACAAAGATGTCCCGGGCATGCTTGAGCGGATCGCAGCCGGCGCTGATAAGGTGATCTTCACTCGCGTGAACAGCATTCGTTCGGCTGATCCGAATGAGTTGGCGGCTCGTTATGTCGAGTTGTACGGAAAGATGGCGCAGGTCGCCCCGAGTTTGGAAGACGCGATGGGCATCGCCAATCGGGCTGTCACCAAAGAGGATCTCATTTGCATTACCGGCAGCTTCTACCTGGTCGGTGAAGCCAAGCGGATGTTCGAAGCCAGGAAGCTGCTTCCGCCAAAGGCGTTTCAGGGCTGATTCGTGCCGGTTCCTGCTGAAACGATGAGACAAGTGCCTTGACGACGCAGCCTTCCGGCCAATCTCTTGAACTCAGGCCGGAGGCGAGTCGAGGGGTGTTCGCGCTGATCGTGCGCCGGCGCTATTCGATTTCCACAGTTCTGGTTCTGGGCGCGTTTGCAATTGGCGCCGTGCTGCGAATGCATTCGGAGTGGACGGAAGTCTACATCGAAGCCGCTCGTTCGTTACTGCACGGCGGCGATATTTACACCGACGTTCACGATTTCACCTATCCGCCGTTTTCGGCATTTAGCATGGTTCCGTTTGCGCCGCTGAACCCATTTTTGGCGCGCGGGCTTTGGTATCTATGCTGCGTTATCTCAATACTGTATCTCACGACTAAATCGTGGCGCCTTTCGGGTGGGCCGCGCGTGGAAGCGGGGAAAGATCATCCGGCAGCGCCGAGCCGCGAGCAGATCGCGTTTCTTCTGGGCCACGCGGTCGTCCTGCTGCCGTTTCTGCTGAACGCACTTTCGCACTTGCAGACCGACATTCTAATCGCCGCGCTGATTATGGCCGGGTGTGGTGCGGTTGCCTCGGGACGATTTTTAGTTGGGGCCACATGGATCGGTGTGGCGACAGCGTTTAAGGCGACCCCACTTTTATTCGCGCCCTATCTGATCTGGCGTCGGCAATATCTGGCCGGGATTTGGCTATTCATCGTTGCCATTCTTGCCAGCCTGGGCGCCGACCTCGTGCATCGGCCGCCGGGCGGCGGCGTCTGGATTGCGCACTGGGCGAAGCTCTACGTGACGCCGATGGGCAAATCAGATTTCATGCCCGGCGATTGGAAAAACGCGCTCAACAACAACCAGGCGATCGCCGGCGCGGTGCGCCGGTGGATGACCACAAGCTGGAACGAAGATCCGAATGCGAACCGACCGTTAGCCGATCGAATGAGCCCGCAAATCGCGGCGAGAATTCGTTATATGTTCATCGCTGGGTGCGCGCTGATGACGCTCATTCCACTAGCCGCGGTGCAGTGGCGGCGGTATGGATGTTTGATTCCCTTGCGAAAGTCGTTGCGGCCTAAAGATGCAGATTCAGGATCGAACCTGCCGAGCCTTGCGGTTCTGGAAATGGGATTGATCTGCTCGTTGATGTTGCTGCTTTCGCCCAATTCCAGTCGAGCGCATTTTTGTTTGCTCTATCTACCGGCGTTCAGCATTGCGCGATGGGCGGTGCATCGCAAAGACTTCGCGGTGCGCGCGTTCCTTGCGCTGGCCGTGCTGAGTTCAATGCTGTCGACCCGGCCGCGTTTGCCTGGCAGCTCTCACTTCGAGCAGGCGCTGCTCTACCTCGGCGTCTCGATGTTCGCGGCGGTGTTCCTGGTGTTTGCCGCCACTGCCGCGGTGCTCAATCCTGGAGCTAAATCACTCGATCATTAAGCGGCTCGTTGTTCTCGAAGCGCTTCAGGTTCGTCAGAAAGTGCTCGACGAGGCTCTCGACTTCGTTCGTCTGACCGCCAGCCGTGTGCGGCGTGATATACGTGTTGGGCGCGGTCCAGAGTGGATGATCTTTCGGCAGGGGCTCGGGGTCCGTCACGTCGAGATACGCGCCGGCGATTTTTCGAGCGTTGAGAATCTGAACTAACGCGGCTTGGTCGACTGTCGTCCCGCGGCCAATATTGTAGAAGTACGAACTTGGCTTCAGGAGGGCGAGGAGCTTCGCATCGAACGCGCCTTCCGTTGAAGCCGCGGCAGGCAGAATGTTCATGATGTGATCCGCGTCAGCTAGCAGCTCTGCGAGTTTCGACCATTCATACGTCGGCACCGACTCATTTCCTTTTACATGCCGGCGAATCGCTGAGATCTTCATGTGGTAGGGCGCCAGCAACTCAATCAGCCGCCGTGCTATCGCGCCGAAGCCGAGGATGACAATCGATTGCCCTTCGAGCAATCGGCTTTTGATTCGATGCTGGGCCGAACGCCAGGCGCGATCCCCATCCTGCTCATCGTGTGATTGAGGAAGCTGCCGCGCCATTGCGAGAATCATCGCCATCGCGTGCTCCGCGCACGGCTCGTCGTAAACCATCGAGCTGTTGGTTAGAGCCGCGTTACGCGCGCGAAGGGCCGTTCGCATCGCGTCGGTGTCATATCGGGTATAGCCGGCGGTGGTAAGGTGAACCCACCGCAGGCGGCTTAGCTCGATGACCTGCTCGGTGTTCGGCTGGCCGAACGCAATATCGGCCTCGGCCAAGAGCGGGTCAGCGGTCCCCGCCGTCAGGTTTAAAGCACTACCACCGGCTGACGCCGGGATTTCGGTTGACAACAGCAAGCGATGCGAACCGACGCCTTGCTTAAGCTGGTTAATCGCATGGTCCGGGAATTTCGCGTTGCAATAGATCGTTAGGGGTGTTGCTGGCATAGAATGACATTAGGCAAAGGTCCGATTGTAACGATGCAGCCGGCGGAGTTTTTCTGTTGAGTTTGGCCACCGGCCGAACGCTCCGCGCGCATGCCGTGGGCACGGGTTTTAGCGCGATTGACATCGCGCCGACGCCCCATATACTCTTTCCCCTTCTACACTCCCAGTCGAATTTAATCATCTGGGTGATGGCGGAAGTAATCGCTGCTGGCATAGCTCAGTGGTAGAGCGCCACCTTGGTAAGGTGGAGGTCCAGGGTTCAAGCCCCTGTGCCAGCTTCGAGGATTGCCGGTGGTCGGCGGTCTGTCGCGATTGACCCGAGGCGGTGGTTTACCGATCGCGGGCGGCAAGAGACGTTTGGAAAAGAAGGCCGCGGCGATTTACATCGAGCCGCGGTCGGATCAAAAGATTTCGGAGGTTTCGACATGGCTAAGGGAGTATTCGAACGCACAAAGCCGCACGTTAACGTCGGCACCATTGGTCACATCGACCACGGCAAGACGACGCTGACCGCGGCGTTGTCGGCCCGCTCGGCAACACGCTTCGCGTCGGTCACGGCCAAGGGGTACAAGGATATCGCCAAGGGCGGTACCGAACGCGACGCAACGAAGACGGTGACGATTGCCGCCGCCCACGTGGAATACGAGTCGGACAAGCGTCACTACGCTCACGTCGACTGCCCGGGCCACGCCGACTACATCAAGAACATGATCACCGGCGCCGCCCAGATGGA
>Ga0182024_10018703_pt1 | contig 12866 bp, 10 predicted proteins | sample P32metaG_FD_120480 | JGI IMG/M metagenome (GOLD analysis project Ga0182024, IMG submission 120480) | Permafrost microbial communities from Stordalen Mire, Sweden - P3-2 metaG (Illumina Assembly) | ecosystem: Environmental > Terrestrial > Soil > Wetlands > Permafrost | place: Sweden: Stordalen...
CAGGTAGCTGACGTTGCTCGGGATGAGCGGATTCAGCTTGATGCCGCGGAAGATCGCCGGCAGCGAGATGAGCACGATCGACGAGTTGACCGTCGCCATGAGCATGCCGATCGTCGTGTTGGAGAGCGCAACCCACTTGTAGTGGGGACCGACCTCGCCATGCTTGCGCGAGGTCTTGGGGGCAGGGGCGCTGACACCCGTTGTGGTCACGCCGCCGACTGAGCCGCCTGCTTTTCCCGTTCGCGCTGCTCGTGTTCGCGTCGCCACACGCGGACGCTCTCCAGGTCGAGCGGCAGCCGCTCGCGCTTGAGCTCGGCGACATTCGGATTGCGTGCCATCCAGGCGAAATGCCGCCAGAGATCGACGGCACCTTCGTCGTCAGGAATGTCGCTGATGACGGGTCCGAACATCTCGGGTCCGTCGCCGCCGTCGAGGACGATGGTCGGTACGCCGAACGCCTTGTGCACCGAGACGGCCTCGTCGTGCTCGCGCTGCACCGCATCCCACGTCGACGGGTCGGCAAGTGCCTGCTCGAGCAGTTCGGGTTCCAGACCCGCCTCGCGCAGCGATGCTTCGATGACGGCATGGTCGTCGAGGGCGAGTCCGCGCTGATGACGCGCATCGCTCAGCGCCTTGTAGAACGCGCCGACGGCAGCGTTGCCGTGCGCGTTGCGCACTGCAATGGCGGTGCGGAGCGACGGCGCGGACCCGGTGTCCGCAGCCGCACGCCCCTCATCGTCACGGTTGACGATGGCGAGCGAGAAGACGCGCCACTCCACGTCGACCACGCCCAGCTCATCAAGACGGCGCGCCCAGCGAGACGTCTGATAGCACCACGGGCAGAGTGGGTCGAAATAAAAGCGAATCTTTTCAGCCATCGTCTTGGAACCTCTTGCGTTAAATCTTACGCGGTCGCTCCGGCTGCAGCCTCTGCGGTCGCAGCCTCCTCAACCGCAGGCTTGTCCTCACCGAGCTCACCGTCGCCCTCGAGCTTGACCTTTTCGCTCACCAGGAAGCCGCCGCCACCGAGGGGAACGTTCCACGAGAGTCCCCAGTCCGAGCGGTTCAGGGTCCCGGTCAGCGTTCCACCAACCTTGGTGTTGCCGAACGGGTCGACGACCACGCCGCTGTGCTCGTAATCGAGTGCGAGCTCCTTGGTGACGTCCCTGATGGTGAGGTCGCCGACGACCCTGAAGTGGTCGCCGTCAGGCGCGATCGACTTCAGCGTGAACACGATCTCCGGGTACTTCTCGACGTCGAGGAAGTCCGGGCTCTTGAGATGTCCGTCGCGCTGCTCCGAGCCGGTGGTGATGCTCGCCGACTGGATGGTGATCGAGCCACCTCCGGTCGTCGGGTCGTTCGGATCGTTGAGCTCGAGGCTCGCAGTCACCTGGGTGAAGCTGCCTCGCACGGTGGCGACACCGAGGTGCTTTGCGCTGAAGGCGACAGACGTGTGATGCGGGTCAAGACTCCACGTCATGGCATGTACTCCTTGAATGCCGGAAGTGCCCCGGGCGGCCTCGGACATCCTTTCGTCCGATCTCCGCATCATGAAGTAAAGTGCTATAGTTTGTCAAGTGATCCCAACCCTTAACTTCACCCGATCTCAGGCTAAGATCTGGATCGGGATGGAGGACCCCCCACATGGATGCTGAACGCGATTACTGCCCTGTCCACGAGGCGATCCAGGTGCTGCAGGAGAAGTGGACGATGCACATCGTGCGCGCGCTGCTTGACGGACCGCTCGGGTTCAACGAGCTGGGACGTGCGGTGGGCGGCTGCAACCCGGCGACGCTCAAAGTCCGCCTCGACCACCTCGAGGACCTCGGCCTGCTTCAGCGAACCGTGCACTCGCAGATGCCGCCGCGCACGTCGTACGAGCTCGCGCCCGCAGGCGTCGACCTGCAGCGGGTGATCGATGCCATCGATGCCTGGGCGCGCGAACATCTCGACATCGTCGCCATCGCGGAGGTCGACGAGGAGTCAAGCGCCGCTGTCGGCTGAGCGCGCGCGAAGCCATCGTCGTCGGGCAGCGCTTGCCGGCCTGGCGTTGCTCGCGACCGCGTGCGGATCGACGCCGCGACCGTCTCCGAGCCCCACGGCCACGCCTGAGGTGACGTCGACGGCCGGAATCGTCACTGGCACGCCGTCGCCCACCGCGAACGCCTGCGTTGCTCCGTTGCACGAGCCCGCGCCGACCGGCACCATCGGAGCCAACTTCGCGACCGCGCTCGCGTTCGCACCGGACGGCCGCCTGTTCTGGACCGAGCGCTCAGGCACCGTTCGGGTCTGGCAGAACGGCGCGTCGCGCGTGTTCGCCAAGGTTCGGACGGTGACCGCCGAGTCGAACGGGAGTTACAGCGAGCGCGGTCTGCTCGGCCTCGCCATCAGCCCGACGTTCGCTACCGATCGTTTTGTGTACGCCTTCTACTCCGACGCGAGCTACCGGACCCAGCACGTGATTCGCTGGTACGACTGCAACGGGACCGGGACACACGCGACCATCATCGCCACGTTTCCAGCGGGAAATGACTGCTGCCACAAGGGCGGACGCATCGCCTTCGGACCGGACGGCAAGCTCTACGTCACCCTTGGCGATGAGCATGACGCGCCGAGCGCGCAGAACGTCAGCGACGTCCGGGGCAAGGTGCTCCGCTACAACCCTGACGGCACGATTCCGTCGAACAATCCCTTCGGAGCGACCAATCCCGTCTGGGCATATGGATTCCGCAACCCCTTCGGCATCGCCTTCTCACCCACCGGTCAGCTCGCCATCACGATGAACGGACCCTCCGGCGACGCCGGCAGTCCCGGGACCGGCTATGACACGCTCTTCCTGAACGTGACGCGCGGCGCTCACTATCAGTGGCCCGACTGCTACGGCTACAGTCACCCACTCGCCGCGTCGACGTGCGGCGGCGGCCTGTCGCCGAGCTGGAGCAGCGAGGCCAGCACCTACGTGCCCACCGGCGCGACCTTCGTGGACGCGAGCGGGCCGTCCGGCTACGCCGGGCACCTCGTGTTCTGCTCGTACGACAAGGGCATGGCGATCGTCACCGCGGGCAGTCCCTTCGCCAGCGTGCGTCTCGGTCCGTCGGGATGCCGCCTCGACGTGGTCGAGGGGCCGAACCACGCGCTGTATTACTCCGACACGGGCCACATCTACGAGCTGGCGTAGGCTCCCGCGCGGCAGTCCGATGGCCGCACGTTGTGCAACATTGCCCGTTCCGCGCGAATGCAGCGATTGACTGGTTGGACCCCTTCGGTGCGCGACGCACGCGAGAGTTGTGTCCGCCCCACTCGTGAGTGGGGGACTGTCACCAAGTCGAAAGGTTGACGCTCCTAATCTGCACGTGAACGAACCCTAGGAGGTTTGCGATGGATCAGGACAACTTCACAGACGTCTCGCCGTCCGAAGACCAGTCGCATCGGCGAAGCTTCGGCGGTCTCGGCCGCGGCCCGGTCGCGCTGCTCCTCGCCGCGGGTTTGCTCATCGGAGGCGGCATCGGCGGCTTCGTCGCCGCGAACGCCGGCTCCACGGTTTCGACCCTGGCCTCGACCACACTAGGGACGTCGCATCCGTGTCCACACACCGGTGGATCGACAGCGACCTGACACACGGTCACGGCGGATGACCGCCTCACATAGCCTCCCTCCCAAGACGGCTCGCCCCCCAAGGCGAGCCGTCGCTATATCTGCCGCGACTACGATCCCCCGGTGACCTCACGCCTGCTGCCCGCGGTCGTGTTCACCGCCGGTGCCTCGTCGCTTGCGACGGAGATCTGCGCCACCCGCCTGCTCGCTCCTTACTTCGGCCAATCGACAGTGGTCTGGGCGAACGTCATCGGTCTGATCCTCATCTATCTGTCGGTGGGCTACTGGCTCGGCGGGCGCATCGCCGACCGGCACCCGACGCCGCGCGTCCTCGGCCTGATCCTCGTCATCGCCGCGCTGTGCACGGCGGCCCTCCCGTTCGTCGCGCGGCCTTTTCTCAACCTGGCGCTGCAGGGCTTCGCCGCAGTGAGCGTCGGTACCGTCGTGGGGTCATTTCTCTCGACGCTGCTGCTCTTCTCGGTGCCCGTGACCCTGCTCGGGATGGCCTCGCCCTTCGCACTGCGGCTGGCACTGACTGACATCGACCGGGCGGGCCGCACCAGCGGACGCCTCTCGTCACTTGCGACAGTTGGCGCCATCATTGGCACATTCGGATCGGCGCTGGTGCTCATCCCCGGAGTCGGAACGCAGCGCACGCTGCTCGCCGCTGCGCTGCTCGTGGCCCTGGTCTCGATCCCGCTCCTGTTGCGTCCGGCCGTGATCGCGACCGCGGTGATCATCGTCCTGCTCGTCCTCCCACCCGGCCTGGTCAAGGAGACGCAGGGAACGCTGGCCGAGCGCGAGACGACCTACCAGTTCATCCAGGTGGTGCGTGAGTCGGGCGGCAGGACGGTCATGCGCTTCGATGACGGGATCGCGGATCAATCCGTGTACCGAGCCGATACCGCGCTGAGCGGTGGCGAGTGGGACATGCCACTCGTGGTGCCGCCGCTCCTCACCGGGACGATGCATCGCGTCCTGGTGATCGGCAACGCGGGCGGGACGACGGCCCGCGCGCTGGCTTCGGAATATCCCGGCATCACCATCGACGCGGTGGAGCTCGACCCCGTGGTCACGCAGCTCGCCCGTCAGTACATGGGCCTCGACGCGATTCCCAACCTGCACGTCATCACCGCGGATGGTCGCGAGTACCTGGAGACCACCTCGCAGCGGTACGACCTCATCGTCGTCGACGCATACAGAACGGAATACATCCCCTTCTATCTCGCCACCCAGGAGTTCTTCGCACTGATACGCGCGCACCTCGATCCTGGTGGCGGCGTCGCGCTCAACGTCGAGCGCGTTCCCGGAAACAACGGATTGGTTCAGGCGGTCGCCGGCACGGTGGCCACCGTGTTTCCCCAGGTGTGGGTGTGGCCCGCGCTGCATTTCAACGAGCTCGTCGTCGGCCTGTCCGAGCGAATCGCACCCTCGTCACTGGGACAGCGACTCACGGCGATGCCCGAGAACATCCAGGTGCTCCGTCCGCTCGTGGTGACGCAGGCCTACGTCGTACCGCCATCGCAGGACCCGCTCACCGACGACCGTGCGCCCGTGGAATGGCTCACCGATCGCGCCATCCTCGCGTACATCGCCGGTGGCGGCGTCCTCGACGAGCACCTGCTTCCAACCGCGCCGTGAGTGGCAGATGTCCAATCCGGCGTGCCGGTTGTTGCGCCGACGCAATCCACAGGGGTCGCATGTTGCGTTCATGCATCGCACGGAATCAATGCTTGCAACGTGACGACGTGTTTGATAGTCTTACGACGTTCGGTGGTTTTGCACCGATCGCCGGGGGGAACGGCCTTGAGGGATGGGGACTGCGAGCGCTCCTGGATTCAGAGTGAATCCGGGAGCGCTTTGCGAAACCGCGCCTGAGTCGAGACGTTCGGACACCCCGGCATACTAAGGTGCCGATTTCAGGGCACATATCGTCTTGATTCGCCGAACAACTTATCGAGGTTAGGGGAGAACATCGCATGCGAGGAAACAGCGCACTCGCCATCCTGCTGAGCATCGTCGGCATCGCATGCGTGGTGCTTGCCGTTATCTACTTCACGCTGAAGACCAACCTGTTCGCGTCGGGGCACCCCTTCCGGCACACCGATCGGGCGATCGTCCTGATCATCGTTGCGGTCGTGTGCCTCGCGGCGGCCTACTTCGCCAGGCCACGACGCATCGCCTGATTCGCGTACCGCTCGACGGTGGGGTTCAGGGCTTCGGCGGCCGCCCTTTGTGGTGTCGTTCGAACGCCGCCAGATCCCGTGACGAGACGAGCCAGTCCCTGCCCGCCTTCGCCGCAGGCAGATCGCCACGCTGGCAGAGCCGGCGCAGCCGTCAGGTTCTCCGTTCCGGTGCCCCCTATCCATTGAGCCGCCCGGCGAAGTTCCCTAGCACGGCGAATCGGGCGGCTCAATCGTCTCTGCAGATCCGGCTTTCAGAACGCGGGGCCCGCCCATCACAACCCATCTCTGGCTCTGGTACCCTCCCGGCACGCTGAGGGACTGACGCTGCCCCCAGGTCGCGGGGCACAGTCCGAGAGGCCAGGGGTTATGGATGTATTGGAAGGCTGCTCGCATTGCGATTGTGCTCGGCGCGTGTGCGATGTTGACGTCGGCCGTCGCGCTCGAGGCGGGTCGAGGAGGACTGCGGCCAGTCCCATCCGGGGTCGCACCGGGACTGGGCCTCTTTCAACCTTCAGGGTCGGTTCCGACTAGCACATCGCCGAGTGCTCACCCCAATGGCACGAGCGGCCCCAGGCTCACGAGCGGCTCAACTCCAGGTCCCACAGCCGGTGTCACGACCGCAACGCCGACGCCCGGCGGGACCGCACCTCCAGGGCCCACAGGGGCGGCGCCCCTGCCGCATCCGATCACCAGTGTCGCTGACTACGGTGCCGTGGGAAACGGGCACACTGACAGCACCTCCGCGATCGCCAAGGCACTGGCCTTCGCCTCAGCCCGAGGCGGCACGCTGTACTTTCCGGCCGGGCATTATCTGGTCCGTGGCGCCGGCATCGGCTCCGCGATCGAGGTCCACAGCGGGCGCGCCCTCACCATCGACGGCGCCGGGCGTGACCTCGTCACCATCACCAACACGAACCCTTCAGGGGGCCTCCTCAGCATCCAGGTCGACCACACGGTCGTCGAGAATCTGACGCTCGACGCGCAGACTGCCAACACACGGCAGGCGCTCGGGGTCGTCGCCAACGACGTTATCGTCGAGAGTTGCCGAATCCTCGGGGGCCGGCAGTTCTTCGCGATCTACTACGCCGGTCCGGGCGGCAGCTCGTCGGCACCGACGTACAACACCGGCAATCAACTGATCGACGACGTGGTGAGCGCCCTCGTCGACAACGACGGCATCTCCTGGTCGTTCCAGGAGAACAGCCTCATCGAGAACCTGCAGCACACCGGCTCACGGCTTGCCCTCTATGTCGACAGGTACGTGACCGTCCAGAACGATATCTACCATCCCGGCGCACAGGCGGGTGGCACTGCCGGCTTCTGGATCTCCGCCCCCTCCGACCACATCACGATCAACAACTTCACGAGCTACGGAATGGGCGGGATCATCTCCAACAATGGGAACTACATCAGCAGCAACATCACGATCTCCAACGAGCGGTTGATGGTGCCGGGCAACACGCTGCGCGTCGATGCGGTGAACGGACTGACCATCCGAGGCTGCAACTTCGGCGCCGGCGACACCCTGCTGTTCTCGGGCTCGCTGAGCACGACGTCGGTGGTGGTCGAGGATTGCCCCGCTCTTCCGATGATTCGTTTTCAGGGCAACGCCATCGTGAGAGCGACGTTTCTCGCTGACACGTACCCCGCGGTGGCGTCGCCGGGTGCGAGCCACCTGCAGACTTTCTACAACTTCAACACCGCGCACCCGTCGTTTGGCGTCAACGGTGGCGTCTGGGCGAACCGGGGCGGAGGGTTCTTCGACGGGGCGGCCGCCGCGTACACGGTGACCAACCTCACCGGTTACCCCTGAGGCCTCAGGCCTCGGCGGGCGCGACCCGTTTCGCCGGACCGGTTGCCCGTCGAAACGGCGGCGCTACCTGAGGCCTACTGGAACCAGCCCTCGACGTCAACGACCGCGTTGATGTTGCCCAGAGAGTTGAAGATTTTGAAGTCACCAGCCGGTGCGCCCGTCGAGAGCACGACCGCCGTCAGGTTGGGAAGCACCTCGCCGGCAAGGACGTTGACATCGGAGACATTCGGCGCCGAGGTGAGATCAGCTGGATATGCGCTGAGGAAGGTGAACGACGAGCCGGCCACGGCGGTGAGGTTTGCGACGATCGCCTTTGCGCCAGCCCCGATCCCATCGACGCCGGCAGCCGCCACGGTGATCGTTCCTTTCTGGCCCAGCAGGTGTCCAGAGCACTGCGTGCTGTTCCCGGAGCGCGTGTCGCAAATCCGCGTCGGCGAGGTGGCGACGTACTGGAGGCCGAGCGGTGTGGCGGGCGGACCCTGGCCACCGAACCAGCCGTTGGCATCGATGGCGAAATTGGCCTTCCCCGCGGCGTTGTAGACGCAAATGTAGAGCGGCAGCGTGCTGGGCCCGAGAGAGACGAAGACTCGGTTAGCCTGGGCGGTTCCAGCGTTGACGTTGATGTTCGAGAACGTCGGGCCGGGTTTCGACCCCCCGTACTGACCGCATCCGCCAGTCGCCGTGTCTGCGAACACGCTCAGGAAGGTGTTCTCGGTGCCGGCGATCGCAGTGAGATTGATGATCGCGTTCTCCTCCGTCCCGTCGTTGGGGATGAAGTCGTTCGGGGCGCAGGTGGAGGGCGTGCACCAAGCGGGTTGCCCTGCGATCAACACCTTCACCGTGGAGTTCGGGCCGAGCGCGTGCGGCTTCCCGTCATTGAGGTTGTTGCACGCATTGGGTTCCTGGCCGGCGCGCGTGTCGCAGACCCGAATCGGCGCGATCGGATGGTATTCCCCGGCAGGCAGGGTTGCGGACGCGGGGGTGAAGTAGCCCTCGACGTCAGCGAGGACGTTGACCGTGCCCAATGCGTTATAGATGGTGACCGCCCCTCCGGCGCTCAGCTGGACCGTGACCGCATTGGCCACGGCGGTGTGCGCCTGGAAGTTGAGATTGGAAGCCTGCGGCGGCTTGGAGAGGCCGCCAGGATAGACCGTCAACACGCTGAACGACGAGCCGTTGACTGCGGTCACATTGAGAACGACGGCCGTTGCACCGAGCGGAACACCGTTCCCCGTCCCGGGGTCAATGTATCCGGTGACTTGAAGGTTGAGCGTCCCCTTCGGTCCGAGAGCCGAGCAGTGGTTGGCAGCGCAGAAGTCCTTTCTCGTGTCCAGGATCCTGAACGTCGGTGAAATCGGCCGGTAGCTGCTCGCCGCCGAGACCGTTGAGGTTTTGGGCGGAGCCCCGGCAGTCGCCTTCGCCGCAGCTGCGGCCGGGACCTGCTGTGCACCGAAAATTGCCATCGTCGCCAGGATGCTCACCGCGGCGGTGACGCCGCTTCCCCTCTTGAAACTCATAGCGGCTGATACTACACGGCCGGGACACAGCGCGTCAATTGCAGCAAACACCCAGATCGCGTACAGGCGGGCGGTGACCCCCTGACGACGCCGCCTATGCCCGTCGAGCATAATTGGAGGTATGGGGAGCCTGAGAAGGAGGGGTCGGCACAACCAGTCTGCCTCCAACGCGCGTGGCTTTACGCCGCTCGGTGAGGTCGAATCGGACGGGTCCGGCCTGCTGATTGCCGCGCGCTCGCAGTTGACACGCGCGCCCGTGGACGTCCGAGTCATCCCCGCGGCGCTGAAGGGCGATCGCGCCCGCATGCGCCAACTAGGCGGCGACATGGATGTCCTTCGTGAAGTCCGTCATACCAACCTCGTCTCCGTTATGGACTTCGACAAACGCGCCGGGGCTGTCGTGTACGAATCGGTGCCGGGGAGCAGCCTGACGGAATTGCTCGCCGGGCAAGGCCCGATCGAGCTTGCGGCGGGCCTCGTCCTGCTCGAGGACTGCGTTTCCGGGCTCGAGGCACTGCATAACGTCGGGGTCATCCATCGGAACGTCACGCCCGATTCCGTTGTGATCGAAAGCACCGGTGCCGTGCTCCTTCGGGACGCGGGGTTGGCCGCTACCCTGTCTTCGTCAGCCGTGCCGGCAGAGCCAAACCGGTTCCTCGCTCCCGAGGTCGCTGCCGGAGGATCGTCCACGCGGTCGTCCGATCTCTATGGGGCCACGGCGGTCTTCCTGGAATCGATCGGCGGGCGAGCCTCGAAACCTGGCATGAGGGTCGATCTCCGACCGCTCTTGGGCGAGGGGATGGCAAAGGATCCGTCGGCGCGCAGCGCGACGCTCGGCGCCTTTCGGCGCGAGCTCGATGACTACGCGCGGGCCACATTTGGCGAGGGCTGGCGCAGGGAGGGTCGAGCGCTTCTCGTCGCCGCCGCCGCGGGCCAGTCCACTCGTTCCATCCGCGTCAGTTCGCCGGCAGAGCCACCCCGAGATGGGGCTGACGAGGCCTTGTCGGCGGTTGCGCTCCTGCGGTCACGCGGAACGCGCAGCCCGCGCACCCTTCCCATGCTGGGTGCGTTCGGGCTCGTGGCGCTCGTTGGTGTCCTTGTCCTCCTGCGGGGCCTCTCGTCACCCCAAGGCTTCTCGCCGAATTCTCTCCTCGGCGTATTCAATGGGATACCGGTTCTCGGCGCCCTGAGCTCGCCCACCCCCACCGCCAGCACCGCCCCGGGTGCAGCACCGGCCACAAGCACTGGCCCGAACGTCAATCCAGCGACAGGGGCGCCCATCACGAGCGCGAGTCCGACGGCCAATGGCGCGGGTGGCCCAACGCCGACGCCCAAACCGGGTTCCACTCCGCCGCCGTCCCCGCTGCTTTCGCAGGCGATTAACTTCACCACCAAGAATCCAACCGGCATGACCTACAGCGGTTCGTACCTGGTCGGCGCCATCGGCGGTGGTTCAGGCAACCCCGTGGTCTTCAGCAGCCTGTCAGGGGCGGTCTGCAAGTCCGGAGTCGGTAACACGTTTGACTTCGACGGGGTGGGAACATGCACGATCCTGGCCTCACAACAAGGCAATTCGCGTTACAGCGCGGGGACCAACTCGATGTCGTTCACCGTGGGGCAAGCCTCGCAGACAATCAGCATCAGCACCTCACCGAGCAACCCCACGTACAACGGCGCGCCGTACACGGTGCATGCCACAGCGGCGGGCGGTCCCGTGGCCTTCGCAGCGGACCCTGCGAGCGTCGCGTGCGGCGTCAGCCCGACGGGGGTTGTGATGTTCACGGCAGCAGGTGACTGCATCATCGACGCCAACCAGGGCGGCGACGCGGACTACACTGCCGCGCAGCCGCGGCAGCAGGGGTTCCATGTGGCCCAGGCGTCCCAGACCGTGAACCCCACCTCATCGCCACCGTGCACTGTGTGCACCACGCAGACGACCTATAACCTGTCAGGGACTGCATCGTCTGGGTTGACGGTCACGTTCGGCATCGACAGCTCGAGCACCCCGGGCTCATGCTCCATCAGCGGAAATCAGGTCACCATCAATGGTGGCCTGGGATTCCCCGGTACCTGCGTGATCGACTTCTTCCAGGCTGGGAACCAGGACTACTCCGCGGCCCCCGTCCAAACGCAGAGCGTCACCGTCACCTAACTGACCCCCACGGGGAGCGACGCCTCGTCCGAAACTTATCCGAGCTTGAGATCGATAACGCTGGTCGCTCCGGTGAGCCCGGCGCCGACGGTGTACTGGACAGTGGTGCTCGGGCTCGGGGCGGCTTCTCCGATCACCTTGCTGGTCGAGAAATTGAGCCCGATGTAGAACGGGCCGCTTCCTGAGCTGACCTTGACGGTAACCGCGTCGCTGGTCGTGGACTGAGTGATGCCGCCGCTGACCGTGGTGCAGCTGCTTGCGGTCGCCTTGTCATACACAGAGCTGCCGCTGCCCAAGAGAAGTTTCTTACTGGTCTCATTGGTCGACTGCGTGATCTTGTAAGTACCGGTCGATGGAACCTTGACCCAGTACGTGAACGACGAGGGTGTCACTGTGGCGATCTTGCTGCCGCCGAGGGTATATTGATAGCTCGGAAGGCTGGTCGCAAATCCCGAGGCGAACTGGGCGCATGTCGTGGCGATCGGTGTGATCTCGCTGATCTGAGGACCAACAGCAACCGGCTCGGCTCCGCACTTGCTGCTGATGGCAGCATTGTTCGCATCGCCGGTGAAGGCCGCCGTCCACTGATAGGTGCCGATGGTTTTGGCCGTGAATCCGGTCGTGGTCTTGAAGGGTCCGTTCGTCTTCACCGCTGTCACGGTCTCGCTATGAATCGCAGAGGCACAGCTGCTGTCGCCCGGGGCATACAGCTTGAATGTGATCGAGCCGGTTCCCACCAGATTGCTGGTGCTCACCAGGGTGGCGCTGTCCTGCAGCGTGGTACCTGTGCCTGCAGATTTGGGGTTCGCGGTGGTTGAGATTGACGGCCGTGCGGTAATCACCACCGGCTCTCCGCACCTACTGGCGACTGCCGTGTTATTGGCGTCGCCGGCATAGCTTGCAATCCAGTAGTAGGTGCCTGCTGCCTTCGGCGTCCATGCGACGGTGTAGCTCGCCGATGAACTTGCGACGGTGCCGCTTCCGGTCACACCTGTCACCGCCGTCGTGCAGCTGTTATTCGAGTAGAACTTGAATGTCACGGTTCCCGTTGGCGCTATCGGCGCCCCTGACAATGTGGCCGTGTCTTTCAGGGTACTGATCGCTTTGCCGACCGTCCCCGTCGTTGGGCTGGCGACGGTGCTGATCGTCGGCGATGCTTTCCCGATAACGATCTGCTCGGGGATTCCACCGCACGTGCTGACCGTGCTGTTGTTGGCATCGCCGTTGTAGACAGCTCCCCAGTAGTAGGTGGAGACCGCCGCCGGTTTCCAGCTGGCGCTGAAGGAGGCGGTCCCAGCGCTAATCGTCGCGTTTCCACTGACGCCGGTAACGGCTGACGTGCAGGTTGCATTCGTGTACAACGTGAACGTCACCGAGCCAGTTGGCGATGCCCCACCGGTTATTGTTGCGGTGTCCTTGACGGTGATCTGTACCCCAACTGTTCCCGAGGTCGGGCTCGCCTGCGTGGTCAGCGCCGGGCTCGCCTTGCCCACGGTCAGCGGCTCACTGCTGCAGCTGCTCGTCGCGGTGTTGTTGTTGGCGTCGCCGGAGAACACCGCCTGCCAGTAGAAGGTGCCCACCGTCGGGAAGCTCAGCGTGCTCGA
>Ga0182024_10018704_pt1 | contig 12865 bp, 12 predicted proteins | sample P32metaG_FD_120480 | JGI IMG/M metagenome (GOLD analysis project Ga0182024, IMG submission 120480) | Permafrost microbial communities from Stordalen Mire, Sweden - P3-2 metaG (Illumina Assembly) | ecosystem: Environmental > Terrestrial > Soil > Wetlands > Permafrost | place: Sweden: Stordalen...
GCCCTTTCTGGTAGTGGGCGGTTTGAAATTTCGCCCGATCCTGACCATATCAGCACTTCCTACGTGGAACGCCAGAACTTGAATCTGCGGATGGGTGTTCGGCGATTCACGCGCCTGACCAATGCTTTCTCAAAGAAGTTTGAGAATCACGCTCACATGGTTGCGATCTACCATGCGTATTACAATTTCTGTCGAGTCCATCAAACGCTGAGGGTAACGCCCGCGATGGAAGCCGAACTTGCGGACCATGTTTGGACGCTGGAAGAATTAGTTGGGCTATTGGAGGAGAAAACCAATGCCGCAGCCGCGTAAGCAACACCCGTACACGAAATTCGAGGGGAGTGTCCTTTGGCGCGCAGTCTCGAAGGAGATCGCAGCGCTCGTCAAGAATGGCGATTTGAAGGAGTTAACCGCTCGCGAATACATCGTGGGTTCGATCTGTCGCGCTCTTGCCGGTGGCAAGGTGTCAGAATGAAGAGATTTCAAAACAGCCCACTTACCCCCTTTCTGAACACCATGAAGATCAAGCCAGTGATTCGGTAGAATCATTGGCTCATTTCTTTTTGAACGAAATACCGTCAACAGGAACTGCGATATGGCAAAAACCATTCCCATCGGCGCACGTGGTGAAGCCGAAGAAGTCGTCGAGTTCAAGCACACTTTAACTGCTCACCATCCTTCCCTGCCGCCGGTTTATTCCACGCCCGACATGATCCGCCTCATGGAAACGGCGGCATTCGTCGCGCTGCATCCTTATTGCGAAGGGGACGAGATCACGGTGGGAACTGCGATCAACATTGAACATCGCGCCGCCAGCGGTATTGGAGCAAAGATCCGGGCCGAAGCCGTGCTCGAATCCTTTGACGGACGCTTTTACACGGTAAGGGTAACGGCGTTCGACAATACCGAGGAGATCGGGCGCGGCACTGTTGGCCGGGCCGTCGTAAGCGTCGGACAATTCTCCGAGAAATTGAAGAAGCGGAGCCGGAATAGAAAGAAGAATAAAACCACCGTTCTACATTGAGCATCACCCCAGTCATCCCGAAGATCCGGCGCAGTTCAGCCGGGCGAGGGATCTGGCGTGAAGACACATAACCCTCAATCGTGTTCGCCCGTCACAGACACGTTCTCTTCGGCGTAAACTCGAACCATGAATCTCGAAATCGAGAAAACCAAAGCTGCCGCCTTTCGCGCCATGCACGCTGGACCGCGAATCCTGCTGCTGCCGAATGCATGGGATGTGATCAGTGCTCGCGTGTTCGAAGAAGCCGGCTTCGGAGCAATCGCCACCACCAGTGCGGGAATTGCGTTCACGGTGGGATACCCGGACGGCCAGAGGATTTCCCGCACCGAGATGCTGCAAGTGATCGCGCGCATTGCCGGTGCAGTCAAAGTTCCGGTGACAGCAGACGTTGAGGCGGGCTATGGCAATCGCCCCGAAGACGCGGCGCAAACGGCTCGCGAGGTAATCGCAGCGGGCGCCGTCGGGATGAATCTTGAAGATGGAACCAGCGACCGCGAGCGACCGCTGGTAGATTTGTCGCTGCAATTGGAAAAAATCCGCGCCGTGCGGGACGCGGCCGCCGGGACAGGCGTCCCCGTCGTTCTAAACGCGCGGACGGACGCCTATCTGCTGCAAGTCGGCACGCCCGAAGCACGTTACGATCTTGCTCTCCGGCGGCTCTCCGCCTTTCGGGATGCCGGCGTCGATTGTTTGTTTCTTCCCGGCTTGCGCGATGCTGAAACCATCCGGCGCGCGGTGGCAGATCTAGAATTCCCGCTCAACATTCTGGCCGGCCCCGGATCTCCTCCCGTGCCGGAACTGGAGAAACTGGGCGTTGCGCGAGTGAGCTTGGGGTCGGCCCCGATTCGGGCCACGCTCGGCCTGGTGCGCAGGATGGCGGATGAACTGAAAAACACCGGCACTTATCGCACCCTCGAAGGCGCACCTCCCCATGCCGATGTAAATCGGATGCTGCAATAGAGTCGAACGTTGAAACTAGCACGGCTCGTGTGGGGACTGGCTCTCGTGAGCGTGCCCGGAGCGAAGTCGAGGGGTCCAGGCCGAGTGAAGCTCGCTTTCTTCCCGACCGCAACGTCTGCTTCACTCCTAGCTTTTCGCGGCGGGGGGCACTCTCGCCACACAGCATGCCCCGACCAGCCGTCGGATGTACCATGTTTCTGTGCCGGAGCTCGCACAAACCGTTCTTTCCTACATTCGCAAGCACGAGCTGCTGAAGCCGGGTGACCGCGTAGCGGTGGCGGTCTCAGGAGGCGCGGACTCCGTCGCCCTGTTGCGCCTCCTCGCCGAACTTCGCTACGAACTTGGTATTGTCCTCTCTGCCATTCACTTCAATCACAAGCTGCGCGCGGCGGACTCCGACCAGGACGAGCAATTTGTGGCCGGACTCGCTCAACAACTCGGCCTGGAACCGCGTTGCGAAAGCGGCGACGCGGCAGCCTACGCCAAAGAAAAACACTTGAGTCTGGAGACGGCGGCCCGGAGCCTGAGGTACGAATACTTCCAGCGCTTACTCCAGGAACATCAGTTCAACCGCATCGCCACGGCGCACACCTTGGACGATCAGGCCGAGACGGTGCTGCTGAAGCTGGTTCGAGGGGCAGGAACTCGTGGTTTGGCCGGCATTTATCCAAAGCTTGCAGCACACACGACCGAAGCCTCTATCATCCGCCCGCTGCTCGGCGTCCGGCGAAAGGACATTGAGGCTTACCTTGCTGACATCCGGCAAACGTGGCGGGAAGACAACAGCAATCGCGATCTGCGACACTCGCGTAACCGGGTGCGGCATGGAATTCTGCCGCGCCTGGAGCGCAATCTAAACCCGGCGGTGTGTGAAGTGCTGTCGGAGACTGCGGAAATTGCCCGAGCAGAAGAAGATTACTGGTCAAGCAAAGTCGAGGAAATCCTCCCCGTAGTCTGGCGAATGCCTCTCGATCCAAAAGCGAACGGAGGAACGCTTAATCTCAAAGTGCTGGCAGACTTGCCTCTTGCGCTGCAAAGGCGCGTGATTCGCGGCGCAGCCGAGTCGCTCGGATTACGCCTGGAATTCCGGCAAGTAGAAGAAATTCTCGAGACCGCTTTCCTGCCTCCCGGATCCGAGGACGCGCGACCACGCAAGTCGATGCTCTTGCCCAGCGGGTGGAGAGTTTCCCGGAGGAAGGGCGAGTCACACTTCGAGCATCCAAGCGCAGCAAGCGAGTTTTCTGATTACGAATATCGCCTTCCAGTACCAGGCTCCATCGACGTTCCTGAGCTGGGATCGCGGTTTGAGAGCATGCTGGTTGGGAGAAACGCTGTCCAACTGTATAATCGCCAGCACTTCTTCGATCCGGAACTATTGACGAAAGAGTTAACGGTACGAAACTGGCGTCCGGGAGACCGTTTCTGGCCCGCACATTCAAAGTCTCCCAAGAAGATCAAGGAATTATTACAGGATCGGCAAGTGATCGGACCGGAACGGAAACTGTGGCCGGTTGTGGTGAGCGGATCCGAGGTCGTTTGGCTGCGAGGATTTCCGGCACCGGCAAGCTTGCAGCCGAGAGAGACTGCCAGCTCAGTACTGCTCGTACAAGAGTTGCCCTTGTTCGAGGAATCGGTTACGACTGAGACGCTCGCGTAACAATTATGAATGAAGCCGCAAGAACCGAACAATTACGCACCATCATCCCCACCGAGCAGATACAAAAGCGGGTGCGCGAGATGGCGCGGCAGATTTCCGACGACTATCAGGGAAAAACCATCCACGCCTTGGCGCTGTTGGAAAACGGATTCATGTTCATGACCGACTTGGTGCGCGCGCTTGAGGTCCCGGTGATCTGCCAGTTCATCAAACCCAGGTATCGCCATCAGGAAAACGGCCGGGAAAGCGTGCTGGAAATTTTCTTCAGTCACGAGCCAGAGATTCAAGGCCAGCATTTGCTGTTGGTCGAAGGCCTGGTTCATTCCGGGGTCACCACCGAATTTCTGGTCAGTGATCTAAAGTCGCGAGGGGCCGCTTCCGTAAAAGTTGCCACGCTGTTGGACCGGCAGTCTGCCCGCCGGGTACAGTTGCAACCGGATTACTTCGGCTTCCTGGTGGACGAAGCATTTCTGGTCGGTTACGGTCTCGGCTCTCCCGAACAAACCAATCGGAATCTGCCGTTTATAGCTTCTGCCAGCTGAACTGGCCCGTGACTTAAGTTACGCCAAAGAAGGTCATTCTTTTTCCCGCCAGAAGGTTTAGAATGGCAGGAGTAGGAATTTGTAACATCGAAACCCCGTCGTAGGCATCTAATTTGTTGAGTGATTTTCGCTCAGCGTGGGTTTGGGCAAGGGTTCATTTTCTTAGGAGTGCTCGGTGAATTCGACAGTTAAAACCGTAGGTTTCTGGCTCGCGATTGGGCTTTGCGCCGTCGTACTTTACACGGTGTTAAAAAGTGCAAATACCGGTCAAAAGGACCGGGAACTCAACTTCTCGCAATTCATGGCCGAAGTAGACCAGGGGACCGTTAAAGAGGTCACCATCACCGGCATGGAAGTGCGCGGCAAGTTGCAGGATGGATCGCCCTTCCACACCACCGCTCAGGCGAGTGACCCCGTGATGAGCAAGGCCCTCCAGGACAAAAAGGTCAGCGTGACCTACCGTGACATCAACAATGGAAGCTGGAGTTGGCTGATCAACCTGGCCCCTCTGGCTTTGCTCGCGGCCTTGTGGTTCTTCATGATCCGCCAGATGCAGACCGGCGGCAACAAAGCTCTGTCGTTCGGCAAGAGCCGGGCACGGTTGCTCTCCATGCAGCAAAAGAAAGTCACGTTCAAGGACGTGGCTGGAGTAGACGAAGCCAAGGAAGAACTGAAAGAGATCATCGAATTTCTGCGCGAGGCGCAGAAGTTCCAGAAGCTGGGCGGACGCATTCCCAAAGGCGTGCTGCTAGTTGGATCTCCAGGAACGGGCAAGACCCTGCTGGCACGTGCAGTCGCTGGCGAGGCCAACGTTCCGTTCTTCTCGATTTCCGGTTCAGACTTCGTGGAAATGTTCGTAGGCGTGGGCGCAAGCCGGGTTCGTGATTTGTTTGAGCAGGGCAAGAAGAATGCTCCTTGCATTATCTTCATCGACGAAATCGACGCCGTCGGACGTCATCGCGGCGCAGGCCTCGGTGGCGGACACGACGAGCGCGAGCAGACCCTGAACCAGTTATTGGTTGAGATGGACGGCTTCGAATCCAACGAAGGTGTCATCTTGATGGCCGCAACCAACCGGCCTGATGTTCTCGATCCGGCGTTGCTGCGGCCAGGCCGCTTCGACCGCCGCGTTGTGGTAAATCGTCCTGATGTACGCGGTCGTGAAGAAATTCTTCGCGTCCACACTCGCAAAATTCCTATGGCCGACGATGTGGAACTCTCTGTCCTGGCGCGCGGCACACCGGGCTTCTCCGGAGCTGACCTGGCCAACATGGTGAATGAAGCGGCCTTGAGCGCAGCCCGGCAGAACCGCAAGGCTGTGCTCATGTACGACTTCGAACTCGCCAAGGACAAAGTTCTGATGGGCGTGGAGCGCAAGTCCCTGCTGCTCACCGAAGACGAAAAAAAGGTAACGGCCTATCACGAGGCAGGCCACGCTTTGGTTGCAGCCAAGCTGCCGAATTCAGATCCCTTGCACAAAGTCACGATTATTCCGCGTGGCATGGCGCTGGGCCTAACCATGCAGTTGCCCATCGACGACAAGCACAACTACACCAAGGAGTATCTGGAGACGGAAATCGCGATCATGATGGGCGGCCGCATCGCCGAGGAAATGTTCCTCAACCAGATGAGCACCGGCGCAGGTAACGACATCGAGCGGGCCACCGAACTGGCGCGCAAGATGGTCTGCGAATTTGGCATGAGCGACCTCGGTCCGCTGACCTTCGGCAAGAAAGAAGAGCAGATTTTCCTGGGCCGCGAAATTGCTCAACATCGCGATTACAGCGAAGCCACCGCCATCAAAATCGACGATGAAGTTCGCCGCATGATTGGCCAGGGCTACAACACGGCCAAAGGCATCCTCACGGACAATCAGCCCACGCTGATCCGGATCGCAGTAGCCTTGCTGGAGCGCGAAGTTCTCGACGCCAACGAGATCAAGGTGCTGATCGACGGCAAAGAACTGCCTAAGATCGTTCCTCCTCCGAAGGGTGATGACGGAGGCATACAGCAGGTGTTGAAGCCGGAACCGCGTCCGGGAATCGCCACAGGCGGCGAACGTCCGGCGCCAGCTTAGAATCGGCATTCGGAAATTGATTTCTAGTTGTCAAATTGGGCGGCCTTCCGGTCGCCCAATTTGTTTTGGGAGAAATGTGTCTCGGGGGTAGAGCAGCCTTTGGGTGGAGCAGCGCTTTCAGCGCTGCGTCAAAAATATTCTTTGCCTGTTTACGCGCTTTTAAGCGCCCGGAGTTACGCACTCAAGATGACAATTACATTTCACGCGGCAATGGTGATCAGTGGCCTAGACGCAGCCACTACTTCTCCAATTTCAACTGCTGGCACCCCCGCTTGATTGAGAGATCTTGTAAGATCCGCGGCACCCTCCGCCACGGCTGAAATCAGCAGTCCTCCCGCCGTCTGCGGGTCAAAGAGAATCGTCTTCACCTCATCGCTGATTCCGTCCTCATATCCCACCACGCACTCGGCGAATTCACGATTGGCTGTTAACCCGCCCGGAACGTGTCTGGCGCGAACACAATCCAATGCACCTACAAGCAGCGGAATGCGATTGGCAAAGAAGCGCATCGCCACCTGCGAAGCCAGCGCCATTTCCCGGGCGTGAGCGATGAGTCCGAACCCGGTCACATCGATCATGGTGTGGACCGCATCCCCTTTGCTCGCGATCACTTCACTCGCGGTCTTGTTCAGCGTCGTCATCGACGCAATCGCCGCATCCATCCAAGCTTGCTTCGCCGCTCCCTTTTTTATCGCGGTGCAAATCACGCCGGTCCCCAGCGCCTTGGTAAAAACCAAGCGGTCTCCCGCTTTGGCCCCGCTATTCGTGAACACTCTCTTGGGATCGATCAGCCCGGTAACCGAGTATCCAAATTTCATTTCCTCGTCGCGCACGCTGTGCCCTCCAATCACCGCGCACCCGGCTTCCATCATTTTCGACAGGCCGCCTGTGAGGACCCGCTCCAGAATTTCCAGGTCCCCTTTCGCCGGGAAGCAAACGAGCGCAAGCGCCGTAATCGGCCTTCCCCCCATCGCATAGACATCGCTCAGTGCATTCGTCGCCGCAATCTGGCCGAAGGTGTACGGATCGTCCACCATTGGCGTGAAGAAATCGACCGTCTGCACCAGGGCAATGTCGGGCGCGATCTGGTAGACCCCGGCATCATCCGCATGATCGAACCCAACCAGAACCTTGGGATCTTGTTGCCTCGGCAATTTCGCCAGCACTTTGTCCAACATCGCCGGACTCAGTTTGGAGGCACATCCACCAGCCTTGACGGTCTCCGTCAGCCGGAACGGTTTTGCTTCTGACATGCCTCAATTCTATCTTCTCGAGGGTGCTCCGTCCTTAGTCTCTCCGGTTACTTGGAGAGACAGGGTGGGGGTTTTTGACCATGCTAAATTGGAGCTCTTGCATGGACTCCATTTCATACACCCAAATCGAAAGCCCGCTCGGGCCGCTGCTGCTGGCCGCTGACGATGCAGGTCTGCGGCAAATTCTGTTTGTCCACCGAGGACATCCCGCAAAACCCGATCCAACGTGGCACGAAGATTCCGCTCTGCTCCAGCCAGTCATCCGCCAACTCCGCGCTTATTTTGCGGGAGAACTAGAAATCTTCGATCTCCCACTTGCCCCCGAAGGAACTCCGTTTCAGCTTAACGTATGGCATCAGTTGCGTGACATTCCCTATGGCCAGACAATTTCTTACGGAGAATTGGCGCACCGCGTCGGCAATCCAAAAGCCGCGCGCGCCGTCGGTCTTGCCAACGGATCCAATCCCATTCCCATCGTGATTCCCTGTCATCGCGTAATCGGAAGCAACGGCAAACTCACCGGATACGGCGGTGGCCTGCCCATCAAAGAGAAGTTGCTTGCCTTGGAGCGCCGTCAATCGCGGCTGCTGTGAGGGTTAGTCAATTTCCGGACCTGGATGGCGCCGGCCCTTGAGGCACCGCCGCCCCGTGTGCACGCAAGAGGTTCGCTATTTCAGAAGCGAAGTGTGGATCGGAGGGCGATACCCGCTTAAGCATCTCGTGCTGGGCGGCAAAGAACTCATCGAACCCGGCGGGAGTTCCTGCGCTCGTTCCCGGTGGTGCCACCGCCTGCCAGTCCCGCGCCTGCGGTCACACCGCTAATCGATCCCGCAGATCCACTGAGCACGACGTCCAGCTCCGGGGGATGGCTGGTGGTCGTAGTCTCCTTACTATTCAAGCTGAGCGAAACCGTCCCGTCCGGTGCCAATGCAACAGCGTTGTTGGCCGACCCATCAGCCATTCCCCCACGGCGGCCGTTATGTCCACCAGCAAATACTGATTCTTGTCGGCGGTGGTGACCGAAACCGCGCTGGCAATCGAGGTTCCCACCGTGGGCTCGGTCTTGGCGGTGATGGTCTTTTCCGTCCACGCGCGGTGACACGATCGACGTCGAAGGTTCCGGCAGAGGTCGCGGCGCTGACGTAGACTTTCAGCGTGGCCTCGGACAAGCTGCTGCTGGTCAGGCCAGAAGGCAGACTGGAGAGATCAAACCTGACGAAGGTGGTCGCCCCTGGACCTTGTACGACCAGTGTGGTCTTGGCGCCGTAGTTAACAGTCGGTGAACTGGTAAGAATGTAGGAATCGTCGCTGGGCGTGATCTGGACATAGCCGGCAACGGCTGAAGTGCAGACAACCAGCATCACCACTGCACAAAATCCTGGGAATCGCTTCATAAAATATCTCCTTAAGCAGTAAATTCCTGCTAAGACTTCCCGTCATAAGAGCGGGGAGGCGGACCTGATCTCTCTCCCTCCCACAACCTGAAGCTCCGCCTCCATCTATTCGCAGCGGACGAAGAAGCCTCTTATCGGTAGCGCGCTCCAACCGCCGTGGCACAGCCAGTCCGGATAACGGTGCCATCGGGTGCAAGGAACTTTACTTGTGCTTTGGTGGTCTGGAACGTGTCGGGATCATCCCCAATTTCAATGGTCTGCGTAATCGTCTGCATTGCGGTCAAGGCCCCGTTTAGAGTGATCAAAGCAATGCTGGACGCCCGATATGTCTTGTGCCCGGTCTCGTGCCAGACGCCGTGGCCCGGCCCGCGCTCGGAGGGGTAGAACATAGGGTTGGAAGTGGTTTCAGTCATCGTCCCCCCCTGAGCAAAGGTCAGCAACGACAAGAACGGATTGCCGATTTGCGCTCCGGATTGGCAGTCTTGCTGGGTAACCGTTACGGCCCAGGTTCCTTGAAGCCGGGTGGATGCAGCATCTTGCGCCTGTGCCGCTATCCCGCCTGAAAGTGATAGGACGACGACACCCGCGAACGCCAGCGCCAGTTTTCCCTTCCGCAGTATGGTTTTCATCGATATTTTCCTCGTTTTGAAGTTTCTTCCGGGATTTCTTCCGAAACCCTCTGTGGCGTATACTCTTCGCTATTGCGGGTGAAAGTCTTTGGTGGCGGCTGAAACTTTCTGAATTTTTCTGACAGTCCCAGACACCCATGAGCAGCCCGGATTCCTACGTCTATGAGTTCGGGGGTTTCCGAATCGAGGCAGACAAGCGTTTGCTGTCGCACGATGGCATTCCCGTGCCGCTCACACCCAAGGTCTTCGACACCCTGCTTAATCTGATCGAGCACCGGGGAGAAGTCCTCGAAACCGAGGCCCTGATGCGGGCCATCTGGCCCGATACCATCGTGGAGGAGAATAACCTCAACCAGAATATTTCAACGTTGCGCCGCGTGTTAGGGGAAAAACGAGGGGAAAACCGCTACATTGTGACGGTGCCGGGCAAGGGATATCGCTTCATTGCCCAGATTGCGATCTCCGGGTCCGGTTCTGAGCCAGCCCACAAAGAATCCACGCGTGTAACGCTGGCCGTTTTGCCTTTCGAGAATCTCGGCGCCGGTCCTGAGCGCGAATATCTTGCCGACGGTCTCACCGAGGAAACGATTGCAGCCCTTGGGCAGGCGGATCCCGACCACTTCAGTGTGATTGGCCGCACGTCGGTCATGCGGTACAAGCGAACCATGAAGACGCTTGCCGAAATAGGCCGTGAATTGGATACCGCCTATCTGATTGAGAGTTCGCTTCGCGGGGAAGGCGGCCGGTTGCGCATCACGTCCAAATTAATCCGCGTACGGGACCAGGTCCAGATGTGGTCGGCTTCCTACGACAGTGAACCCAGCAGCATGCTGGCTTTCCAGCGCGAACTCAGTATCGCAATCGCGGAACAGATCCGGTTGCGGCTTTCTGCAGAACAACTAACTGCGCTTGGGCGCCGGCAGACTCGTAACGCCGAAGCGTATGACCTTTATCTGCACGGACGCCACTTCTGGAACCAACTCACTCCTCAGACAACGCGAACTGCAGTCGATTACTTTGCCCGCGCCACCAGGCTCGATCCCAACTACGCGCTCGCCTGGTGCGGTTTGGCAGACGCATACTCGAGTAGCCCCGTGAATGGCGATGCTCCCCCGCTCGCGGTGTGGCCACGCGCCTGCGAAGCGGTCAACAATGCGGTTGGGGCCGAGCCTGACCTCGCGGAAGTCCAAGGTTCCCGGGCATTCTTAAATTTCTGGCTCGAATGGGATTGGCCCACCGCCGAAAAGGCTGCCCGTAAGGCGATCTCTTTGGATCCCAGCTACCCGTTGGCGCACCGTTTCCTTGGGATTGTGCTTTCGCACTCGGGCATGCACGCGGAAGCTCAACTGGCTATGCGCCGCGCGCGGGAACTCGATCCGTTTTATGCGATGCAACACGCGCTCTCGTCGCAGGCCGCGTTTGCGGCCCGCGAATATCCGGCAGCGGTCCAGTTCGCACGCCAGACCATCGTCGTGGATCCAGAATTCTGGATTGGCCATCTTCAACTGGCACAGGTGTATGTGGAGCTGGGTAAGACCGACTTGGCGCTTGATGCATTAAACATCGCAGGTAGGCTAAGCGCCGCGAACAGCAAAGTGATAGCACTTCGGGGATACATATTTGCGAGAACGGAACGGAGGAACGAGGCTCTGGAGGTATTGAACATCTTGGAGGCGATCTCGCGTGAGCGTTACGTTCCTCCGTATGCGATAGCGCTCGTTCATGCTGGGCTCGGCCAGCAGGATCTGGCCTTGCAGTGGCTTGAGCGTGCTTACGAGGCCCGGGACGTCCACCTCGCTTTTGTGCCGATAGATCCGAAGTGGGACGCATTTCGAACCGACACCCGCTTCCTTGCCATATTAAACCGCTGTGACTTCAACGCCTCGGGTCTGCAAAGCCGCGATTGGTCCACACAAACGGCAGAAAAGCGAGCTTAAGCTTTTTTCGGCGGATCACCATTACGTCCTTGAATCGGATGGTTCCCTCGGGATCATGGCAGAATAACGCGATGCCAATCTCGCAACCTTCCCCCATTCCCGAGTTTCTTTACGGCACTGCCTGGAAGGAAGGCGGCACCCCGGCCCTCACCGCACTTGCTCTCCGCGCGGGCTTTCGGGCCATCGACACCGCCAACCAGCGGCGGCATTACTTCGAAGCCGGAGTCGGTCAGGGATTGGCCGCCGCCTATCGCGAGGGAGTTATTACGCGCGCCGATCTTTTTCTGCAGACAAAATTTACCTATCAGCCCGGTCAGGACCACCGCTTGCCCTATGATCCTGCCGCCAGCCTTTCCGTTCAGGTCACTCAGTCGCTGGCCAGCTCGCTCGAACATCTAGGCACGGACTATGTCGACAGCTACGTGCTGCACGGGCCCTCCTCCGGCTACGGCTGGGCCGAAGCTGACGCCGAGGTCTGGGAGTCGATGATGAAGGAGCGCGATGCCGGCCGCACGCGTCTCCTCGGGGTGAGCAATGTTTCCCTGCGGCATCTTGAGCAGATGGTGGCCGCTCACACCGAAGCTCCGGCGTTCGTGCAAAACCGCTGCTACGCCCGTCTCGGCTGGGACCGCGAGGTGCGATCGTTCTGCACGGAGCGAAAGATCATATATCAGGGCTTTTCGCTTCTCACCGCGAACGTTGAGGTGCTAAATCATCCTTTGGTCACCGGCCTCGCAGCGCGAGCCAACGCCAAGCTGGCCCAAATTGTGTTCAGCTTCGCACGCGCCGTAGGGATGCTCCCCATCACGGGCACCTCCGACGCCGAACACATGAAGCAGGATCTGGCCAGCCGCGAGTTAACGCTCCCGCCGGAAGCGGTAAGCGCAATCGAGTCTCTAGCCTGCTGAAGGTGTCTGTATCTCCGGCCTCAGCGCCTGAAGGCGCTCTGTAGCATGCGCTTACGGCCTGCCTGAAGGTATGCCCTGATACGAGGCGTTATTGCACTATGGACTGCTCTGCACTTACTTAGCCTGCGCGACCGCTTCGCGTTCTCCCACCTGCTGCCGCCACATCGCGTAGTACAGACCTTTTTGGCCGAGCAACTCAGAGTGCCGTCCAAACTCGACGATGCGTCCACGCTCCAGCACGTAGATCCGGTCGGCGTGCATCACGGTGGACAGCCGATGCGCAATCAGAATCGTGATCGCCTCCTGATTGGTGGCAACTTCGCGGATGGTGCGGCTGATCTCTTCTTCGGTCAGCGAATCGAGCGAAGACGTGGCTTCATCGAACACCAGCAACTGCGGATGCCGCAAGAGCGCGCGAGCAATCGAAAGCCGCTGCTTTTCGCCTCCCGAAACCTTCACGCCGCCTTCGCCAATCAGCGTGTCC
>Ga0182024_10018705_pt1 | contig 12864 bp, 11 predicted proteins | sample P32metaG_FD_120480 | JGI IMG/M metagenome (GOLD analysis project Ga0182024, IMG submission 120480) | Permafrost microbial communities from Stordalen Mire, Sweden - P3-2 metaG (Illumina Assembly) | ecosystem: Environmental > Terrestrial > Soil > Wetlands > Permafrost | place: Sweden: Stordalen...
CCGGCGGGGGAGGGGCCACCTACAAGATCCTGTTCGCCGAAGGCGACCAGCTCATCAGGGGCGACCAGGTGCAGGTCGGCGGGGTGCCGGTCGGGAGCGTCAAGAGCATCACCCTCACCTCCAACTATAAAGCGCTGATCACGATCCAGGTCGACTCGTCGCTGACGCCGCTGCACGAAGGCACCATCGCGCAGGTGCGGGTGCCGTCGCTGACGAGCATCGCCAACCGCTACATCGCGCTGAGTCCGGGGCCCAACAACAAGCCCGCGCTGGCGGCCGGCGCGACGCTGCCGAGCACCGCCACCCACGGCGTCGTCGATCTCGACCAGCTGTTCAACACCTTCAACCCGAAGACCCGCAAAGCATTGCAGGAAGTGCTCCAGGGCTCGGCCGAACAGTACGCCGGAACCAACCACGACTTCAGCCTGTCGGTCAGGTACTTCGGCCCGTCGCTGTCCGCCGCCAGCCATCTCTTCTCCGAGCTGGACCGCGAACAGGGGACGCTCACGAGCTTCCTCGTGGAAGGAGCCAAGGCGGTCACCACGATCGGCGCCCGCTCAGAAGCGCTCACCGACCTGATCGGCAACTTCGACACGACCTTCCAGGCGATCGGCTCGCGGCAGACGAGCCTCGCCCAGGGTCTGCGTGAGCTGCCGGTGGCCCTGCACGCGGGCAACCGCACGTTCGCCGAGCTGCCGGCCACGCTGGGCGCGCTGACGCAGTTCGTGAACGTGTCCAAGCCGGACACCAAGCGGCTCCCCCTGTTCTTCTCGCAGCTGCGCTCGCTGGTGGTCCCGGCGACGCCGGTCGTGCGCAACTTCGGCCTGGCGTTCAACCGGCCCGGGTCAGACAACGACCTGACCGACGCGATCCGCGCCCTGCCGGTGCTCGCGCAGGCGCTGTCCACCAGCTCCCCGAACGGCGTCATCGCGGAGAAGGAATCGGTCCCGATAACCGCCCCGTTCGGTCCTTACAGCCCCGATTTCGAGGGCTTCATCCGCGACTTCGGCGAGGCCGCAGGCTACTACGACGCCAACGGCCACTACGCGCGTGCGGCCCCCGTGTTCGACGACTTCGCGCTCGGCGCGAACAACACGCTCACGCCGGTGACCCCGCAGCAGGGGCTGGAAGGGTTGAAGACCGAGCAGCTGCGCCGCTGCCCGGGCGCGGCGACCCAACCAGCGGCCGATGGCTCCTCGCCGTTCGTAGACAGCGGCCTGCTGGATTGCGACCCGACGGAGTTGCCCTGATGGGCCCGCGCAGGCGCACTTCCATGGCGGGCAGCCCGCTGTTGATCGGCGCGGTCACGACGCTGATCATTGTGGTGGCTGTGTTCCTGTCATACAACGCCAACAACGGGCTGCCGTTCGTCCCCACGTACGACCTCAAATTGGTGCTGCCCGAGACCTCGGAACTGCAGCCGAACAGCCAGGTGCGCATCGCCGGTACGCGCGTCGGGGTCATCAGCTCGTTGACCCCCCATCAGAACCCGGCCACCGGGCGCGTCACCGCGATCGCCGACCTGAAGCTCGAAAAGGCCGTCGAGCCACTGCCGGCAGATACGAGGGCGGTCGTGCAGTCGACGACTTCGATCGGGACGAAGTACCTGGAACTGGAAAGGGGCTCTTCGCGGCAGACGCTCAAGCCGGGCGCGACGATCCCGGTCAGCCAGACGCGTGAACCGGTCGACCTCAACCAGCTGTTCGATATGTTCAACCAAAAGACGAGGACCGCGATCCAGAAAAACACGATCAACTTCGGCGACGGCCTCGCCGGGCGCGGTCTGGGGCTGAACGAAGCGATCGCGACGCTGCGCCCGCTGGTCACAAACGCGATCCCGGTGCTGCGCAACATCGCCGCGCCGAAGACCGGGTTTCGCGAGCTGTGGTACGCGCTGGACCGGCCCGCCGCGGAGACCGCCCCGGTGGCCCAGCAGAACGCGGAACTCTTTAGCGAGCTCGACACGTTCTTCACGGCCTGGGCGGGCGTGGCTCCCTCGCTGGAACGCACGATCGAAGGCGGGCCGGCGTCGCTCGAACAGGCCACCTACTCGCTCCCATACGAGGCGCCGTTCATGGAAAAGAGCGCCGAGTTCATGCGCCTGCTGCGGCCGACCGCGAGCGGGCTGCGCACTGCAGCCAAGCCGCTCGGCCACGCGTTCGCCGAAGGCGCCGTCAACCTCAGTGCGGCCACGGCGTTGAACACGCGCCTGGCAGAAGCCGCACAGGCGTTCCAGGGATTCGCGCAGAACCCAGTCGTGACGCTCGGTCTGGAAGACCTCACCCACACGACGCGGGTCGGCAACCCGCTCGTCGCGGGGCTCGCGCCCGAGCAGGTGACCTGCAACTACCTGACGCTGGCGTTCCGCAATATCGCGAGCTTCTTCGCCGAGGACATCGGCGTCGGCACGCTCGCCCGCGTGCTGCCGGTTCTCTCGCCGGACGGGGTCAACGCCGAGGGCTTCCCCTCCTCGGCACCGGCCAGCGGCCCCTCGATCGAACATGAAGCTGCGCCGGGGGGCAAGCTCGGTCCGCTGATCAACGACAACTACCTGCACTACAACCCCTACCCGAACGTCGCCGGCCCCGGTCAGCCGCAGGAGTGCGAAGCTGGCAACGAGACCTACGTCGCGGGACAGACCGTGATCGGCCACGCGCCCGGCAACGCCGGCACCACCCACGAAGCGACCACCCGCGAACTGAACCTGTTCGGGCAGCCGTACCCGAGCGCTACGCTGAAGGACCTGGGAGTGGAAGGCGCGAAGGAAAAGGCGGAAGCGAAGAAGAAGGAACAGGCGAAGGCGAAGGCAAGAGCAAAGAAGAACAAGGCGAAGACGAAGGGGAAGCGCAAATGAGCCGCCTGCGTCTGCGCCCACGCCGCCGCCGCGACGAACTGTCGGTCGTCGAGATGCAGCGCTACAACCCGCTGCGTTTCGGGATCGTGTTCCTCGCGATCCTCCTGATCGCCCTGTTCTTTGCATTCAATAAGCACATCCCGTTCAAACACGGCTACAGCCTGAAGGCTGTGTTCGCGACGGCTGTCGATATCCATGCCACGTCGCCGGTGCGGATCGCCGGAGTCGACGTCGGCACCGTCAGCTCGATCCGCCGCGACGGCGAGACAGGTCTGGTGAGCATGGAAATCGAATCGAAAGGGCTGCCGATCCACGCCGACGCGACGCTGAAGATCCGCCCGCGGCTGTTTCTGGAAGGCAACTACTTCATCGAACTACAGCCGGGAAGCCCGACGGCGAAGACGCTCTCCTCGGGCGCGACGATCCCGATCACGCAGACCGCCGACCCGGTCCAGCTCGACCAGGTGCTCGACGCGCTGAACACCGACACACGCGCCAACCTGCAGAACTTCCTGCAGGGCTACGGCGACGCGCTGACGCGCAAGCCGACGGCCGCCGAAAACGCCGAACAGGATCCCGACGTCAGCGGTCTGAACGCCGCGCAGGCGCTCAACAAGTCCTACCACCGCGGACCTTCGGCCCTGCGCAGCTCGGCGATCGACGCCCAAGCGGTGACCGGCACCGAAGAACACGATCTTTCCAAACTGATCGCGAGCGTCGGCACGGTCGCCGCGGCGCTGAACGTCCACGAGCAGGATCTGGGCGAACTGATCGTCAACTTCAACACGTTCTTTCACTCCCTGGCCGTCCAGGCGCCGAGCATCTCAGCCACGGTCGCGGTGCTGCCGGGCGCGCTTTCCAGCATCGACCGGGGCTTCAGCTCGCTCGCCGCGGCCCTCCCGCCGACGCGGACGTTCGTACTCGACATCATCCCGGGGGTCAAGCAGACGCCCGCGACGATCAGCACGGGGCTGCCGTGGATCGAACAGGTGCGGGACTCGCTTGCGCCCAGCGAGCTCGGCGGTGTCGCCAAGGGACTGGTCGCGGCCACGCCGTCGCTCGCCCGCCTGTTCAGCGAACAGCCCGCGTTCTTCAAGCAGACCAACCTGTTCAGCCAGTGCCTGACCAAAGTCTTCTACCCGGCCGCGAACACCAAGCTCCAGGACGGACCGAACACCTCGGGCGTCGAAGCGTACAAAGAATTCTTCTACACGCTGGCCGGCCTGGCGGGACTCGGCCAGAGCTTCGACGGCAACGGCGTGATGGACCGCTTCCTGGTCGGCGGCGGCGGCCCCACGTTCCGCTCGGCGCCGGTCGGGATCGTGGGCACCAGCGCGAAGGGCCTGTCGCTGGTTGCCCGCTCGCCGCTGACCCCGGAAGGCACCAGCCCCGCATTCCCCGCGGAAGAGCCGCCGTACAAGCCGCTGGTGCCGTGCTACACCCAGGCCGTGCCAGACTTCAACGGCCCGCTGTCTCATGGCCCCGCCGATGGGAGCGGGTGAGCAGGCCGATGAGCTTCGCGATACTGCGTCCTACCGATCGGAGATCGATGGGATCCCCGATCGGCCAGCACATGTACAGAGCACACTTCGCTCGGTGCGTCCTTGTCTCGCTCGCTCCTCGGCCTGCTCACAAGCGCAGCGCTTGTATGGGAGGTGAGCGATGAACCCGACGACCGACTCCCACGAGGGCGGGCTGGGTGTACGCGACCAGATCAGGCGCTACCAGACGGCGTTCACCGCGGTCGTCACGATGGTCGTGATCGCGGCGCTGGCGGGCGGCTACATCCTGGCGCACGAGAACCTCAAGCTGCCCGGTTGGGTGCCGGTCCTGGGGAAAAGCTACTTCACGTTGAAGGCCGACTTCCAGACCGCCCAGGCGGTGACGCCCGGCCAGGGTCAGGCGGTGACGATCGCGGGGGCGAAGATCGGGGAAATCGCGAGCGTCGACCTGGACAACGGGGTCGGGGTCGTAACCATGCACCTGACCCCGAAATACGCGCGCGGGCGTATCTACCACGACGCGACGATCCTGCTGCGCCCGAAGACGGCGCTGCAGGATCTGACGGTCGAGATCAGCCCGGGCACGCCCTCGAGCGGAGCGCTGTCCAGTGGCGCGACGCTCCCGCTGTCGCAGACCGCCCCGAACATCGACTTCGACGAATTCCTCGCGGCGCTGGACACCGAATCGCGCGCCTACCTGCAGGAGCTGCTGGCCGGCGCGGGCGAAGGGTTGAAGGGCAATGGGAAAGCGCTGTCGGCCGCGTTCAAGCGCTTCGACCCGACGGCGCGCGACCTGCAGGAGATCGGGGCACAGCTCGATGTCCGTCATGCGAGCACCGCGCGCGCGATCCACAACTTCCGGCTGCTGCTCGAAGCGCTGGGCGGCAAGGACCGGCAGCTGAGCGAACTGGTGCAATCCGGCAACACGGTGTTCAAGGCCTTCGCCAAGGAGGAACAGAACGTCCAGAGCACGCTGCGCCTGCTGCCAGGGGCGCTCGGCAAGACGCGACAGGGCCTGGGCAAGCTCGCCACGGCCGCGCGCGTGCTCGGCCCGACGCTCGAGGAGTTGCAGCCATTCGCCAAGGCGCTCGGCCCCGCCGAGCAAGCCGCGCAGTCGGACTTCATCAAGACCACCCCGGTCTTCAAGACGCAGATCCGGCCGTTCGCGCGCCAGATCCTGCCGGTTATCAACGCACTCGAACCCGACACCAAGGAACTGAGCGCGTCGTTCCCGGAGCTGGCAAACAGCTTCTCGGTGCTGAACGAACTGTTCAACGAGTTCGCCTACAACCCAGGATCCAGTAAGGGTGGGTTCCTGTTCTTCCTCGATTGGGGCAGCCACGACTTCGACAGCACGGTCAGCACGGCGGACGCCCACGGAGCGCTCGGCAATGTCCTGGCGTACTTCAACTGCAACGTCGTGCCGATCCTGAAAGGGGCGGGAGAAGTCAACCCCACGGTCAGGCTGCTGCTCGGCCTGCTGAACCCGCCGACCGGGGCGGCATGTGCCGCGCCGGCGGCCACGGGCGTTAACGCGGCGAGCGCGAAGGGTCGCTCCACGAGTACGAAGGGCCTGCTCTCAGGACTCACGGGCAGCGCGTTCGGCCAAGGCCACGGCCAGCCGTCGCACTCGGGCTCAACCGGGAAAGGTGGCTGAGCAATGCAGAAGCGCGCCCCCACGCTGGCCAACATTCTGGTGATCGTCCTGTTTGCGTTGAGCTGCTTCGGGCTGCTGCTGTTCCTGTGGGAGTCCTTCGGCGGGCCGTTGCCGCTGAAACCGAAGGGCTACCGCTTCACGGTCGCCTTCCCGCGGGCGCTCGCGCTCGCCGAACAGTCGGAAGTTCGCATCTCAGGCGTCGATATCGGTCATGTCGTCACGCTGAAGGTCGGCAAAGACGGTCGCAGCCACGCGACGCTCGAAATCGACAGCCAGGATGCGCCGGTGCGCTCGGATACGCACGCGATTCTGCGCCAGAAGACGCTGCTGGGGGAGACTTATGTGCAGTTGATCCCGGAGGGCACGCCCTTGGGCAAGAGCGGGCCGTTCCTGCGCGACGGGGGTCAGCTGGCCGACAGCCAGGTCGAACCGTCGGTGACGCTCGACGACATCCTGGCCTCGCTCAACACACCGACGCGCCACGCCTTCCAGGTGTGGCAGCAGTCGGTGGAAGAAGGGATCAACGGGCGCGGGGAAGCGATCAACAACGACTTCGCCACGCTCAACCCGTTCGTCCAGAGCGCCAACAACCTGGTCTCCGTCCTCGCCTCCCAGGAAGGGGCCGTGACGGCGCTGATACACAACACCGGGGTGGTCTTCACCGCGCTCGCCGGGCGCGACCACCAGCTCGAAGGTGCGATCGTCAACGGCGATCACACCTTCCACGCGTTCGCCGAAGGCAGCCAGGCGTGGGCCGAAGCCTTCCGCGCGCTGCCGAGGTTCGAGAGCAGCTCGCGCGTGGCGCTGAAAGAACTCGACCGCTTCGCCGCCGACGTCAATCCGTACTACGACCAGTTCCGTCCCGCCGAGCGCCAGTTAGGGTCCTTGGTCGCCGCGGTGAAGCCCTTCGCGCCCGCATTCAACGGCTTCCTGACCTCGCTCGGGCCGCTGACGAAGGCGGCGAAGCGGGGTCTGCCGGATGTCGCCAAGGAGCTCAACCTGACCGTGCCGCTGATCGAAAACCTCAGCCCGGTCCTGCACAACTTCGACCCGTTCCTGCAATACCTGGGCGAATACGTGCCCGAGCTGCAGGCGCTGTTCGCCAACGTCACCGCCGCCAGCGAGGCCCACGACACCAACAGCGACGACGCGGGGGCGGGGGTCGAGGAGCACTACCTGCGCTCGATGCAGGCGGTCACCCCTCAGGGCCTGGCGGTCTACTCCCAGCGGATCGGCACCGATCGGGCGAACCCGTACTTCAAGGCGGGTGCCTTCAGCTCGCTCGCCGGCGGGCTGCAGTCCTTCAGCACCAGCTCGTGCGCTAACTCGGCGCCGTCGGTTGGTGGCACGCCCAACGCGACGGTCACGCATGGCATCATCGAACAGCTGATCGAACTGCACGTCGCCAACGCGCCGGAAAGCGTCAACTCGGTCCCGGCGCCCCCCTGTCTGCAGCAGAGCCCGTTCACGTTCAACGGGCAGAGCAGCCAGTTCCCGCACGTGGTTTACGGAGGCAAAGAATGACCGACGAGTTCGAGTATCACTCCAGTGAGCTCGACCTGACGGGCGAGGCGGGCGATGGCAACTGGTCGATTCGCTGCCTGGACCTGCACAAGCGCCTGGGCGGGATACCGGTCCTGAACGGGCTGAATGTCGCGATTCCCGACGAGACGATCACCGTCGTGCTGGGCCCCTCGGGCACCGGCAAGAGCGTGCTGATCAAGCACCTGATCGGGCTGATGTTCCCGGACTCGGGCGACGTCATCGTGCGGGGACAGTCGGTCCCGACCCTGACGATGCCCGAGCTGCTGGCCCTGCGTCGCAAAGTCGGCGTGCTGTTCCAGGACGGCGCCCTGTTCGGATCGATGCCGGTGTTCGACAACGTCGCCTTTCCGCTGCGCCAGCACACGGACTTCTCCGAGGCGAAGATCGCGGAGATCGTCAAACAGCGCTTGGCGGACGTCGGGCTCTCGGACGCGCTGGACGATATGCCCAACCAGCTCTCCGGCGGGATGCGCAAGCGCGCCGGGTTCGCCCGGGCGCTGGTGATGGAGCCGGACATCGTGATCTTCGACGAGCCTGACTCGGGCCTCGACCCGGTGCGCACGGCGCTGCTGTGTGACCTGATCCAGGAGATGCACAAGCTCCACGGGGGTACGTACATCGTCGTTACCCACAACATCGCCTCGGCGCGGCAGATCGGCGAATACATCGCGCTGCTGTGGAGGGGCCGGATCGTGGAGGCGGGCGACGCCGAGCGGATGTTCTCCTCGGATAACGCGTTCGTGCGCCAGTTCCTCAGCGGGTCGGCAGAGGGCCCGCTGACGATGGATTAACCGGCGTGGTTGACGGTCGGTCCAACGGGTAAGCTCGGGCGTATGAACTTTCGCAAGCTCGGCTCCAGCCCCATCGAGGTCTCCGAGATCAGCCTCGGCTCGTGGCTGACCTACTCCGGCGGGGTCGCGCGCGAGCAGGCGCAGGCGTGCGTGAAAGCGGCGTTCGACGCGGGGATCAACTTCATCGACACCGCCAACGTGTACGGCCGCGGCGCGTCGGAGACGCTGCTTGGTGAGGTGCTCGCAGGGTACGAGCGCTCCGATTATGTGCTCGCTACGAAGGTGTACTTCGAAATGTCGCCCACCGACAGGGGATTGTCGGCGGCGCAGATCCACAAGCAGATCGACGCGTCGCTCGCTCGTCTGAAAACCGATTATGTCGACCTGTACCAATGCCATCGCTACGACGAGGACACGCCCTTGGAGGAGACGATGGCGGCACTCACCGAAGTCGTGCAGGCGGGCAAGGCGCGCCACATCGGCTTCAGCGAGTGGCCGGCGGAGCAGATCGAAGCCTCGCTCGCGCTGGGAGATACGGAGCGGTTCATCTCCAGCCAGCCGCAGTACTCGATCCTGTGGCGCGGCCCCGAGGCGGAGGTGATCCCGCTGTGCGAACGGGAGGGCATCTCGCAGATCGTGTGGTCGCCGCTCGCACAGGGTGTGCTCACGGGCAAGTACCGCCCGGGCGAGCCGCCCCCGGCCGATTCCCGTGCGGCGAGCGACGATATGGGCGGCTTCATCAAATGGCTCGTCGAGCCCCGCGTGCTCGAGGCTGTGCAGCGCCTTCAGCCGGTCGCCGAGCAGGCGGGTCTGACGATGCCCCAGCTGGCGCTCGCCTGGGTGCTGCGCCAGCCGAATGTGGCCTCGGCGATCGTCGGCGCCAGCCGGCCCGAGCAGGTGCACGCCAACGCGTCGGCCTCCGGGATCGTGCTCAGCGAGGACACGCTTGCAGCGGTGGACGAGGCGCTGGGCGAGCTCCTAGCGGCCTGACGTCACCCAGCGCTTCGCGGGCCGCCGGTCAGGCCTTGACGGCGGAGATGTCCAGCTGGATCTTGACCCTGTCGCTGACCAGCAGGTTGCCCGAGCCGAGGGCGGCGTTGAAAGTCATCCCGAAGTCCTTGCGATCGATCTGGCCGACGGCGGAGACGCCGACGCGGTCGTTGCCCTGAGGATCGGTCTCGGTGCCCTCCAGCGTGGCCTTCAGCTTCAGCGGCCCTGTGACGCCGTGAATCGTGATGTCGCCCTCGATCTCGAAGTCGTCCTCGTCGACAGGCGTGATCGCGGTCGAGCGGAAGCTGATCTCGGGGTTCTGCTCGGCGTCGAAGAAATCGGCCGAGCGCAGGTGCTCGTCGCGCTGGGGCTCGCGCGTGTTCACGCTCGCGGTCTTCACGGTTCCGTAGGCGACGGTGTTCTCGGGTGAGGCCTCGAGCGTGCCCTCGAACTCGGTGAACTGGCCTTTGACGGTGGCGATACCGAGATGTTTGACCTGGAACTCGACGCTCGAATGGACCTTGTCGACCTTCCAGGTTCCTGTCGGCAGGGCGGTCGTGGCGGTGGGGGTAGCGGACTCAGGGGGCATGGTGACTTCCTTTTTAAAAGTGGGCTTGAGCGCGTCCGAAGGAACGCGCGTCGAACTGGCTGCGGCTCCACCGTAGCAGATGCTTGTGTATGCAACTATCCCCGACTCGGGAGAGCGGTCGAAAAGCACGTGAGGGTGTCGCAAGGGAGAATCAGGCGATGGCATCGCTGAAGCTCGTCCTGTTCGACATCGACGGCACACTGCTCGACACCGGTGGCGCGGGCGCGCGCAGCTGGACGTGGGCGTTCGAGCACGCGTTCGACCGCCCGGGGGTCGACATCGGCAAGTACTCGAGTGCTGGCATGACCGATCCCGTGGTCGCGCGCAAGACGTTCACCGAGGCGATCGGCCGCGAGCCCTCAGGTGAGGAGCTGGCGCGGCTGATGGCGGCCTATTTATCGGTGCTTCCCGACTACGTCACCGCATCGGAGGGGTACCGCGTGCTTCCGGGAGTCACGGAGCTGCTGCCCCGGCTGCACGAGGCGGGAGTCCTGCTCGGCGTGACCACAGGCGCGCTGGAGGCCGGTGCGCACGCAAAGCTCGGCCGCGCGCGTCTGAACCACTTCTTCCTCGTCGGCGGCTACGGCTCGGACTCCGAGGACCGTGTCGAGCTCACCACGACCGCGGTCAAGCGGGCCGAGCGCCTGCTCGGCTCGACGCTTGACCCGCGCCAGGTGGCGGTGGTGGGGGACACCCCGCTCGACATCTCCGCGGCCCAGGGCGCGGGTGTCGTGTCGATCGGCGTGGCGACCGGCAAATACGACCTCGACGAGTTGCGCGCGGCGAATCCCGATCACGCGCTGGCAACGCTTGAGGAGCCGTTCCCGGGCGTCGAGGACTGACCGGGGCCCGCCGGGTCGTCCTGCGCCAAAGTGGCTCAATAGAGTCTGCTACGCCAGCATCCGGAAGTGGGTGCCGAGCGCTCGATAGGTGCGCGCGGCGCGAGCATCGCGGGAGACGAGCTCCAGGTCGTGCTCCAGCGCCGTCAGCGCGATCAGGCCATCGTAGGTCGCGCCGCCGCTGACACCGGCCGCGGCCAGCCGGCTGGGAGCCCTCGCATAGCTGCTTGCGTCCAACGTGGCGTATGTCGCTGGCAGGCGCTCGTCGAGCGCCGTGACGGCCGTGGTCGGATCGGCGCGGCGCGGCGCGGGTAGGCGGGTGAGGACACTGTAGGTCTCTGCTGCGACGTGCGCGATCGTCCTCTCGCAGGCGGACAGGGCGTCGGCTGCGGCTTCGTGTGCCGGATGATCGTTGAGGAGCGCAGCGATCGTGATGCTGCTGTCAGCCGCCCTCGTCATCGACGCTCGCGCACGGCTTCGAGCACGCGCCGCACCTCGTCGTCGGTGATCGGCGTCCCGGTAGCGGCGAAGGACGGTCCGTGGGGACCCATTACCAGTTTGGCCGGCTCGTGAGGCGCCGACAGCTCCAGTCGCCCGTCGACCACCTCGGCCTGCAATGGCCTGTCCGGTGAGAACCCCAGCTCGTCGCGCACGGGCTTGGGTATCACCACCCGGCCCGCACTGTCGATTGACACGTGCATGGTAAGACAATACCACGGCGATGGCATCGACCAGGACCGTTGGCCGACACGATTGCCCGGCGGTGTCGCGCGCGGCGCCCCTCAGTCCGCCGCCAGGCCGGCTACGAACTTCGCGAGCTTGTCCGGGTCGCGCAGCGGGGCGCCGTGGCCGAAGCACGCCAGCGCCGGTTTCAGCTCCGCGAGCCTGCGCGCCGAGGCGCGGTTGCGCGCCGGGTCCGGGGTGAACAGGTCTGGGGGTGTGTTCAGGCCGGGGATGCCGGTGATGAAGTTGATGTTGCCGAGCACGTCGCCGATGATCAGGACGCGATCGGACTCGCGCCAGAAGGACACGTGCCCGCGCGAGTGGCCCGGCGTCTCGAGCACGGTGAAGCCCGCCACCTCGTCGCCCTCTTTCAGCGCCCTGGCGACCGGGTGCGGCGGCCCCGTCCAGTAGCGCGCCTGCAGCTTGTTCAACCAGACGGGCGCTTTCGGGTTGACGATCGCCCCCGGGGTCTCCATCGCGGGCACCTCGTCCTGCCCGCACCACAGCGGAATCCCGAGCTGCTCGCAGATCGCGTGGCTCGAGCCCTGGTGGTCGGGGTGCGCGTGCGTCAGCGCGTGTGCGGTCACGGTCTTGCCGGCGATCTGCTTCATGATCCGCTTCTCCCCCTGCCGCGTCGCCGCGTCGATCAGCACGTCGCCGATCACGTAAACGTTGATCGCGTTCTTCGGCCATCCGCTCAGCATGTGCACGTCCTCAGCCAGCTGCTTCATGTGCGCTTCCTCCTCGGCGGGTGTGGGCGGCGGTTGGAGCCCGGGAGTTGAGAGCCTACCCGCCGCGCCGCTCCCACGAGAAGCCGCGCACGGCGAACCACAGGCCGAACACGCCCCACAGTCCGATCACCGCGAGCGCGTCGAGGTTGTCGCCGAGGCCCGATCCGCTCACCATCGCCCCGCTCAGTCCGTCGATCAGGGGCTTCAGCGGCAGCGCTTCGGCGACGTTGCGCAGGAACACTGGGGCGTGCTTGGTGTCGAACACGTAGAACGACACGAACACGACCGGCAAGAACACCGCGTTCACATACGCCGCGGTCGACTCGAAGTTCGGGATCGCGTGCGCGAACGCGACGCCGAGCGCGGCGAGGCACACGACGCCCACCGCCACGAACACGATCAGCTCACCCCAGTGCCTCGGCCAGCCGATCCCGAAGAAGATCCGCCCGGCGAGCACGACGATCGCGATCTGCAACGCCGTGTTCGTGACCGCGTTCGCCGCCACGCCGCCGAAGTACGACCCCGTCGGCAGCGGCGTCCCGCGGATGCGCTTCAGCACGCCGCGCTCGCGCAGAAACACGATGTTGTAAGCGAGCGCCGTGAACGTCGTCGACATCACGCTCATCCCCGCGATCGCCGGCAC
>Ga0182024_10018706_pt1 | contig 12864 bp, 9 predicted proteins | sample P32metaG_FD_120480 | JGI IMG/M metagenome (GOLD analysis project Ga0182024, IMG submission 120480) | Permafrost microbial communities from Stordalen Mire, Sweden - P3-2 metaG (Illumina Assembly) | ecosystem: Environmental > Terrestrial > Soil > Wetlands > Permafrost | place: Sweden: Stordalen...
AGTTGAAGAATGCCGCTTGGGTGGATGACGCGGAGACGCGGAGACGCGGAGACGCGGAGAAGGAAGCAGACATCGCGGGTTGGTCGTTCGGTGCTTCGGTCTCCGCGTCTCCGCGTCCCCGTGTCTCCGCGTCTCTTCCCGCGCAAGCGGCGGCCAGCGACTCCTCCTGCAACTCCCTCAACTTAATCAAATGCGTGATCCGCTCTTCCGGCCTTTCCACATGCCCATACAGCATCGTGGCGTTGGTGAAGATGCCGAGGCTGTGTGCGGTGCGATGCACCTCGAACCATTTGTCGGCCCGGACCTTTCCCTTAAAGGCTTCATCGTGAACGCGGTCGTCGAAAATCTCAGCCCCGCCACCCGGCATGCTGCCGAGCCCGGCCTCGCGCAAGGCCGCCAGCACGTCGTGAATGCTCATCCTTGCGATGCGCGAGAGGTGAACGATTTCAATTGCGGTGAATGCCTTGATGTGCAATTCCGGGCACTCGCGGCGAATGCCACGAAGCATGTCCAAGTAATAGTCAAACTTCTGCCAGGGGTGCAGGCCGCCGACGATATGCACCTCGGTCGCGCCCGCCTCGGCGGCTTTCTGCGCCGTCGCGATCACCTGCTCGACCGGCATCTCATACGCGCCCTCTTCGCCGCGCTTGCGATAAAAGGAGCAGAATTTGCAGCTCAACGCGCAGACATTGGTGTAATTGATGTGGCGGTTGCGGTTGTAGAAGGTCTGGTTGCCGTGAAGCTTCTCGCGGACGAAGTTCGCCAGCCGCCCGATGCCGTGAATATCGCGGCTGCGGTAGAGCGCGACGCCGTCCTCAAATGTGAGGGGCGCGCCGGCAATCACCTTGTCGGCGATCGGCCGCAAGATCGAGTCGTTCAGGGGAATCACGTCGTTGGACATCGCTCGACAGTATAAAAGCAACCGAGGCGCACTTCTATTCGCTTTCGCGGCTTTTGAAATGGGTGGGCCGTCAAGTGCTTCCAATTCATCCCCCGAGCTCTAATTCGTGGAAGCAACAATCCCTCGACCGTAGAATACGCGGATAACCGAATTTGAAAGGTGAATGACTATGTCAACATTGCCCAATCCATACCAGCGGCCGGTCCCGCTGGAGTACGGGACGAGCGCGGAGGCGGGCGTGATCGCCGGCTTCTTCAACTCGGTTTACGCCTGGATGGCTGCCGGGCTGGCGCTCACGGCATCGGTCGCGTGGTGGACCTCCACGCAGCCGCAGTTGCTGGCGCGCCTGTACGGCAGGGGGCCGATGATCATGATGATCGTCGCCGAGCTGGCGCTGGTCTGGACGATCTCGTCTGCGATCCGGCGGATCGGACCCGTCGTCGCCACCGTGCTGTTCATGCTCTATGCCGCTCTGAATGGATTGACGCTTTCGGTCATCCTGCTGGTCTACACTCACGCGCTGATCGCCTCGGCATTTATCGTGACGGCGGGCACGTTTGCCGCAACCAGCGTGTATGGGTTCGTGACCAAACGCGACCTGACCAGCCTCGGCGCGTTCCTGTTCATGGGCCTGATCGGAATCATCATCGCCTCGGTCGTCAGCTTTTTCTGGCATCCCACGTGGCTGACAGTCGCAATCAACTATCTCGGCGTATTCATCTTCATCGGCCTGACCGCCTACGACACCCAGCGCCTCAAAGCCATCGCGCTTCAAACCGCCAACGATGGCACGCTCGCCGCCCGGCTGTCCATCACAGGCGCGCTGATGCTCTACCTGGATTTCCTCAACTTGTTCCTGTTCATCCTCCAAATCCTGGGCAGCGACCGCCGGAGGTAAGGCGGCTTTCCTATGTGGCACAGCCGCCCTCGGCTGCGTTCCGGCGCCGGGGTGGTAGAGTAAATACGTCCTCTGCGATGACTATGCGTGCTGGACGTGTGACACATTCCCGCCCGGCCCCTTCCATCAAACCACCCGTGCCCAACGCGCCGTGGTGGATGCGGCGATCTTCATTGCTTGTGCTTGCGATCGCCTTTTGGCTGGTGATCGTCTTCGCCTATACCTGGCCCGCCGGGGCGATGACGCTTTATCGGCTCATCGTCGACGGCGGCGCTCTGCTGCTTTGGCTCATCGCGGCGGTGGGACTTGGATCATGGGCGCTGCCGATTTTCCGATCAAGGGATGGCATTGAAGATCAGGGGGCGCTGCATTTAGCCACCCTCGCGGCGCTGGGGCTCGGAGCATTCAGTCTGATCACTCTCGCTCTGGGATTGGCCGGCCGGCTCAATCAATCGACCGCCATTGGTTTGCTTGGCGTGGGAATTCTCGCGGCGATCGCGCGAGTCGTCCGCACCGGCTGGCGCGGGGAGGACGAGCAGCGCTGGCTCGCCAGCCGGGCACGATGGGGCTGGTTGCTGCTGCTGGCCGTACCTTTCATCTCAATTATGACGGTCGGCGCGCTGCTGCCACCGTATCTGTTGTGGACGCCCAATGAGCCGCACGGATACGACGTGGTGGAGTATCACCTGCAAGTTCCCCGCGAGTGGTACGAAGCGGGCCGGATCATTCCGCTGCACCACAACGTCTTCTCGTTCTTCCCCTTCAACGTCGAGATGCACTACCTGCTGGCGATGCATCTCCGCGGCGGCCCGTGGGCCGGAATGTACCTCGCGACACTGATGCACGGCGCGATGATTCTGCTGAGCGTCCTGGCCGCTTGCGGCTTCGCACGCCATCTCTCCCGCAACACCCCCCAAGCCGCGATTGCCCCCGTCCTGGCCGGCCTGGCCATGCTCACCACCCCCTGGCTGACTCAACTCGGCGCCATCGCCTATGACGAAGGCGGCTTTCTTCTCTTCGGGACACTAGCCATCGGATGGGCCGCCGTCGCACTCCGCGAACCTGATCGCCGCATTGCCCGCTTCACTCTCGCCGGTGTCATGGCGGGCCTCGCCTGCGGCGTCAAACTCACCGCGGTGCCCGAAGTTTTTGTCGCAATCGCGGTGGTATCATTAGCATTGCTGATTTTCGCGCGCGATCGCGACGCGCAGTCGCTGCCGCGCCGGGTGGCCGGCCCCTTCGCGTTCGGCGTCGCGGGACTGCTCTGCTTCTCCCCGTGGCTGATCCGCACCTACGCCTGGTCCGGGAACCCGGTCTTCCCCGAGCTCGCCCCGATCCTGGGCCGCGGCGAATTCAGCCCGGCCCAGGTCGAGCGCTGGCAGCGCGCCCATGCGCCGCAGCCGGCGCAGCGGCCGCTGTCCGCGCGCTTTCACGCGCTCGGAACGGAGCTGCTTTGGAGCTGGCAATACGGCTATGTATTGCTCCCGCTGGCGCTGCTTTCCATCGCCTGGAACTGGCGTGAGCCGGACGTCTGGTTCCTCGGCGCGATGCTGTTTCTTCTTGCCGTTTTCTGGCTCGGATTTACCCACCTCCAAAGTCGCTTTTTGATCCTCATCGTGCCGATCTGCGCGCTGCTGATTGCTCGAATGCGGTGGTCTGTTGCAATTGCGATCATCGCCCAGGCCGGCGTGGCCTTCGTGTTGCTTCATCTGGCCCTGATGAGATTCGGCGAAGGCATTCCACAACTGATCGGTACCGAGTCGCTCCAGTGGTTAACACCCGAAATCGTGCAGCAGAAGGTGCCATCGGATGCCACTCTCATCCTCGTCGGAGACGCCAAGGCGTTCCTCTATCAGAGGCCGATGTCGCGCCTGCGATATCGCACGATCTTCGACGCCGACACCAGCGACGGTCGCGGCATCTTTCAAGCCTGGGCAGGTTCCGACGCCGGCCCGGCGTGGTTGCTGGTCACGCCGGATGAATTAATGCGATACGAGTCTTATCAACCATTTCCGGCATTGCCGCCCGAGATTTTCGCCCGGCGGGAGCCATTCCTTATCCGCCGGTGATACAGTCACCGACGCGAGGAGCACATAGATGAATAACTCATTGCGACCCAGCAAGATCGATTTGAACCAACTGCCGCCGGGCAAGGCGTTGCTGATGATGTGGCCATTGCCCTCTCTCTTCAGGCGATCACGTTTCCTGTGGGGACGAACCTCAGCAGGTAACGTGCTCATCTCATTTTTTCCCCGCGGCCCGTTGCGAACGAAAAAAAGCCCGAAGCAACTCGGCACATTGCTCTGACAGAAGCCCACTGCGGACCTCCACCCGATGATTCAATCGGGGATCCGCGCAAAGCTGATACAGCGTTCGCACGGCCCCGGCTTTGGGGTCGTCGCAACCGTAGACGAGCCGGGGAATGCGCGCGTTGACAATCGCGCCGGCGCACATTGGGCAGGGTTCGAGCGTGACATACAGCGTGCAATCCAGCAGCCGCCAGTGACCGAGTGACGCGCCCGCCTGGCGCATGGCGATGATCTCTGCGTGGGCGGTGGGATCGTGATCGGCCTGCCGGCGATTGCATCCGCGGCCGATGATTCTGCTCGTTGGGTCGTGAACGATGACGCAGCCGATCGGCACCTCGCCCATGGCTCCGGCTTGCCCGGCCAGTTCGATGGCCGCCAACATGGATGAGTTGGAATCGACCGGGGCGCTCACTGCACCGGCACCACCCGCGTCACCTCGGGAACCCGGTCCCGCAGGTTGCGTTCGATGCCCATGTGAAGGGTGAGATTGCTGCTCGGGCAGCCGTGGCAAGCACCGTGAAAGCGGATCTGCACGACGCCATCCTCGGCGACGTTCACCAATTCAATGTCTCCGCCGTCAGCCTGCACTGACGGACGGATCAGATTGATCACGCCCTGCACGCGGTCGCGCACCGTGGCGGGATTTTCTTGTGATTCCATTAATGAACGCCTCAACCGCATTATACAGAGCCAACCGAAGCGCGACAATGCGGCCTGCCGGGCGCATTCGGCTACAATCGCAAATCCATGAAGGAACGCATCCAGAAAGTATTAGCCAACGCCGGGGTCGGCTCGCGGCGGAACATCGAGGAAATGGTCCGCCAGGGCCGCATTTCCGTCAATGGCAGGACGCGCATCGAGCTGCCGATCCTGATCGATCCCGAACGGGACAAGATCGCGGTGGACGATGAGGCGCTGCGATTGAATTCGCCGCGCGCCACCGAGCGAATCTACCTGCTGATGAACAAGCCGCGCGGCGTCTATAGCACGAATTTGGCGCAGGGTGCGCAGACCCGCGCCATCGACCTTCTGCCGCCGCACTTTCCCCGCGTCTATCCCGTCGGGCGGCTCGATGCTGAGTCGAAAGGCCTGCTCCTTTTGACCAACGACGGCGAGCTGACCAATCACCTGACCCACCCGCGCTACGGCGTGGCCAAAACCTACCGCGCGGTTGTAGACGGCTACATTACGCCGCAGGCGGTGCAGGAACTGGAAAAGGGCGTTTGGATGGCCGACAAGGTCGGACGCGGCTTCAAGACCGGCCGCAGCCACATCAAGATTGCCAAACGCTCGCGCGACCGGAGCGTGCTGGAGATCACCATTCGCGAGGGCCGAAACCGCCAGGTCCGCCGGATGCTGGCGCGCCTCGGGCACAAGGTCCGCGATCTGACGCGCGTCCGAATGGGCCCGCTGACTTTGGAAGGTCTTTCCCCCGGACAGTTCCGGCCCCTCAGCCCGCGCGAGCTTCGCGACCTGCGCCGCGCCGGTAAACGCGAGGGTAAAGCGCCATCCGATGATGCCAAGAGCGGGACCGAGGAATCAGAGGACGAATGAGCGCATTTTCTCCGCCGGACTGGTTACTTCAACAACCAGTCGTGGGCGCTCTCAAACAATCTCGACCGCAAAATCCCCAAGATTCAGTCGCATCGCGCTGACCTGCGCCGCGACCGTCGCGGGTGACGTGAGGTTGCGCAGCAGGAAAGATTGCGCGGGAGGGACCGACCCCGAAAGCGTCGCGATTGCGTGCGATGCAACTCCGAAAGGTGCCCCGCTATCTGAGGTCTGAATCGCCCCCAGGGCCAGCGAATTAATCTGATACGCGGCGATGAATGAGCTCGTGAATGACTTGGCCAGCAGCGGCTGTTGCAGCCGGACGCCGCGGATCGATGCGGTGGCGACGAAGTCGCCCAGCCCCGGAAAGACCTGTCCGGCCGCGAGCGGCCCGACGCCGGCGTCGATGGCATCGTTGCTCATCTCCAGCGCGGCGATCATCCCGATATTCCCTGCGCTTGCGATAATCACATTACTCATCCCGCGGACGAGGTTGGCCGATCCGAGGTCGAGCACGCCTGCCGCGTAAGCGGCGGTCAGCGTCAGTGTAGAGTCGTGCAGGCTACCGCCGACGTAAAGGCTTGCCAGCGACGGCGCGGTCAGCGTGATGCCTGCATCCTGGGACACGCGGATCTGCCCGATGGAGCTTGACGAATCAATCGTTTCATGATCGGTCTGGCCCAGCACCAGGGCGGCCGGGGGGCCGCCGCCCAGCGAAATCGTGCCGTTGTTCGCCGACGCGACGTTCATTTGCCGGATGCCGGCCGGCAGCGAGACGTCGCCGGTCAGGTTCGTCGTCGGCGCGTTGATGACACCGAGCACGCTGTCCGCGCTGATCGACGGCACCGCCAGCGTCTGGCTGCGATACAGCGTGGTGATCGAGAGCGTCGTCGCGCCGGAGGTGCCCGTGAGCGTGATGCCGGCAAGCTGCTCGCCGGTCACCTGCGCGAAAGTAGATCCCGACGGGATGCTGATCGTGGCGGAGCCGGAAAAATCGAGCGTCGCACTCCCCGGGCCCTGGATGGCGACCGTCGCGCGCGTGCCGTCGATGGAATAGAAGCTGGAAGATCCGCCCGCACCAGCCCCGATCGTCACCTGCGTCGGCCCGGAAGGAGCCGCAGGCGTGACGCTGCCGCGGTTGATGTAGACCTTGATCCCGCCCGAAGGCACCGCCAAATCCGAGAGGCCGTCGCCAGTAAAATCGGCCACCTGAATGTCCTGGACATACAGCGCGCCGGGGATATTGACCGGGGTGGCGAACGTCCCGTCCCCGTTGCCTTGGAAGTATTCCAGCGGGCCGTCGAAGGAGCCGACGACGAGGTCTTCGTGCCCCGAGTTGGTAAACGTCCCGGCCGCAATCGCATCGGCAAAGTAGGGGCCGGGATAGGTGACGGCCGGGCCGAAGGTGCCATCGCCATTGCCCATCAGCACGTTGATTCCACGAACCTTGAAGCCGGAGCCCACGATGGCCAGATCGAGGTTGCCATCGCCGTTGAAATCCCCCGTCGTCACGGCCAGCGGGTTTCCCGGAACGGTGTAGATCGCCGGCGGAAGGAACGTCCCGGGATTGGCCGGATCATTCATCAAAACGCTTACCGTCCCGGTGGCAGTCAGGCAGGTGACGATGTCCGGCAGCCCGTCATGATTGAAGTCCCCGACTGCGACGCTGGAGGGTTGATCGGAGATGTTGTTGGGTCCTCCGACATTGTAATAAACGGCCTTCTGAAACGTGCCGTTTCCGTTGTTGATCAGGACCGCTAGTCGCCGGCCGGTGGTGACGATCAGATCGGGAAAGCCGTCCCCATTGACATCCACGGCGGTGATCGCCAGTCCGGCACTGGCCAAACCGTAGCGGGTCGGCGTCTGGTTGAATGTTCCGTCTCCGTTGCCCAGGTAGATCGAGACGACGTTCGCCCCGTCTGCGTCGGTGCCGCTGACGGCCAGGTCGTCCTTTCCGTCGCCGTTAAAGTCCGCCAGCGCCACGGCGCGCGGGGTCTGAAATCGCACGAACGTACGTCGCGGCGAGAAACTGCCGTCGCCATTGTTCATCAAGGCGACAACCACGTTCTCATCCGAAATCGGCGCGACGATGTCGGGCAGCCCGTCGCCGTTCAGGTCTCCAGTGGCAATCAATCGCGGCGTGAAGTCCACCGGATAAAACTCGTGCGGAAGGAAAGGCTGCGTTGCGAACAGCACTCGATCCTCGAGTCTCTCAATCTGCGTTGCGGCGCCGAGCCGCTGGCGGCTGGACCGAGGGAGACTTTCTGAGTTTGCAGCGCGGGGTATATTCAAGGGATTGCCTCTCTATTGCGGCTCCGCCCGGCGCAACTGCCAGGGCTCGGGATCGGTTTTGCTCTGAATCTCGGGACCAACCTGCGGGCCGACCGCCAGGCCCAGATGATCGAGTTTTTCGCGCACGGCTTGGTCGAGGGGCTCGAGCACGTAGACCGCTCCCTTGACCGGTGATTGCATCTCCGCCCCGGGCCCGACGACGTTGCGCTGGCTGAGAAAGGTCAGGGTTCGGGCGAACTTGGCGGTCGTGATTACCCAGGCGCGTGAGCCCACTCGATCGTGCAGCAGGTTGGCCACCTGGTGCGCCGATGCGTAGCGGCCGTCCTTGTATGCATTGAGAAAATGAGGACGCCGCTGCTCGACGACAAACTCGCCGATTCGCATCAGGTTCGTCATCCCGCCAAGGATGAACAGCCCGGCGAAGATCCAGTCGGCCCACTTGGGGGAAACGCCGGCCAATTTTACATTCAGCCAGCGGATGCCGCGCCACCAGGCGAAGATCATCAGCGGAAGGACTTCGAGAAAGTAGCGGTCCAGCGGTTCGATCGCGACCACAATCATGACGAAGGACATGGCCACCCACAGCACCCACAGGGGCCGGTCCCAGAGCATGGTGAGGCAGACAAGAATCACCGCGGCGCCGGCCAATTCACTAAGCCCCGGACCAAGCCGCGCGCCAAACAACGCCTGACTGAGCGTGGCGTTGAAAAGTTTGTCGATGTGAGGCTTCAGGTCGTGAAGAATTGCCCAAAGGTGGGTCGAGGTGGCGTTAAACAGCGCATCCTCGTATTCGCCCATCGAAGCGCTTCCGCCGCGGCGCGGATCGAGCATCCAGAACGTGGCACCCGCGGCTAGCACTGCGGCAATTAGCGCAAGCGCCCATGGCCGCCGGATCGGACATCGAATTGCCGACCACCCCAGTGCCAGAACCACCGCCGCCAGCAGTGCCCACATGGAGGGTCGCATGGCCACCGCGATGAGCCATCCCGATACGAGCAGCAACCAATCGAACCAACGCGCTCTCGCCGGCCTCTGATCCTCGTCGTGGTCGCGCGAGCGGCGGTAAAAGATCGCTTCAAATCCCACCAGAAACGCCATGACTCCCAACAGGAAAGGCATGTCCGACAATAGTTCAAAGCAATAACGATAGAACAGGCGGCTAATGCCCAGCCCGAAGGTCAAAAGCACCGCCGTTGGCCGGCCGGCATAAAGAAGAAAAAGGCGATAGGTGAGCGCCAGCGTCGCGGCGCCAATCAACAGCATGATGACCAGCGCCGGAACCAGCGTGTGGGTGCCGAAAAGTTTGAAGACCGCCGAGAACAGCAGCGGCAGGCCGGGAAATGCCAGGTGATGCCTTTGCCCGTGATACGTATACCCCTGGCCCTGCGCGAGGTTTCGGCCCACGGTCAGGTACAGCGCGCTGTCCGGCTCAATTCGCCATTGGGCATTAAACCCAAATAGGTAGACGAAAATGAGGGCGATCATCAGCTTATGGCGGTGCCGGTCGGCCAGCGCCAGCACCCGGTCAGACAACAGAACCCCCGTCCGGTCCAACGCTTTGGCTTGCGCCGGGGAACCGTAATCCACAACCGTCGGCTGAGTTGAAAGGGGCACGTCCATCCTGCGGGCGTGAATGTTAGAAGCGGCCTGTCCGTACCGCAAATGGGGCGCTCATTTCTTGCCTCGGAACAACCGGTTGATCTTTTTCAGCAGTTTCAGCCCCGCCAGCTTCTGCAAGTCATTCAGTTTGCGGGTGGTCGCCTGCACCTGTTGTTCCAGGACGCCGATGCGCGCCACGTCGGCTAGTTCGGGCACCGCCGCCGCATGCTCCGGGTGGGTGAGCGCGACCCACTTCTGCTGGTTGGTGTGCGTCCAGTTGAGCGGCTTGCATGCCAGGCCCTCGTCGGCTGCCAACCTGGTGAAATACTCCAGCGTGTAGTACACGCAGCCGGGGTAGACCCATTCCGTGCCCTCGTAATTCTGCTCGCCGGGAAAGAACGTCGCGGCAAAGATCCCGTTCGGCTCAAGAGCCTTTTTCGCCTCCGAAAGACACCTTCGGATCTGTGCCTGCGTCGCGTGCGAGAAGATCGACTGAGCCAGCATGAAGTCGAATTTTCGCCCGAAGCTGCTCAGCGTGAAATTCCCGTCATTGCTGAACGTGGGCTGCTTTAGGCGGATCAGATCGCGTCCCACTTCAGTATCGATCCCCTGATCGATAAGCCACTGTTCCGGCTCGATGCCAAAATATTTCCCAGGCTTGAGGTAGGTGACGAACAGCCGGCCGCCCCGCAGTGATCCGCAGCCGATGTCCAAAAGGGTATTTCCTTCGCGCAACCCTAACGCCGTCAAGAGGCTGAACTGTCCCGCGCTGGCCAGATCGTACTTCTCCGGCGGCCCCACGAACTTTCGATGCTCGGCATATTGCGGCTTGGTCGGCTCGGCTGTCATCGTGCTACTCATTCGCCTGCTCGAAAGTGGCAATCGCTTGAACCCGCTTCGGGAGCAATTCCCTTTGGCGGCCTTCCCCGGCGCGGTGGCGGACTCTAACGCTGCATTTGTCCGCCCGCAAGTTTCAACGCGTCTCGCCAGCGCGGCTCTTGCCCCCTTGCAAACATTGCCCGCGGGGGATAATATTTTTTACATCGTCGCGGGTGTAGCTCAGTGGTAGAGCGTCACGTTGCCAACGTGAATGTCGTCGGTTCGACCCCGATCACCCGCTTGCAAAAACGACCCGGTGCCGCAAGGTGCCGGGTCGTGCCATTTGACGCCAACTTCGTTAGACCGCTGAACTTCTGAATCGTCACCTGAATCGCTTGGTATGGGTGGTGCGCTCTGTCTGTTTGTGCGATGGGCCGCTCAGTCGAACCGGAAAAGGTCCGGCGACTGACGCTTGTGCCCAAGGCAATCGTGGGGTTATGCCCGCACCGGCGAGGGAGGGGTTCATTGCAGGCAAGTGATCCAAAAATGATCAGGAAACTATCCCGTTTTCTAAATTGGCGGCATTCGGCGAATACGAACGGATCAGGTTCACATGCGCTGGATGAACCGCCGCTACGGACGGAACTTTCCAGCGTCGACCAACTGGAGCGCCACGCCCAGACTTTAGCCGAGGCGGAAGCGCTTGCAACGTCGGCCTCGCCGGGCAAGCTGATCGACCGCTTACGGGACAACGAGCGGGTGTTGGTGCAAACTTACGACCGTGTGACCGCCGCGGTCGCGGCCAAGCGCCGAATCTCACCGGCGGCCGAATGGTTGTTGGACAATTTTTACCTGATCGAAGAGCAGATCCGGCTTGCCCGGCGGCACCTTCCCCGTTCCTACGAGCATGAACTACCACGCCTGGCCAGTGGCAAGCACATTGACCAACCACGCGTCTATGCAATCGCCCTGGATCTGATTTCGCACGTTGACGGCCGGTTGGATGTCGCCAGTCTCGACGCCTTTATCACCTCTTATCAGCTCGTCCACCCGCTGAAGCTGAGCGAACTCTGGGCGGTGCCAATCATGCTTCGGCTCGCCCTCATTGAAAATTTGCGCCGGGTAGCCGTGCGCGTTGGCCGAGCACGCGCGGACCGCGACTCGGCCATTGCATGGGCAGAGCGCATGGTCAGCGTAGTGGAGAAGACGCCGACTAATCTGATTCTCGTCCTGGCGGACATGGCGCGCGCTGATCCGCCACTGTCAGGTGCATTCCTTGCCGAACTGACCCGGCACCTGCAGGGGCAAAGCCCCTATTTCGCCTTCGCCACCAGTTGGCTTGATCAGCGGTTGTCGCAGCAAGGGCTGACGATCGAACAACTTGTCCGCGCCGAAGGACACGCCCAAGCCGCCGACCAGGTCTCAATCGGCAACAGCATCACCAGTCTTCGGTTCCTGAGTTCTACCGATTGGTCCGAATTTGTCGAGCGACATAGTCTGGTCGAAAAAATACTGCGAGGGGATCCATTGGGCGTTTACTCGGTGATGAGCTTCGCCACGCGCGATCGCTACCGCCACGCCGTGGAAGCGATTGCCAGGCGAAGTGAATTGCCTGAGAGCGACATCGCGCGGGCGGCGGTGGAGCTGGCGCAGACCAACGCGAAGTTGCAGTTCACGTGCCGGAGATCCCACGTCGGCTACTACCTGATCGATCGCGGCCGCACCACCTTGGAAAAGACCGCCAAGGTGCGATGGTCCTTGAGAAGTCTCATGGCCCATCTTGGGGGCTCTTGGCCGCTGCTCTTCTACATTGCGGCGATCTGCATCATCGCAGCTGTCGTGATGGCGGCGTTCCTGGGTTGGGGACAACACCGCAGCAGCGGTGCGGTTTTGCTGTGGTTGCTGATTCCAACTGCGATGTGTGCGCTCCAAATCGGCGTTACGGTCGTCAACTGGTTCGCGGCTGCCTTGGTAAACCCGCGCCCATTGCCTCGACTTGATTTCCGTAAGGGAATCGCGGACCAGCATCGAACGATGGTCGTCGTCCCGGCGATGCTGTCGAGCCGCGCGGTCATTGAGGATTTGCTGGGCGGGTTGGAGTTGCGATACCTCGCCAACCGCGACGACAACCTTCACTTCGCACTGCTCACCGATTTCGAGGACGCCACCGGCCAGGTCATGCCAGGCGACGACGAACTGGTGCAATGGGCCGCCGAGGGCATCGAGCAACTTAACGAGAAATATACGCCGGCAGCCGGACCGGTACGTTCCGGCATCTTTTACCTGTTTCATCGGCCGCGGCGGTGGAACGCTCAGGAGGGAGTGTGGATGGGATATGAGCGAAAGCGGGGCAAGCTTTCGGAGTTGAATGCGATCCTGCGGGATAAAACTACTCCTGGTGAGAACGACCAGAACCTGGAACGGTTCTCCCACATCATCGGCGACACCGCGGTGCTGCATGGCGTCCGGTATGTCATCACGCTGGACACTGACAC